>Ga0068857_100000685_pt1 | contig 25213 bp, 24 predicted proteins | sample KBSCornC72_FD_66591 | JGI IMG/M metagenome (GOLD analysis project Ga0068857, IMG submission 66591) | Corn rhizosphere microbial communities from Kellogg Biological Station, Michigan, USA - KBS Corn C7-2 | ecosystem: Host-associated > Plants > Roots > Rhizosphere > Soil ...
CCGGACGCGAGCTCTCGGCGGGCACAGGGATGAGTGTGAGGGCTGTCCTTACGAAGCCCCCATGTCGTACAACTCCTGCCGATCGCGGTGCTGTCCGAAATGCCAGGCGCATGCACGCCGGCGATGGCTCGAGCTTCAGCAGCGCGATCTGGTCAACACGAACTACTTTCATGTCATCTTCACGCTGCCCCACGAACTGAACCCGCTGGGGATGACTTCTCCCCGACCCTTCCTCGATCTGCTCTTCGATGCCAGCTCCCAGGCGCTGCTCGAGGTGGCCCGCGACCCCGATCGTCTCGGTGCGGAGATCGGGTTGCTCTCCATCCTGCACACCTGGAGTTCGAACCTGCTGGTTCACTACCATATCCATGCAGTCGTTCCCGCCGGAGGAATCTGGCGGACTATCAGCGCTGGATCCACACCAGCCATCCGATGTTCCTGCTGCCTGTGCCGGTTCTGAGCGTTGCCTTCCGCAACAAGTTCCTCGCCGGCCTCCGCCACCTCTATCGCAGACGCATGCTCGATTGCCGAGGCCCTGCGGCGCACTTCAGCGACCGGGCCTGATTCGAGCAGCTGCTCGAGGAACTCGACAAAAAGCGCTGGTACGTTTACGCCGAGCCGCCCTTCGGCGGACCCGAACATGTTCTGCGCTACCTCGGCCGTTACACCCATCGCATGGCCATCTCCAACCACCGCATCACCGCCTTCGACGGGGAGCGCGTCAGTTTTCTCTGGCGCGACTATGCCCACGGCGGCAAGCAGAAGGTCATGACCCTCGACGCCGTGAACTTCCTCTGCCGCTTTTTTCTGCATGTACTGCCCAAAGGCTTCGTGCGCATTCGCCGCTACGGCCTGCTGTCCAACCGCTTCCGCAAACAGCTGCTGCCCCTGGCGCGCACACTGCTCGCCGAACAGGGTCGCGACCCGCTCCCTCTTCCGCCACTTCCTGATTGCGCTCCGTGGCACTGCCCCCGCTGCGGAAAAGCCATGCGCGTCGTTGAGCGCTTCACCGCTGCAGAACTCTATTTCGCAGGCCTGGATTCCTCATGAACAACGTCGCCAACACGCTCCGACGGCTTGCTCCCGGCACGTCTCCGCGGCAGTGTGTGCATCGCCCTCAAAACAGCTCTATCGCTACCCGCAGTCGCATCCTGGAATCGACGCATCGCGGATCGCACTGCCGGCGGCTCACCGTTGTCCATCGTCAACAACGCAAAACCGCCCCACATAATCTCTCATCGAAAGTCCAAATGTTATTCAATATCCATAATCCCAGTCAGGATCACCGCGACCGCGGCGCCTGCGCCTTCCTTCTTACCCCCTAATCGAAAACACCTCGCAAACAAATCTCACCTACCCCGGAGCCGTCGTGCGCGAGGCGTTTCCGATGTAGGCTAGCGGTCATACACCTGAAACGCGGTTCGGGGTCAATGAATGCCTCGGCGAAAACGCACAATTTGCAGTCGTTGATGGATCACCGGCCAGAGTGGCGATCCGTCCTACTGAGCAAATCGCCTAGACTCAAGCTAGATGCTCAACCGGGGCTACGCCTACACCACGATCATCGGCAGCAAACATCATGGACAAAACCTGCTCTTTCACTTGGCAAGTCTCTATCCCCACTCAACCGAGCAAGCTTGGCAACAGAAACTGAACAATGGCGAAGTCACTCTCAACGGCGTCACCGCCGCCGGAAGCGAATCGCTTCCTGCAGGCCAAACGGTTGTCTGGAACCGTCCCCCTTGGATCGAGCCAGATGCTCCGCAGCGCTTTGAAACCCTGTTCGACGATCCTCACCTGTTGGTCGTCAACAAACCCGGCGGTCTGCCCACCCTTCCCGGCGGCGGATTCATGGAAAACACTCTCCTCCGCCTGGTCCAAAAGCATATTCCCAACGCAAATCCCGTCCACCGTTTGGGCCGAGCCACCTCCGGCATCGTTCTCTTCGCCAAAACACCGCAGGCAGCCTCCAAGCTCGAGGCAAACTGGAACACGCCCTACGTTCAAAAACTCTACCGAGCCCTGGCTCAAAATGTCGCGGAGCACGACGCGTACGAAATCCTCACACCCATCGGCCTCGTACCGCACCCGCGCCTCGGCTCCGTTTGGGCTGCCAATCCCGCTGGCAAACCGTCTCATTCATCGGCAAAAGTGATCACACGCAGCGCAAGCACCACAACCTTTGAGGTAAGGCTTCATTCGGGTCGACCTCATCAAATCAGAATCCATCTGGCATCCATCGGCCATCCCCTGGTCGGCGATCCTCTTTATGGTTCGACCGGCCTGCCTCTTGAATATCGCCCCGGTCTTCCCGGCGATGGAGGATATCTCCTGCACGCGCAATATATAGAATTCATCCACCCTGTCACTGCAGAACGAATCAGTCTTGAGGCAGCTTTCCCGGCCGAGTTGTGGGCTACGGCAGGTGGCCCATGCACACGGGCTGTGCCCCATTGATCGCAACTTCATTGCGATGAGTGGGCGTAGTACCCAACCTCCCGACCCTTCGCATTAAGCACCCGAAAGTGAATATCCTCACCGCAGGAGAATCCCTCTTCTCACTTTGTCAACACCTGCATCAGCTAGCCTCTCCCCTAAGCCATTCATTCCAATCCTCAAAAACCCACCAGTCGGATTGCATTCTGATTCTCACTTCCAGTCACAATGGAGTTAATAGTTCCAAATCTCACCGAGAGGAACCACGCGCATGCAAGTCCGCATCCCGAGATCGTTCGTCCCGCGGCACTTGCCCCCTTGTTCCCTCAGGCCCCTGCTTCTCGTTTCTTGCCGCTCTAAGTTCTTCTATTTGCATATATAACGGCTAACCTCAATCGCGAGAAATATTTAGCGACACCCGCCTTAGTAGCCTGAAGAAAACAGGATACTTACTCAAAAAAGGGGGGGAGGGGTAAGGAGTCATTCATGCACAACAAATGTCGACATATTCTGCCCAGCGGATACAAATGCGATGCCGCCGCCCTCAAGGGAAAGGTCTTCTGCTACCACCACACCACCTCGCGCCGTCCAGCGAATAAACATATCGTCGAAACCGGCATGCTTTTGTTGCCCTCCGTCGAAGACGCTTCCGGTGTCACGCTGGCCATCAACCAGATCCTCCGCCAGTTTGGCAAAGGCCACATCGACCGCCTCGACGCTGGCACCTTCTCCCACGGACTTCAGATCGCTGCATCGCTCGTCCCAAAAATGTCGCGCGACCAGAGGCCCGGCGATACCGTCCGTGAGCTTTTTGAAGATCCCATCCGGGGAACCATCGGACCAGAAAAGAAAGGATGCGACCAGGAAGACTGCGTCGATTGCTAAAAGCTAAAAGCTAAAAGCTAAAAGCTAAAAGCTAAAAGGTAATAGCTAATAGCTCCGGCCACAAGCTACTGGCTCCCAGCTCCCGGCTACTCGCGCTTCCTCGCCCGCCAGAACGAAGTCACACCAAGATACAGAAACACCGCGATCACCACAGCCGACGCCAGAAACGTCCGGTGATCCGCCCCGTGCTGCCAGCTCTCTCGTGTTCGCCACAGCACGGGTGCGAACACCAGAACAGGAAGCAGGAAAAATACGCTGACAACTTCCAGCAAGATCTTGCCGCCCACTTTTTGGAACGGCTTGAAAAACCCCGACACACCGCGGCTCACATTGCGCGTCGCCTGGCCTGCATCTCGACCTCGGCTTTGCGCAGATGGAGTAGATGGAGCAGCACTCCCCTGTACGTTCGCAGCCGTGCCTGATGGCGCACCGTCTCCCGCGATGGCCTGACCCGCCGCGCGGCCAGCCACCCGCAGCCCGATCCCAAGTACCCGCCCAATCGTCTGAGGTTTCACTTCGATATGATGGTAGCAGCGGCGGACATCTCTTCGCCTGCCCGCATCCCAAACAGGATGCCGGTTGCCGGAGCGCCGCTTGCGAAGTAATGTAGTTAAATCACTTGCCGCCCCTGCGCCCTTCCCCGCGCTGGTAGCTGCCGGAGGAAATCTGTGACATCTCGTCTGCGCGAACTGATCCAGCAACTCGGTGAAGCCATCCATGAGTCCGTCATCGAAAGCGAGCAGATCGCTGGTGTCGTGCAGGATATTCGCAAGCACGGGTTCGACGTCCTCCTCATGCTCGAAGCCACCATCGGTCTCAATGAAGTCAAGGAAGGCGAGAACGCTGACTCCACCGAAGTCTCCGAAGACGGCACCAAGTTCACCAAGAACGACGTGAACTTCCTTCGCTCCCTCCGCATCTCCATCGAAGGCGAAGACCCCGATAATCCGCCCCCCGACGACGAATCTCCAGCCAGCTAAACAACATCTTCAATTGTGCCCCGTTCATCGCAGCAGTACCGCGATGAGCGGGAGTTGCCTCGGTTGAGTTCTGGCAACTGGCAACCTGAAACTCCCCGTAACCTTCTTCCTCGCCGACTCTCCAACCAAGTACCATGATCTCGGCGTCCCAGTGAAAAGACTTCCCTTACTCATCCTCCTGATCCCGCTCTGCCTCTCTTTCCGGCTCAGCGCTCAGGAACCCGCGCCCGACCCGGATGACCAGAACCTCATTGACCGCCCCCACGCCCAGGACTGGCTCACCGACATCGACCGAGGCTGGCTCACTCAGGAAGGCGACAACCCGTCGTGGTCCACTCCCGCCCTCGACGACTCACAATGGGAATTCGCTCGCCTCGATGACCTCGGAGCCGCGCAGCCCGGCTGGCGCTGGTTCCGCCGCCATATCAAGCTCAGTGACAATCACCCCGAACTCTCGCTACTCATCCAGGGCGGCGTCGGGACATATTCGCTCTACATCAATGGAACCCCGGTTCCCGGTCCCGAAATCCGCTCGAGCTTTGAAGTGAACCGCCCAGTCGAACGTGTCTTCGTCATCCCCGAAGGACCTACCGACCTCGTCCTGGCAATGCGCACCCACATTCCCATCGCCTACGCAGCTTGGCGCTTTCCGCAGTTCATGTCCCTCTACCTCGGCACACCTGATGCGATAGAAGCTCAACGCCAGTCGATGTACCACGACCGAACTTCGATCGCGATTCCGGCGCTGGTTATCAATGCCCTGATCGCCTTTGCTGGTCTCGCCCTCTTCGCTCTCTACTCCCGGCAACGCGGTCACAGCGAATACTTCTGGCTCGGACTGTACTTCCTACTGGTTGGCGCAGCGGACATTGTCTTCTACCTCCAGCACTCGGGATACGTTCCGCTGGTGTGGAACGTGGGCCTCGGCGATCCCGTGATTTACGTGCTCATCATCACCCAAACCCGCTTCACCTTTGCCTTTGGAGGTCATCGCCTCGGCCGGCTCTGGCACATCTACCAGACCCTGCTGATCATTCCTGCAGCGATCCCCTGGCTTGTCTGGTACGGCGTGATCCGGTCTCAGACCTACATGATCATCCAGCCCCTGATCATCCTTCCGGTCGCGATCTTTCTCCCCATCCTGCTGTTCGTCTGGTATCGCCGTGGTAATCGAGAAGCCGGCTGGCTCATTCTTCCCAGCCTTCTCCCTCCCATAACCTTGGCTCTCTACGATCTCGGAAGCGCGTCAATCTTTTTCGGCTGGCGGCGCTTCGAATTCCTCGTCAACACTATCTCCGTCGGCCCCATCGAACTCGAACCTAACGACCTGGGCAATCTCCTCTTCTTCCTGAGCAGCCTGATCGTGATCTTCTTCCGCTTCTCCCGAGTCGCGACTGACCAGGCCCGCTCAGCAGCCGAGATAGGCGCTGCCCGCGAAATCCAGCAGCAACTCATCCCTGAGTCCATTCCGTCGCTCCCCGGGCTCCACATCGAGGCCGCTTACATCCCGGCCGAAGAAGTCGCCGGCGATTTCTACCAGGTCATCAAGCAGCCCTGCGATGCTGCTCTGATCGTTGTTGGCGATGTCAGCGGCAAAGGCCTTAAAGCTGCCATGACCGGCACCCTCGCCATCGGCGCCCTCCGCACCCTGGCAACAGAAGACCTCTCCCCAGCCGAACTGCTCCACCGCCTCAATGCTCAGATCTGTCAGGCAAAGAATGGCGGCTTCATCACCTGTTGCTGTGCCCGCATTGATTCCCAAGGCACCGTCACGCTCGCCAACGCCGGCCACCTCTCGCCCTACTCAGACGGAATCGAAATCGAAGTTGCCTCCGGCCTGCCCCTCGGCCTTGTCTCAGAAGTTGACTACTCCGAGATCCGTTTCGACCTCGCTCCCGGCCGCACGCTTACCCTGTTGTCCGACGGTGTCGTCGAAGCCTCTGATCCCGCTGGCGAACTCTACGGCTTCGAACGCACCCGCGCCATCAGTTCTCAATCCGCGGACTCCATTGCCGCCTCCGCCAAAGCCTTCGGCCAGTCAGACGACATTACCGTCCTCACGATCTCGCGCGTCCCCGTCCCCACTATGGATATTTAAGTGTCGCGGCAAGGATGGGAGATTTAGACCTTTATGCGGAACATTCAGGCCAAGTGGGCTCAGCTCCGCCAGTGCAACTCCACCGCCCCATCCATCGGATGCTTTCCCGTCTCATCCAGCCGCGCCTGCTTCAGCGCGAAATACCACTTTGCCGGCTTGTCCGCGTCATCGATCAACATCAGGCTCGGGTTATGCTTCAATCCCTCCGCCTGCTGGATCATCGTCTCCTGATCCTGCCGCACAAACTTCGCCCCGAAGAACTTCGCAATCGGAGTTAGAAATGGAACCCAGTAGAAAACATTCCACGCCGCAATCACATCGATCCTGCATGTCGATGCCGTCACCGGAGTCACCGTCGTCAGCGATGAAAACCACTTATCCCCCGCGCGAATGATCTCCGTCCTTCGATTGGGCAGCACAAAGTCGATCGTCGTTTCCACCGGCTGCCCATAGACGCCCAGCAATTTGTAAGGCGCAGAATTCGCGCTCGGTGCATGCGCGCTCATCCGGAACCCTTCCGCAATCGGTTCAAACTTCTTCGTCTTCTCCCGAATGCTCGCCCGCGAACGCCACCACCACGCCTGGTGCACAAACGGCCCATGCGCCGGATCCATCAATCCGATAATCCCGTGATCCACATTGCACGGCAGATCCGCCGTCAAGAACGCGGTCCTGTACCGCTCTCCAAACTTCTTCAGCTCCGGCACCGGCCGCATCTCCGCACCCTGCGCTCTCTTACCGCTCCCCGGCCCCGGCACATACACCCACGCATGCCGATCCCGCTCCTCGCACGGATACGCACTCGCATAAATTTTCGTTGCGTCCAGATGATCGTGACTCGAGAGCGATGGAATCAGCTCGCACCGCCCGCTGCACGGCTCAAACTCCCACCCGTGATACCGGCACGTCACCCGATTTCCATCGAACCATCCCACGCTTAGCGGAATTCCCCGATGCGGGCAGCTATCGCGCATCGCAAACACGCGCCCGTCGTTCCGCCTCCCCACCACCAGCGGAATCCCCAGCAGCATCGCCGTCGCCAGCTTCCCCCTGCGCAATTGATCCGTCCGCAGCGCCGGATACCAGTCGTCGTAGATCAGTGTCGCGCTCGGCCCCTGTATCGGAACCCCAGCCTCAGTTGTCGTCACCAGCGGCATTTCGCTCAAAGCATACCAGCCGGGCCCCACTCAGTTGCTCTGGCCCAGAGCACCATGCCGAGGTAAAGGAAGTCGATTCACGGCAGCGTTATTCGGTAGAGATTCCTCTGCACTGTTGCATTGATCCACGCGTAGTGATCGGGATCCTTCCCCGGTACCAGTACGCCCCGCGGTACCGATCGGGCCCCTGGCACCACACTCGCTTCGGCCAGCGGGGGGATTCCCCCCTCAGGAAGCGGTGGCAGGGCCTCGCGGGGTCCAAGGGGAATTGCCAAAGTGCGACCGGGATCTGTTCGCGACGCATACTTCACAGGAACGAAAAGATACTTTCCATCCGGCGACCACTTGGGCGCGCAGTAATCCACGCAAAGACTCCGTTGTGTTCCGTCCTCGAGGGAGACTACCAGTAATCCTTGATGATTATCTGCGGACTTTGCGGCTAGAACCACCCATTTTCGGCTCGGGGAAATACTCTGAAAATCCGAAATCGGATAAGGAAGGACCTTGGAGAGATGTGTACCCTCAGCATCGACCCGCTCCAGATAGTTCGCGCCCTCCTCCGCGCGCTGGAATAGGATCTGCCCTTTCTCTCCAAACTTAGGCCAGAGAGCACCCGAGACCCCTAGCTTGACTGCAGGTGAGCTTCGATCCATTGGCGCCCGCCATAATTCGCTCAAACCATTTGCACCCGCGGTTGTATATACGACCTGTTTGCCATCTGGAGAGATGTTGAACGAAGCCACTGAAAGTCCGGGAAAAACGGCTTCGCTCTTGCCCGTTTCAACGATCGTCCGCCAAAGTTCCGCATCCGATCTGTCCCGCCGCCGCAAAAGATAGTAGATGATCCTCTCGCCATCGCTGAAGATCGGCGTCGGCCACCATAGTACCTCCCCCTCTGATGACAGCGATTGATCACCGCGCTCGTCGTGAAACCAGATAGCGGTCTGATAAACCCCCAGCGACGTGATCAAGGAATGTCCCTCAGGATCCACGGCGATTCCATCTTCCTCCGTCGGCCCGGACGTAATCTGCTCGGGCTCTCCCACCGGGAATCGCTGCTGCCACAAGTGGGTTCGTCCTTCCACCCTGGCTGCGAAATACATCCAGCGCCCATCCGGCGACCAGCCCGCCGACGTGCACCCGCCCGCCGGGCCAACACTTCGCGTTTGCCGCTCTCTTTCAATAGCGATCAGGCGGCACGGTGCCCACTCCCCATTTCCGTTCATCTCCACCACAATCGCCCAGCGTCGGTCCGGAGACGGATAGGAGTAGTGAGCCATGCCCCGCTCGTGCGCGGGCGCATACAGATCCCGCACGTCCTCCCGCGTCACGCTCGACTTCACAACGCTCAGGTGAATCCCTATCGGCGCCTGGGAAAACAAAATCCGCTGCGGATCCAGCCAGACCAGTCCCGCGGCATTCTTGAACATAAGCCGCGGCTCTCCGCCTAGCGCGGAGACCACGTAGGTCGAGAACGTTGGCCCCTCCAGCACTGTGTAGGCGATCTCAGACCCATCCGGCGAAAACGACAGCCCATACTTCAGCCGGTTATCGTCCGTCACTCGCCGCGCTTCTCCATCTGGCAGCATCTTCACGTAGATCTGGTCGGCAGTCATGAACGTGTCCACGCCGCGGACGAACGCCAGCATGCGCCCATCCGGCGACAACGCCGGCTGCACCGCCGAATCCGTAAAATCCGTAAGCTGCGTGTACTTCACCTCCGCCGGGTGCTGGTGCGACCGGTAGACCGCTGTACCGCCGAACGCGCCCAGAGCGCAAAGACCCGCCGCCGCGTACCAGCCCAGGGCTCTTCTCCGGGGATAAGCCCTGGTCGCCTGAGTTTCCGCTGCGACAATTTCAGCCACCGGCGCAGCCTCGGCTCCCATCTCATTTACCTGGGCAGGAGCATCCTTGCTCACAGGTTCAACGGCGGTCACGGGCGCCACAAACCGGTACCCCATCCCTGTCACTGTCTGGATGAACTTCGGTTCCTCCGCATCATCCCGCAACAAGTGCCGCAGCTTCCGGATCGCGGTATTGATCCCGTGCTCGGTGTCGACAAATACCTCGCTCGACCACAGCCGTTCCGCGATCTCCACCCGCGTCACCAGTTGCCCCTGCCGCGACGCCAGCAGAATCAGCAACTCCAGCGGCTTCCGTTCCACGCGCACCGGTCGCCCGTTGAGCTGAAGCTCAAAACCCTGGCAATCCAGCCGGAACTCTCCGAATTGGTATATGTAACTGGTCACGTCGCCGTCGCCAAGTGAGCTCTCAGACTAAGCCCTCTGCATCTGTTTCCCCACTCTCTGCAGACACCGTCGAGTTACGAGCGCGAGTCGGGAATCTGACATCAGTTTCCCGAACGGATTGCAATCGATTACCGCGGAGGGTGACTTTCTGAGGAATAGCTTCCGGTCTCTTAGCTCCTTGCAAACATCAAGCTCAAAGACTTCGTCGAAATCGTTCGCTACAAATCATCGGGCCAGGGAAATACGGAACAGTGTGTCAGGAAAATCAGCAATTTGAAAGGGTTTACTGCTTCACCTAAGCTTCACCTCTCGCTTTACCTCCTCTTCATTGCCTCCCGAGTGCGGTCCGCGCTTAGCTTCGTGTTCAGCCGGCAACGGCATTGCTCGACCTGAACATGTCCTTTGACCGGACCCGGAGTCGTGGTCTCCCCCAAGGTTACGGCTCCGGTTCTACCAATGGACAGCTTCTCGAGAATGCCGACTTCGCCGGTCCAGGAGGAAAAAGGATATGAGGTCAAGAAATTGCAGGCTCGCATCAATGTTGGTCGCACTGGTGCTCGCCCTCGTTACCGCCCCGGGCGCTCTCGCGCAATGCGGACTCTCAATGAAAAGCTATAAACCCGCCAGTTGGCAGCCCTCCATAGGCACCGCCCACCTGGCACGAACCGCCTTCGACGATGGCGATGAGGACGGCCCGGCCATTGTCGGCATGTGGCACGTGCTCTTCGTGGCGCACACGATGAGCGGACAACCCATCCCCAGCAACGCCTACCCGACAATCGATAATGCGCTCGTCGTCTGGCACAGCGATCACACGGAAATCATGAACTCCTTCCGGCCCCCGCAGGATGGCAACTTCTGCCTGGGCGTCTGGAAGAAGACCGGAACCAGAACATACCTGCTCAACCACATCCCCTGGTTCGCCAACCAGTTCCCCAACGCGACAAACAACGGAATTGGAGATCCCGTAGGACCGACGCAGATCATCGAGAACGTCACCCTCAGCGGAGATGGCAATTCCTATTCGGGCACTTTCACTCTGCGCACCTATGCAACCGACGGAACGCCCGGAATCTGGTTCACCGGCCTCGTCTCAGCAACCCGTGTCACGACCAGCACCACCGTACCCGGACTGCTCTGAGCTAAATTCTCAATCTATCCAAAGAAAGGGCGGGGGAGGCAGTTCTCCCTTGCCCTTTCGACTTGCATGATGAAATTTCCATCACGCCGTTTCTCAAGAGTTGCAGCAGCACCTCAGACCACCTGCACCCGCCTTGCTTCTCTCTCTTTCGCAGCCCTCTCCCGATAAAGCAAATGAAAGGCCCAGAACAGTCCCGCGAGGATCGGAAAAACCAGCAGGCTTGCTTCCGTTCCTCGCGGACCCCCTGTCAGCCACACCGGCCCGTGTAGCGCAACGTTCAACAGATGCCCTGGAAGTGGCATACCTCCATTCCCCGTATTCGGCTCCGCAAATACCACCATGTCCACGTAATCGGACGCCGCATGAAACCCAATCGCGAACCAGAGACTCCCCGTCCGTTTCAGGGTGAAGCACCAGAACAGCCCGTACAGAGCGACGGATATGGGATCCACCCATCCCTCGTTCTGCTTGAGTAATAAGTGCACCAGTCCGAAAGCGCTAGACAGCAACACCGCTGCCGGCCAGAAACCGATTGCCTCACCCAAAGTGGCTTGTGCGCATCCACGAAACGTAAACTCCTCCGCCAATCCAACGAGCAGAAAGGCCACCCACCACAGAGCAGCGCTCTGTACTAATTCAGTCCCGTGCAGCGCCATCCCTTGGAATGAACACGCTCCCGCAAGCCAGATCGGAATCAGGATCAAAATGGATGGAATTGCACCCCACAGCACTCCGCTCAGAAACAGCCGATCCCAACCAGATCGGAAAGCCAGCCCATATTCGGTAACTCGCTGCCGCCCCAGTCTTGCCACGATCCACGAGAACAGCGCGATCAAAGCAAAATCGAGTCCCTCATTCAGCGACATGGCGCCCGCCGTCATGCCTCGATCTGGGAAATGCAGCTTTGAAAGTAGCGGATCCAGCAACGGCCCACAGCCCATATACAGGCCCACGAGCAAAACGAAACGCCACCCGGCGCGCACTCTTCCCTCGCAAACAAACCAGGCTCTCGTCCTATTGCGAAAATTAATCATGCGTGTGCTGTCACTTGATGAAAGATCAGAACGGCTCCCGCAGACTCTAACTACGCCGCTCCGCAGTGTCAAACACGGAATCCGGCGGACGCCTCGCGCTGTACGAAAATGAACATTCCCAATCCTCTACCGGACACTCCCCTCGTATCGTCCCGCAGGCATCAGAATTGTATGACTCACAATCCACTAACGTTATAGTCATCCGTGCTTTGGCGCACAGCATGCTCTAATACTTGCAAATACTCTTCATTCCCCAAGAGCAATCTCTCAGGAGGCGTCCATGTCCGGACTGCTCCAGGATTTTCGCTTTGCCTTGCGGCAACTTCGCAAGAGCCCGGGGTTCACCCTCACCGCCGTACTGATGCTGGCACTCGCCATCTGTGCCAACAGCACAGTATTCAGCTGGATCGACGGCACTATGCTCCACCCCATCCCCAAAGCTCGCAACACGAGCGAGCTGGTGAGCGTGATGCGCGGCCAGTGGAGCATCTCCCCCGCTCCGCCGCTCTCCTACCTCGACTACCGGGACCTTCGCGAGCGCAACCACTCCTTCACCGGCATGCTCGCATACCATCACGACTGGCTGACCCTCACCGGCAGCGGAACGCCTGATCGCATCTACGTCGCAAACGTGTCGTCTAATTTTTTCGACGTCCTGGGTATCAAGCCTGTGCTGGGCCGCTTCTTCCTGCCAGGGGAGGAAGCACGCGAGGGCGGCGCCCGCTTCGTGGTGCTCAGCTATTCGCTATGGAAAAACAAATTCGGCGGAGATACTGCCATTGTCGGTAAGCCGATCGAACTCGCTCGCCAATCAGGAACCATCATCGGCGTCGCTCCCGAAGGCTTCATCAATGCCATGCCCGGCGTACGCCATGATGCATGGCTTCCCCTCGATCCCCTCGGAACAGACCGGTACCGAATGACGCACCGCAGCGCGTCCTATCTCAACGTCCTTGGGCGGCTTAAACCCGGCGTCACTCGCCAGCAGGCCACCAACGATCTTGAGACCCTCATGCGCCAGATCGTCGCTGCTTACCCCAGTGAGCACATCGGCGCGAACAACATCACCCTCGATCCCATGTGGCGGTCGCCATTCGGCGCCAACGTATACCTCGCGAAGTCCCTTCCCTTTCTTCTCGCAATCGCCGGCTTCGTTCTCCTGCTGACCTGCGTCAATGTCGCCACTCTGGCCTTGGTCCGTTTCGTAGCCCGCAGAAGAGAAATCGCCATCCGCGAATCGCTCGGCGCCAGCCGTCTTCAGCTCATGCGCCAGATGGCCCTCGAAGGGCTGATCGTATCCCTCTTAGGTGGCGTACTCGCCCTCACCCTCACCTCATGGACCGCCAAGCGATTTGCCGACTTCATCCCACCTAACGCCAATCCCATTGTCCTGAATGGAACCGTTGATCACAACGTCATCGGCGTCATCGTGTTGCTCTCCGTCCTGGCCACTCTGATCTGCGGTGGATTCCCCGCGCTTCGTTCTTCCCGCGTCAACGCCGCAGAGGTGTTGAAAGAAGAGACCGCCAGCATCTCCGGAGGACATCACCGCCGTCTGCTCAGCGGCCTCGTAGTCACACAGATCGCTCTCTCGCTCGCCCTCCTCGTCTCATCCGCGCTGTTCCTCCGTACGCTCCGAAACATGAGCGACGCCGACCCGGGCTTCAGGCAGGACCACATCCTCACCGCTTCCATCGGCCTCGGAATCGCCGGTTACTCCGACAAGGAGGCGGACCCCATCGAGCACAAAATCCTTGACCGCGTCTCCGCTATGCCCGGCATTAAAGTCGCCGCCCTCAGCAACTGGCTGCCACTCTCCTTCAATGGCAGAAATGCCGACGTCTATCCCGAGAATTACGTTCCCCAACTCCACGAATCTCACGAAGTGCGCCGTGCCGACGTCACCGCCGGGTACTTCTCCCTCATGGGTATACCTATCACCACTGGCCGCGACTTCACTGTCAACGACAACCGCACCGCTCCACCTGTAGTCATCGTCGATCAGACCCTCGCCAACCGCTACTGGCCCGGTGAAAGCCCGCTCGGCCGTTGCGTGAAGATATGGGGCCGCATGTACACCGTGGTCGGCGTCGCAAAGAACTCCAAACACCAGTTCGTCAACGAGCCGCTGGAGCCAATGGTTTACCGCAGCTTCTTCCAGAATCCCGAGGATCCTACCCTCATGGTCCAGACTACCGGCGATCCCGACGCGATGGCCGCCGCCGTCGAGGAGGCCATCCATCAAGTCGATCGGCAACTCGTTGTGTTCGATGTCCGATCGTTGCGCGAAACCACCCGCGCTTCCGCCATCTTCCCAGTTATGGAAAGCACCTTCGCGGCAATCTTCGCAGTCATCGCTCTGGTGCTGGCAGCGACAGGTATCTACGGCGTCATCTCGTATCGGACCCAACTCAGGACTCACGAGATTGGAGTTCGCGTCGCGCTTGGTGCATCGCGGGCCGATGTGTTGCGGCTGGTGCTTATGCAAGGCATCCAGCTGACTATCATCGGACTTGCTCTAGGGTTGGCTTTGGCATTCGGTCTGACGCGTTTCATTGCGAGCATGCTCTACGGTGTCAGCCCGACAGATCCGTTGACGGTTGCGGAAGTAGCGGGGCTGCTCGCAGTGATTTCGGTGCTGGCCTGCTATCTACCCGCGCACCGCGCCATGCGAATCAATCCTGTCTCCGCGATCCGCGAGCATTAGCGGCATGCACCCTCAACTCGCAACTCCGACCACCGAATTTCGGAAATCTCCAGTCTCTGCTCTCCGAATCATGTAGTCAGCCACATCCGCGCGCGGAATCGACAGTCCGAAACGCGGCAAGTGCCTCTCACGGACGCGGTACTTTCCCGTGTACGGTTTGTCGGTCAATTCCGGTGGCCGGACGATCACCACATTGAGGCCGCTTCCACGCAATATTTCTTCCATCACCGTTGCATCCGCAACCACGGCAGGAAACAAGATTCGCCCAAGCAGATATACCGGCGGTATCAGCGCGTCCTTGAATAGAAATGCCGTCGACACCATGATCGCCCGGCGCATACTTGCTTGCTTCATCGCATTCGTGAGAGCCGCGCCGAAATCTCGGAGTAGATGTGCATCACTCTTCGCAATTGGAACTCGTGGCCCGAATGCCGACAATACCGCATCGTGCCCGCGCATCACTCGCTCCAGATCCGCCGCGTTCAGCAGGTTTCCAGTCTCAATCGAGATCCTCTCACCGAACTCCTCCAGCCGCTCCGGCTTCCGAACAAAAGCTGTCACATTGTGTCCACGATCCAGCGCCTGGCGTACGATCTCAATTCCAATCCCACCCGTTGCACCCAGAATCAGCAGTTTCATCTTTGAACCGGCCGCACCGGCGGATCCCACTGCCGCACCTCTACGACCGCACGATTGCGAAGCGCTGGATGCGACTCAGCAATTCTTATCGCTTCCTCCAGGTCGCGGGCTTCCAGGAACAGCAACGCTGTTATCGGCCGCGCTCCGGATGGCAGACGCGCACTCCCGTTTTCGCCGCGGATCGCACCCTCCTGCCTTAGAATTCGTGGATCGAGTTTGTGCCCTTCTGCGTTCAGCTTGTCAGCCCACGCAACCACGTCGCCGGTAACCCGCTGGCGCTCTTCGGCCGTCGGCGCGGGAGAGCCCTGATGGAAAATCAAGACGAAAGTCTGCATCGCTTCTCCTGATTCGGTTGAGGATGAGTTCTGCGCATACCCGAGCGAACCGACGATCGCAGAGAGTAGTGCGCACACAGCCACCATCACGTTTCGCTGCAATACAATTGAGAACCGCCTCTTCATAGGTCCACCTTAGGGTGGGCCAAATGCACGAGACTTGTACAAATTCGGCGCAAGGGACTTTTTTAGCAGAATGCAGCCGCGGATTGGAAAAACTGATCGGGTGCTTTGCCGGTAAACCGCTTGAAATCCTTGATGAAGTGCGATTGATCCGCGTAGCCGGCTGCATGCGCGATCTCTGTAAAGCTCGCCCCTGCACGTCGCATCCTTACAACGCTCCGCAGTCGCACCAGGGCCGCGAATTTCTTCGGCGACGTTCCCACCACACGCCAAAATCTACGTTCCAGCGCGCTCTGGCTCAGGCCCGCTTCTCGCGCAAGCCTGTCAATTCGCAGCGATCCCTTCGATATTCGAATCCGGTCTACAGCTTCACTGACACCAGAGTCCATCACAGGTTCCTTAATCCGCTCGCGAAGAAAATGTTCGACAACCCCCACACGTTCTTCGTCGTGAGCAGACTCGAAAAGTTGCTCCTCAACGAGACCAAGTTCTGAGCACCGGACTTCGTGCTCCATCGCCAGTGTGGCGTTGAATAGATGCTCGACCGGCTCACGCAGAAACGCCTGTGCACCCGTTGGCGTAAACATCACCAGCACATTCGCGCATCTTCCAGCATGGATCAATGTCCTTGTCTTGTCCCATATCCCCGTCACCAGGGCATTGGGTGCCTTGGCATCATTGATTCGGCATTCTCCCTTGAAACGGAATGCCGCGACCATGCCTGCGCCGGGTAGCAGCGTGGTGGCCCAACCAGACGTGTATTCGACAATTAGATATCGATGGATGTAAGGACGAAGCGCCGCACTCGGTGCAAGCCTGCGCGTTCGCATCGGAAGAGGCAGGTTCTGTTCATTGGGCAGAATACCGACGGGCGAGGTGACAACGTGCATGTTGATTGCAGGATGCGCCTCAACCCGTCGAAGTTTCAGAGAGTTCTATATGCCGCTGTTGCGGCTTGCCGGCGGCACGATGCCGTTCATCCGTAGATACACGACCATCTGGCCATAGTGATCCATCATGTGAGCCAGCCCGAACGCGGCCATGCCGCCTCGCGTGCCATGGTCTGTGGTTACAAACGCATTCTCAGCCGTGATGCCGTTCACGAACGTGTGGGCCTGCGCGAACGAGTCTTTCAGCGCCTGAACGATGTCAGCCTTCGAGGTCATCTTCTCCATCGCCTCATGTTTTGCCTTCATATCGGCTTCGGACATCCCTCCCCCGAAGAAGTAATAGTTGGCATCAGCCACGTGCTTCACCTGCGCGCCGAAACTGCGCACTCCCTTGAAGTCGCCCGCCGTCGCTGGCGGCGCGAAATCAAATTTGTCTTCCGGCATTGCCTCGGCGGCGTCGACAAATTCCTTTTCCATCATGGTGAGGAGCTTTCCATAAGTCTCCGATGGCGCCACCGGTGTGCCCACCGCTGGCTTGGCAGGTTTGGCCGCAGCGGAATCTTGTGCGAAAGCAAATGCAGGTGCAGCTGCGACTGCGCAACATAGCAGCAGTCGGGTAGCAATGCGTGAGGGGAATTGCATCGATCTCTCCTTTCACGGCCGTTCGGTTCTTAACCACACATACCGCGAACGCAGGGCCGCGTGAGGCCAAATCTAGCAGACCCCACCGCACGTCGATAGCAGCATTCGGTAAATCCGTCACAAATGCCGTGAAAAGTTGTAAACCGGTTTGTCGAGACACCAGATTGGCAAAGTGGTCTCGAGCGAGAAGTCCCATCGCTCGCCGTTCTCGGTATTCTCCAGGTCGGACTGACCACGACTGCACTTTCCCGGAGGCGATGTGTTTGCGGGCTCGGCTGCTGACACTGATCGCAGAGTGCTGCGTCGCTGTTGCCAACATTGCGGGTGGCCAGAATCGAGCCGATGCGAGCGATCCGAAGTGAATGACTTGTCCGCTCCGGGCAAATTATTGAATGCTCATCGGATCTCACAAGAAAGTTATTCCTCCGCTGAGAATTGCCTGCCACATCAGCGCTCGCGCAGGGTATGCTCTTTGGCATGATTTCCCAAAATGTGCTGTGCGGGCGGTCGGTGCCTGGCGGTTTGTGGTGTGTGCTGGCGGCCTGGATACTGTGTTCATTCACAGGTGTGACACACGCGGAGTCGCAGACGCCATCAACGCCAACCCTGAAGATTGAGGCACTCGGCAAGGGTGCAGCGCCTTTGGACGGGCCATGGCAATTTCATCCAGGCGACAACCCCGCGTGGGCGCAGCCGGGTATTGACGATGCTGCAGGCCATGACGGATGGGAACAACTGAAGGCAGATGCACCCTGGGGTACGCAGAATCATCCGAACACGGAAGGGCACGGATGGTATCGACGGCACATTGATTTAACGATGGCGCCGGGTGCGGCGAGCGATGTGGCGTTGCTGATTCCGGCAATCGACGATGTGTACGCGCTGTATTGGAACGGTCAGCCCATCGGCCATCTTGGGTCATTTCCGCCGCGATTGGACTTTCAGAGCGCGATTCCCGCGCAGACATATGGCTTGGGTCCAGTGCGTAGTGGAGTGCTGGCAGTGCGTGTTTACAAAGTTCCGTTTGCCTCGAATGACGATGGCACTGCAGGCGGTTTCGAGGGCGTGCCTATCGTCGGAAGTCCGCAGTCGATAGCCGTAATAAAAGATTCGCTGGATTACAAGTGGCTGCGAGCGCAGCAGTCTCGGTTTGCGCTAACCGGACTTTACGGGATTGTGTGTCTTCTGAGTTTTTTCGCGTGGCTGCGCGATCGCAGTCAGCGGCTGCTTTTCTGGATGGCGGTCTACTCGCTTATGCCCACGCTGGAGCTATTTCTGAACGGCATGCGGCTGCAGGCGTCGTCGATCGTGATTACGTTTTTAGTTCAGTTTGCGATTCAGTTGCGAGAGATCTCGCAATGGTACGTGCTCATCTACCTGCTGCAGCTTGACGATCGTCCACGGCTGATGCGCTGGATCGGGGTGATTGCAATTGCTTCACAGATTGCCGGTGCTGTCGACGGAAGTCTCGGTTTCTTCTATGGGGCAATGGCGAAGACGACCTTCCAGATCACGGATGCTTGTCTGACATTTCTGATCCTTCCTGGCGAGGCGATTCCAATTCTGCTGGTGCTGCTGGCGATGATGCGCCGGCGGAGGCTTGACTCGGCGCGTTGGATTGTTGCGAGCATTGCGCTGGCGAACGACGTGACCTACGCAGTTTCGAATATCTCGCAGCAAGGAGAACGGTTTACCCATTGGCCTCTCGCGGGGTGGCTGCAAAATGCTCACGTGACCGTATTCGGAAACAATATTGGGCTGCAGCTAACTCTGCGGACCGCACTGTTTCTGGCAATTGTGTATGCCGTGCTGCGATATGCGATCGACTACCGGAAACGGCAGAATGCCCTTGAACGCGAATACCAGAATGCGCGCGAGGTGCAGCAGGTGCTGGTGCCGGAAGCGCTGCCGGCGGTGCCGGGGTTCAACATGGCGAGTGCGTACAAGCCGGCGCGTGAGGTGGGTGGGGATTTCTTCCAGATTCTGCCGTTGGAAGAAGGCGGAGCCCTGGTGGTGATTGGCGATGTGAGCGGCAAGGGAATGCCGGCCGCAATGACGGTGTCGCTGCTGGTTGGAACGGTGCGGACGCTGGCGCATTACACGCAGAGCCCTGGGGAGATTCTCACGGCGATGAATTACCGGATGCTGAATCGGAGCGCGGGAGGGTTCACCACTTGCCTGGTGGTGCGAGTGGATGCCGATGGAAAGCTCACGATCGCAAATGCGGGGCATCTCGCGCCGTATCTGAACGGGCACGAACTGGCGGTGCACGGGGGAATGCCGCTGGGTCTGGAGGCGACGCGCAGCTATGCCGAATCGAGCTTCATGCTTGGAGAAGACGAGCAACTGACGATGTTGACTGACGGCGTGGTGGAGGCCCGGAATCGACATGGTGAGTTGTACGGGTTTGACCGGACGGCGTTGATCGCGAAGAATTCAGCGGACGCGATAGCGGATGTGGCGCGAGAGTTTGGTCAGGAAGACGACATTACAGTTCTAACTCTAAGCCGGATTGCGACTGTCGAAACGAGCGAACCGGCTCTGATGCCGGAGGCCTTGTCGCCATCGCCCGCCTGAGGATCTTCGATAAATGGTAACAAGAAAAAGTGACCACAGTAATTTTAATGCACTCGTCCTGGAGTACTCACATTTAGCAATCGAGTAACCACATGCTGTGTATATCCCAGTAACTAGTTCCTATGTGGGATCGCGGTTACTTCCATTGGGGCATTCCGGAAGTGCTAGATAGGGCCGATATTCATTCCACAGACGCTCGGAGCCCCCGAACCGAACGTCGAGGCAGTAGAGGAGGCCCTTATGGGTTTACTGCGCGACGAGAGCGGTTATGTGCTGGTGCTCGGAAGGCCGCGGTTGATGGTGGTGGGCGGTACCGCCGCGGAAAAAGAAGAAACGAAGCAGGTCGAGATTGCAGCGAAGCCCGTCGTGGTGGCAGCTTGTTCCGTGCCCCACTATTGTTTTTACTGCTCGTGGTGTGGAGCGCAGGTTCTGCTGCCAACCGACCGGATAGGGTCACCTTTCGGCAATCCGGATGCGAGAAAGATCGAGGTGCAGTCCATTGCATCGGTCTGTATGAAGTGCAAACACATCGCCAACTACTCGATGTTTCGAAGTTGCTACGGATTCGACACCAGGCACCGCTTGACCCATGCTCAAAGGGCGGGCGAGACAGTGCTGCTGACCTGGTTGCGCTGCAAGGAGCCGTTGTGTGTGCAAGCTGTTCCACTGTTCGTCGGCAAGTATTCGGATCATCCTCTGGACGAGTCAGATGCGGCAGGCTGGTACTGGGATGAACTGACATGCTGCCTGGGGCATCCGGTGCGGCAGATTCCGTTGGACCCGACGCTGCAGTTGCCGCTGCGAAGTTATAGTTGGCTGCGGTGACGCTGTTGGTGTGAATTGATCGGCTGATGTTTTCAATCACCATTGGATGTGAGAGAATCCAGCCATTCCCGAGTTCCCCGTTCCTAATTCAGTTCAGGAAGAAGGAAGGCGTATGGCCCAGGCCGCGGCTGTCTCTCAACTGACGCTCGAGGTCGAGCGCAATGGCGATGTGTTTACAGTGAAATGCCACGGCAAGCTGGTGATGGGCGTGTGCGATGTGCTCGCCGGCAAGGTGAAAGAGCTGATTCCGCAATCAAAGCGGATCGTGCTGGACCTGACGGATTTGTCGCTGATGGATAGTATCGGTCTGGGAACGCTGGTGCGGTTGTATGTGTCGGCGAAGGCAGGCGGAAGCTGCGTGGTGCTAGTGAACGTAGGGCCGCGGATCAGGCAGCTGCTGGGGATCACGAACCTATTGTCGGTGCTGACAGACATGTGCGAGCAGGGCGTGAATATACGGTTCTGACGCAATGGCCGCGAAGTTCCGTGGCGAATCACAAGTCAGTATTCGATCCCACGTCTCAGAATCGAGATGCTTCGACTTCGCTCGGGGCAGGCTGGGAGGCACCCACCGTTTCCATTCTCGACCGGGTTAGATGCAGTGTCCTCGAGAGGCCGTGATTTATCCTTCGGGGGATGCCCCGGAAGACTCTGTCGGTTGCGATGATCGCCATGAACGAAGAGGCGAATCTGCCGCGCACGCTGGAGAGCGTGACGTGGGCGGACGAGATCATCGTCGTCGATTCGGGATCGCGCGATCGCACGATCGAGATTGCGCAATCGTTCGGAGCAAAGGCGAGCTACCACACATTTGGCGGTCACGGCGAGCAGAAGAACGTGGCGCTGGATCTGTGCACGAGTGATTGGACTCTTCTGCTGGACGCAGATGAGGTGCTGACTCCTCAGTTGCAGAGGGAGATCCAGGGACTGCTGGTGGGCGAGCCGGAGTTTTCGGCGTACTGGATTGCGCGGCTGAATCTTTACTTCGGAAAATGGATTCGGCATGGAGGGTTTTATCCGGATCGGAAGCTTCGGCTGTTCAAGCGCGGGGTGGCGCGGTTAAGCGAGGGAGTGGGTCCGCATTCGACTCCACAATTTACCGGGGCGACCGGGAAGCTGAAGGGAGACATGCTGCACTACGCGTATCCGACCATGGGTATCTATCTGGAGCACATGGACCGGTATAGCTCGGATATTGCGCAGTTGCTGCACAAGCGTGGGAAGGACAGCAGGTCGGTTGGGGCGTTTGTGTGGAATGCAGTGCTCAATCCAGCGGCGACGTTTGTGTACAACTACTTTTTCCGGCTGGGATTTCTGGACGGGCGAGAGGGGCTGATTTTGCACATCAACCACTCGGTCTACGTGCACTGGAAATTCATCAAGGCGTGGAGGCTGGGGCAGGGTAAGGAGTAAGTACCAGTCATCAGTTTTTCAGCTCTCAGTATGCCACCACGGAGAACTGAAAAACTGGAACCTGAAAGCTGGCGTTAGATGTGGCAGCTTGCCTGGCCGCGCTTCTCGAGATATTTCTGGTGGTATTCCTCGGCGCGCCAAAAGGTCTGGGCGGGTTCGATCTTGGTGACAATCCGCTTTGGCGAGTACCGGCCGGAGGAGGTTAACTGCTCGATCTTGGCTTTGGCCTGCTGCTCCTGCTCGGGTGAGTGGAAGAAGATGGCGGAGCGGTACTGCTCACCCCAGTCGGGTCCCTGGCGGTTGAGCGTGGTGGGGTCGTGGAGGTTGAAGAAGGCGTCGAGAATCTTCTCGTATCTGACTTTTTCGCTGTCGAAGTCGAGTTCGACGACTTCGGCGTGGCCGGTCTGGTCGGTGCAGACGTCTTTGTAGGTGGGCCGGTCGAGGGTTCCGCCCTCATAGCCGACGGCAGTTGCAGTGACACCGGGGATGGCTGCGAAAGCTGCTTCAACGCCCCAGAAGCAGCCTGCTCCGAATGTGGCTTTTTCGATGCTCATATACCTCTAGATGCGCGAGAGGCCTTGAAGGTGACAAGAGGGCTGCGCAGTTGCGGGTTCATCGCTGAACGCGCGATTTGAGACGAGCCTGGGTCTGGTCCCACTGCTTGGAGACGGAGGCCAAGTACTGCTGGAGTTCTTCGAGTGGCTCGGGCTCGAAACGGAAGAGGCGTTCGCGGCCCGACTGGGTGCTGGAGACGATGTCGGCGCGCTCAAGAACGCCGAGGTGCTTGGTGATGGCCTGGCGAGTGAGTTTGGAGTCGTCCGCTAGCTGTGAGATTGACGCAGGCTCGCCGGAGCAGAGGCGGGCGATCAGGGCAAGACGGGTCTTGTCGCCGAGCGCGGCGAATACGCGAGCCTTGGCTTTTGGCTTGGCGGTAATGCGCTTACGTGTTTTGCGGGACATGGCTCTCGATGATAGGCCTGGGGGGCGGGTTGCGCAACTGGGGGGTTGCATGTTTACGGGGACCTAGGCGAGGGACCAGGGAGTGGGGGCCAGCGAACAGGAAAGTGAACAGCTTAGCCGCGGGCTGTAAAGAAAAGCCCGCGAAAGACATGGAGCTTATGGACGACGTTTGCCGCTGCGCTTACCCGCTGGACGTGAGCCGGGGCGGCGGCCACCGGCGGAACCGGAGCTGGGTCTACCGCCGGGCGCGCTGCGTTTTCCAGGTTTGAAAGCGCCGGGGCGAGAGCTGGAGGTGCGCTGGCCAGAACCGCGATTGGGGCCCGCCGGTCGATTTTCAGCGGGGCGGCTGCTCCGCTCGGTTGAATGTGGCCGGTCGAAACGCGGCTGCTCACGTTCTCGATCCGAACGAGGCTGTTCCTTGCGGTCCCGATCGAAACGGGGTGGCCCGGACGGCGCCTTTCGGCGCTGCGGGCTTCGGCCTGACGAGGGAGCCTGAGATCGAGTGCGGTCCGGGCGCTGCCCACTTCTAGCTTGAAACGGCGGGCGATCAGAGCGCTGACCACTTCGGGCCTGGAATGGACGATCCGGGCGATTTCGATCTCGAGTCCGAGTCTCGGGACTGCCGGGTACTTCGTCTATGGGTTGAATATCGAGTTTCTGTTTTGGAGTGAAAGTTCCGGGAGCGGCAGGAGCGGCAACGGGGCGCTTCTCAAAACGTGGAGGCCGGCCTTCCGCAGGCCTGGGCCGGAATTCGCCCGGAGATCGACGGTCACTTCGCTGAAATGGAGTGGCGCGTTCGCCGCGAGGGGCTCCGGGTTTGCGCTCAAATTTCTGGGGACGTGAGCCGCCGTCGGGCTTGGACCAGGTGCGCTGGGGACCTCGGCTTGGTGGCTCGGCCTGGGCACCGCGATCTGGCCTGGCTGGAGCGGTCTGGTATGGGGGGCGTCCCCGATCGTCGCGGCGGGGCGGACGTGAGGGTCGATTCTCCGCGGAGCGGGGATCGGGACGAATGCCGGGCCGGAATTCGCGGCGCGGCTCTTGGCCCGGTGCGCGGCGAAACTGGCTGCGCTCGGGAGGGCGGGTCTGGCCGGCTTCAGGGCTCTGCGCGAAGCCTGGTTGAATCTTGCGGAAGGGGCGATCTGGTCTGCTGGCCGGGCCTCCGGTTTTTCTGGGCTCAGGTCGACGTTCGTTCCAGCGAGGCTTGGAGGCGGGGCGCTCAGAGCGTTGCGCAAACTCACGCTTGCGCGGTTCGCGAGGCTTGGGCTTGCGGTACTTGCCTTCGGCGGCCTTGCGGAGGTTGTCGACCTCTTCCTGGTCGAGTTCACGGATCTTTCCCGGCTCGAGATCGAGAATGAGCGGTCCGTAACCGACGCGGCGGATCTTCTCAACATGGTGGCCGATTTCTTCGAACATTTTGCGCAGTTCGCGGTTGCGGCCTTCGATGAGAACTACCTCATACCAGGGATTATCGACCGGACGCGAGGGACCACGTTTGCCGGCGGGTTTGCCGGGACGGAAGGGTCGGATCTCAGCCGGAGCTGTCTGGACGCGGTCTGAACCAGCTTTGCCTTTTTGGATCGGGACTCCTTTGCGGAGTCGGTCGAGGTCTTCTTCGCTGGGCTGTCCGCTGACTTTGACAAGGTAAGTCTTCTCGACGTTGGAGGCGGCCCGGGTGAGTTTGTTGGCGAGTTCGCCGTCGTTGGTTACGAGGAGGAGTCCCTCGCTAAGGTAGTCAAGGCGGCCGACGGGGTATAAACGCTCGCGAGTTTTGGAGAAGAACTCCATGATGGTGGGACGGCCTTCGGGATCGCTAACAGTCGTGACGTAGCCCTTCGGCTTGTTCAGCATGAAGTAGCGCTGGCGCTCGGAGCCGTGGAGGAGCTTGCCGTCGACGCGGATGTGGTCGCGATGGGCGTCGGCTTTGCTGCCGAGTTCGGTGACGACTTTGCCGTTTACCTGAACGCGTCCCTGGGTGATGAGTTCTTCAGCGTGGCGGCGGCTGGCGATTCCGGATTGTGCAAGTATCTTCTGAAGGCGTTTGAGTTCCGGCGCAGGCTCAGCGGCAGGTTCCTCTTCTTCGTTGGATGCTTCGGAAGAATCCAGTTCAGGCTCGGGGAGACCA
>Ga0068857_100000695_pt1 | contig 25023 bp, 23 predicted proteins | sample KBSCornC72_FD_66591 | JGI IMG/M metagenome (GOLD analysis project Ga0068857, IMG submission 66591) | Corn rhizosphere microbial communities from Kellogg Biological Station, Michigan, USA - KBS Corn C7-2 | ecosystem: Host-associated > Plants > Roots > Rhizosphere > Soil ...
CCTGCTCGTCTCGGGCGGCCACACGATGCTCGTCGACGTGCCCGCGTGGGGCGAGTACCACCTCCTCGGCCGGACGCGTGACGACGCCGCCGGTGAAGCGTTCGACAAGGTCGCCAAGCTGCTCGGCCTCCCCTACCCTGGCGGGCCGCACGTCGAGCGGCTCGCGAAGACGGGCGACCCGGCGCGCTTCCGCTTCTCGCGACCGATGCTGCGCCGCGACCAGGGACCCGCGGATCAGGAGTACTACGACCTGTCGTTCTCCGGTCTCAAGACGGCCGTGCTCAACGCCGTGCGGGCCGGAACGCCCGATGACGCTCCCCACATCGCGCGTGCCTTCCACGACGCGATCGTCGACACGCTCGTCGAGAAGACGGCGCGTGCCGTCCAGCGCCAGGGCCGCGCGCGGGTCGTGCTCGGCGGCGGCGTCGCCGGCAACAGGACGCTCGTCGCCGCGATGCGCGCGCGGATGGAGCGTCTGGGCGCGGAGGTCTACGCGCCGAGCAACCGGCTCGCGACGGACAACGCGGCAATGATCGCCCGCGCCGGCCTGTTCCACTTCGAGCGCGGCGAGCGGTCGCCGCTCGACCTCAACGCCTTCGCGAGCCTTCCCCTTCCCGGCCTGGCGACCGCCCCATGACGCTGCCGCAACCGATCATCCACCACCCGTTCGTCGTCTCGCTCGGTCCGCTGCAGCTCACCGGCTTCGGGATCGCGATCCTCATGTGCTTCGTCGTCGGCCAGTCGGTAGCGCAGCACGAGCTCGCGCGCCGCGGGCACGATCCGGAGCCGGTGAACGACATGATCTTCGCGGCGGTGCTCGGCGGACTGCTCGGCGCGAAGCTGTATTACGTGATCGTGCTGCGGCACTGGGATGCCATCTTCGATCGGGGCGGGTTCGTGTTCTGGGGCGGCCTGTTGGGCGGCACGCTCGGCGTGCTCGCCGTGACGCTGAAGAAGCGCTTCGGCGTGCTGCGCATCTTCGACGTCGGCGCCCCGGCGTGCGCGGCGGCGTACGCGGTGGGACGGACGGGATGCTGGGCCGTCGGCGACGACTACGGGCGTCCGTTCAAGGGATTTCTCTCCGTGGCATTCCCGCAGGGCGCGCCGCCCTCGACGGCGGGCGTGATGGCGCGCGAGTTCGGCGTGCCGCTCCCGCCGGGCGCCGGGCCGAACACGGTGCTCTCGGTGTATCCGACGCAGCTCTACGAAGTGGCGATGGGGTTCGTGATGTTCTGCATCCTCTGGCGGATGCGCGACCACAAGCACGCCGAGGGCTGGCTGTTCGGTGTGTACTGCGTGCTGGCGGGGATCGAGCGGTTCATCGTGGAGTTCTTCCGCGCCAAGGACGACCGTTTCGTCGGCGGCCTCACGTACGCACAGATGATCGCGATCGGGTTCGTGGTGATCGGGATCATCTGGATGTCCGCGTTGTGGCGCGTGCGTCCCGGCCTGCCGGGCATCTACGCGTCCGCACCCTCCTCCGATGCTCCCGTGGCCGCGCCCGTCTGAGCGTCGTCGCGCCTGGATGGGTGCGGGCACTCCTTCCGTCGTCGCCGGAATACCCTCGCGCGACCGACCAGCGCGCGATCACTCAGAACGAACGCACGCCGGCGAAAACACTCAGTCCGACGACACCACCGAGCTCGCGTCCCCCAGCTCGCGCGCCGCGGCGCGATTCACCGACTCCTCGAGCACCTCGAGCCGACGCCGCAGCTCCTCGTTCTCGGCGCGGATCGCGGCGAGCGCGTCGGGCGGGGGAACCGGCGCCGCGGGCATGACCGTCGGCAACGTCACCGACCGCTTCGGCCAGAACGTCTTCAGCACCGCGAAGGCGAACAGCAACAGCAGGGCGAACTGCGCCAGCACTCCCTCCCAGCTCGGGTAGAGGCCGAGCAGCTCCGAGTGTGGGAAGCCCGGGATCGCCGTCAGCGAGATCGCGTTCCCCTCCTGGAGCTCGCGGATCCCCTTCCCCATGAACACGAACGCCATCAGGTACAGCAGCACGCTCGTGACGGAGAAGAAGGGACGCAGCGGAATCCTGACGCCGAAGCGGTAGAACAGCGTGAAGATCACGCCGAGCGCCACGAAGCCGGCCACGATCCCCATCGAGAGCGGGAAGGCGACGTTCGGCCCCTCGTTGAACAGCGCCTGGTAGAACAGCGCCGTCTCGGCGCCCTCGCGATACACGGCGAGGAAGGCGACGAAGGTGAGCGCGCGTCCGCCACCGTGCTGCAGCGCGTTGTTCACCTTGTCGCGGATGAACGCCTGCCACTTCGCCGCCTCCACCTTCGAGATCAGCCAGTAGCTGACGGAGAAGAGCACGCCCACGGCGACGAGCAGCGTGAGACCCTCGATGATCTCGCGGCTCGCCGGCATCGCGGCCAGCAGCGTCTTCAGCACCACCGCCGTCGCGGCGCTGGCGAGCAGCGCGTAGCCCACGCCCCACCAGATGTTGCGCAGCCGCTCGCGATGTCCCGTCTTGATGAGGAAGGCGACGACCGCGCCGACGACCAGGATCGCCTCGAAGCCTTCGCGCAGGATGATGAGGAACGACTGCCAGAACGCTTCCCATCCACTTCCCGCCGGCTGCGTCAGCGCCTCCACCTCGGGGAGCCCCGCCTCGATCGCGTCGCGCAGTCGCTCGGCGCCACGCACGTCGTTGCTGCGCACCGCCGCCTTGAAGTCGGCGAAGATCCGCTCCATCTGCGCGACGAGGCCCGGATTCTTCGCGCGCGCCGGCGACTCGATCGGCTCGAACGCCATGTAGGCGTCGGTCGCCTTGTCGGCCGCATCGGCGGGGCGGCCGCTCTTCGCCGCGCTGAGCGACTGCTCGAGCAGGGCGACGATGTTGCGCGAGACGTCGCGCGACGCGCTGCTGTCCGCCGACGCGAGGCCGTTGCGATCCTTCATCGGCAGCGTGCGCACGAACGCGACGACACTCTGCAACTGTGCCGGCGTGAGCTCGCCGGAACCCGGCATCGCGGTGGCGGGAATGCCGGCGCGGATCACCTCGGCCAGCTGCTCGTCACTGTGCTCCACCTGCCACGCGACGGTGCCGATCTCGGGAGGGAGGCGCGTGAGCGAGCGCGCCAGCACGCCGTCGCCGGCGCCCGCCACGCCATGACAGGAGGCGCAGCGCTGCGTGTAGAGCCCTTCCCCTTCCATCAGCTCCGCGTGCGAGGCACGGAGCGAGTTGACGTACGCCACGACGTTCCAGCGCTGCTCGGGCGTCAACGTCGCCGCGTAGCCCGCCATCGGCGTCCCCGCGATGCCGACCGACAGCACGCGATACGTGAGCGCGGGCGTGACGCCGCGCATGTGCTCGACGGTACCGATGGCCGGCGGCTTGGGGTTGAGCCCGACGCCGGCGGGTCCGTCACCGCGCCCGGTGGCCCCGTGACAGCTCGCGCAGCTCTTGTCGAAGATTGCCTTCCCCTCGGCGAGGTTCAGCGCCGTGACCGGAAGCTCCAGCCTGGCCTCGTTGCCGAGCACTGCGGCGAACCGCTGCTCGAGCGAGTCGACCGCCGCGGGGGGCCGCTTGGCGGCGACCGCGACGGCGATGGAGTCCAGCAGCGCATGCGCCGGCGGCGCGTTCGACCCCGAGAGTCGCTCCGCCGCGCGCTTCGCGTCGACCAGGAAATCGTTCGTTTCCTGATACTCCTGCGCACTGATGAGTCGACCTCGTGCGTCGACTGCCTTCGAGTACTCCTCGACGGCGACACTGACGATGTTCGCCGCGCGGCGCGCGGGGTGCTCCTGGGCCGACGCCGGAAGGGCGACGCAGCAGGCGGCCAGGGCAACGAATAGGGGGAGTCCTCGGGGGCAGCTCATTGCCGAGGAAATGTATCGGGATTTACAAGGCGGTGCCAGCCAATCCTATAGCGCGATTCGTCACGTGCGCCGACGACCGAACCAGCTCCGCTCCTCCGGCTCCGTTGGCGGCTCGGCGAGCACGCGGGCGAGCTGGCCGCAGACCTCGTCCGCCGCCACGAACGCGCGCTTCAGCGCGTCGACCCAGGCTTCCCACGGCTCCGAGCCCGGCGACGCGGCCGCCGCCGCGCGCCCCTGCTCATCCAACGTCGCGAACGCCGCCCGGAGGGGACCGAGCACGTCCTTCGCCCGGGCCGACCGTGCCCGCGCCACCGAAGGCTGCGTCGTCCCGAGCGTCGCGGCCGCCGTCACCGCTCGCTCGATCTGCTCTCCCAGCGATGCTCCATTGAAGGCATGGACGACGTCGCGTCCCTCGGCGCGCGAGGCGCGCACCCGGGCGGCGATCAGCGGAGGAAAGATCGCGTCGTGCGCCGCCTGCGTCGCCGGGTCGCGGGCCGCGCCGAGCGAGCGCAACGATCGCGCGAGCTCGGGCAGCTCGCCGTCAGGCATTGGAATGGTCGAACGTCGACTCGCCCGTCAGATCGGCGTCCGAGATCAGGGCACGCTCGCCGGTGCGCTCCTCGTACCGCTTCACGAAGTCGGGGAGGCGATCGGTGTTGAATCCCTCCCGCGGAAGCCCGAGGACCGCGATGGCGCGCTCGATGTCTTCCGGCTCTCCCTCGACCTCGACGAGATCGTCCATGCGCGGATACCGCTCGAAGCGGATCATCGTCCCCTCGAGGTCGTACTGCACGATCTCGCGGTCGATCGCGATGCTGACCTCGTAGCCGAGCGCGGTGAGGATCGCGCCGAGCGTATCCGGGTCGGCGATCATCGTCTCGAGCTCGTCGCGGAGCTTGTAGCCGCCTTCGCGGCGCGTCGGTCCCTTCCAGCCCAGCTCCGCACGCACGCCGGCCTCGCTGCGGTAGGTGCGCACGCGAAGCACGTGGTCCATCGCGAGGAGGGCGCGGTCGGGGGTGTCCCACCGCCGGTCCTCGAGCCGGCCCGCGAACACGACGGTGGCACCGGCCCGCTCGACGTTCGCACGCCGGCGCTCGACGTCGTCCACCACGCACTTGAGCTCGACCTCGAGCATGGAGGTCAGTCTCCGAGGATGGCGCGGACGACCGCGTCCGTGTCCGTGAGGTCGGGGAAGACGGCTGCCGCGTCGCACGCCCGCAGCTCGTCGACGGAATAGCGCCCCGTCGCGACGCCGATCGCCCGTGCGCCGATCCCGACGCCACACGCCACGTCGGCGGGGGTGTCGCCGATCACGACGACGTCGCGCCCGTTAATGGGATGGCCGAGCACGCGCTCGGCCCTTCGGCGGGCGATCTCGGGGAGCTCGGGGCGGTGGTGATGGTCGGAGCCGAACGCGCCGACGATGAATCGGTGCGGCGCGATGCCGACCGCGGCGAGCTTCGCGCGCGCACCGGCCTCGATGTTTCCGGTCAGCAGCCCGAGCACGACGTCGTCCCGTCGCTCGAGCTCGTCGAGCAGCTCGTGGACGCCCGGAAAGACGTGCTCGCGATGATCGGCACCGTCGAGCTCCTCGCGCAGGAGGGCGTAGTAGCTCTCGAGTATCCGGTCGAGCCGGGCGTCGATGTCCTCGTCGCTCACGCCGGCCTTCGTCAGCAGCTCGCGCACGATCTGCGGGTCCGTCTTGCCATCGAACCGATGGTCGCCGGGGTCGACTACCCCGAAGTGCTCGACGAGCGCTCCGAACACGGCCCGCCGTCCGGCCCCATCCGTCCAGAGGATGGTGCCGTCGATGTCGAACAGGACGAGCTTGCGCGCCGGTGCAGACTCGGGGCGCTCGAGGGCTGGCGATGACATGCCGAAAGCTAGATGGGGGTGCGAGCGTCGCAAACGGGACGCGACGCCGCTAGCTTCGCTGCATGCACGTCACCTTTGCGCTCTTCGCCGACGCGGCGAACCTCTCGCAGGAGGGGAAGCTCAACATCCTCGGCGTGTTCGACGCACTCCAGGTCGGCACGCTCCCGGCGCTCCACCCGCGCGCCACGCTCGTCGTGCATCTCAAGGGCAACGCGCTCGACGTGGGCGCCCATCGCGTCTCGCTGCGATGGCTGAGCCCGAGCGGCAACGAGCTGTGGAGCAGCGAGGGGGAGCTCGGGGTCGCGCAGCCACCGCAGGGCGTGCAGGAGATGGACTTCCCGCTCATCGCCCAGCTCGACCTTCCCCTCGATCAGAGCGGGGCGTACGTGATGCACGTCGGGCTCGACGGCGACGTCCACGCCGAGGTGCCGCTCCAGGTCCGGACCCCGGAGCAATCGCCGCCGCCGTCGGTCCCGAAGTGGATGTCCTGACGGGGACGGCCACGCCCGGTAGGTAGTACCGAGTACGGCCGTCCGCATTCCGAGTGCGGCAAGGGGTCAGACCCCTGCGGTGTCTGACCCCGACACCTACTGCTGACCGCCGTTCGCGCGCCGCTGTCCGCTCGCCGCTGAGCTGATCACGCCAAGGGGTCAGAGCCCTCGGGCTTCGCCCTCGGGGTCTGACCCCACACGTCTACTCTCACGCTGCTGGGAGTGGCCGTCCCTAGAGAACTCTCCTCGCACACGTGAACCGCTCGAGCAGCGTCGTCACGTAGGGATCGGTCGCGTCGTCCAGCCGCTCCACGCCGAATCCTCCGCGGCCCAGCGCCTGGTGGACGATCCCGCCACCGCCCAGCGAGATCGCGACGTGGGTGATGTGGCGGTCGGCGCGGTCGGAGAAGAAGAGCAGATCCCCTTCGCGCGCCTCGAGCGGGCCCTCTTCGACCGCGACGCCCGTCGACGCCTGCTGCCATGCATCGCGCGGCAGCGCCACGCCGTGCAGCCCGAACGACGTCTGCACGAGTCCGGAGCAGTCTGCCCCCCAGGGCGTCACGCCGCCCCACAGATAGCTCGTCCCCTGGAAGTACTGGCGTGCGGTGCGCGTGATCGCCGAGGCGTCGCAGGGAAAGCGCTGCGCCAGATCCGCCACGCTACAGCTCTCGCCACTCACGACCTGATCGCCTTCGGCGAGATACGCACGGAGCGGGAGCGCATGCCGGAGCCCTTCCCGCAGCACGACGCACCCGAGCGACATCCGCGCCGGGTGCAGGCCATCGTGATGGTACGCGGCACCGTTCTCATGCAGGTAGCCGCGGTGCATCCAGCCCTCGTAGTGATCGGTGCCGCGCACGCAGCACCACCCCTCGCGCTCCTCGAGGAGCTCGACGTGGTGGCCCGCGAGCAGCTGGGAGATCTGCACGCTCGAGACGCGTGGCTCGTCGAACAGGGGGGCAACCGGGCTGCGCACCAGGGCGCGTGGGTAGGTCGTGCTCATCACTCCAAGATGTCTCCAGGCGAGCGCGTCCGCACGCCCCGCTCGATCGCCGACTCGAGCGCGTGCACGGCGAGCGCCTCGATCTGTGCGAGCGGCGCGTCCACGCCGCCGGTCATCGGCGACGTCGCGAACACGACGTCCCCGTCGAAGGGGGTCGCCACCGGCGTGATGCGCCTGTACAGCGCGGCGCTCGCGGCGCGTGCCACCACGGTCAGTGCCGCCACGTCGAGGCGCGCATTGGTCGCGACGACGCACAGCGTCGTGTTGCGCCCCGTCAGCGTGTCGAACCGCGCCGCGTCGGCGCCACCGCGCGCGAGCCACGCCGTGCTGTCGATCCACGCCCCGCCATCGTCGCGCGCGCCGGCGATGATCCGGCCTTCGCCATCGCGCACGTCGCCGAGCGCGTTCACCGCCGCGATCGCCCGAATCTCGAGAGCGCCGGCGCTCGCCGCGCCGCAGCCCAATCCACCCTTCATCGCGCCACCCGCGCCGGCAACCTTCCCCACCGTGGCGCCCGTGCCGGCGCCCACCGATCCTTCGACCACGTCACTCGTCGCGCGCTCGCACGCGTCGTGACCCATCGCCGCCGACGGACGCGCATCGAACCGCCCGAGCGGCGCGAGGTCGAACAGCACCGCGGCGGGAACGATCGGCACCACCCCCGCGCCGACGTCGAACCCGCGCCGGCGCTCCTCCATCCAGCGCATGACTCCCGCCGCCGCGTCGAGACCATAGGCCGAGCCGCCGGCGAGAAGGATCGCGTCGACGCGATCCACGAGCTGGCCCGGCGCGAGCAGCGCGAGCTCCCGCGTTCCCGTCGCGCGCCCCACGATGGAGACGCCGCACCGGAACGGCTGCTCCGCGCCGCGGATCACCGTGCACCCCGTCGCGCCCGCGACGTCGGTCGCGTGTCCGACGACGAGCCCGCACGCCGCGAGACTCGTCACGTGCACCTGCGTGCGCTCAATCCTCGAGCCACTTCGGCGTCGGGATTTTCTTCTCGGCGCAGGCGCGGCACTCCACCACGCCGCGCATGTTGCACACGACGCAGACGAAGGTGCCGCACTTCACGCAGGGATACCCCTCCGACGCGCGCTCCTCGTTGCCGCAGGCACGGCAGGTCATCGCATCCCGCTCGCGCAGGCTAGTCATGCATCGCTCTCCCTGCCCGGCTCACGGCACTGGGCCGCTCCCCGAGCTCGTATTCACGGATCTTCTTGATCAACGTCGCGCGCGAGATCCCGAGCTCGCGCGCCGCCCGCGTGCGGTTCGCGCCATGCGCGCGAAGCGTGCGGTCGATGTGCGCACGCTCCACCTCGGACAGCGTGCGCGAGACGTGCGGCGCGAAGAGATCCTCTCCCGCGCCGCGCACTTCCACCGCGAGATGCTGCGGCAGGATGGTCTCCGTTCCACGTGCGAGCAGGAGCGCTCGCTCGAGCACGTTGCGCAGCTCGCGCACGTTGCCCGGCCACGGGTAGGCGCCGATCAGGTCGAGCGCGTCCGCGCTGACCTCGCTCGGTGCGCCCGGCATCCCGCGACGCAGCTCGGCGACGAGCGAACGCACCGTCTCGTGCAGGTCCTCGGGCGACCGCGCGCGCAGCGGCGGCAGGTACAGAGGCATTACCCCCAGCCGGTAGTACAGGTCCTCGCGGAAGCGCTCCTCCGTCACCTCGTTCGCCAGATCGCGCGCCGTCGCGGCGACGACGCGCACGTCGACCGCCACCTCGCGCGTCCCCCCCGACCGCCGCACGCGCCGCGACTCCAGCGCCGTGAGCAGCTTGGGCTGCAGCGTCGCCGGCAGCTCCGCGACTTCGGCGAGGAAGAGGGTGCCGCCGTCCGCCGCCTCGAACAGCCCCGGTGTCGGCCCGTCCGCCGAACGCTCCGCCCCGAACAGCTCGACGTCGAGCGCGTCCACCGGCCGTGTCGTGCAATCGATCTCGTGAAAGGCGTGTCCGCCGCGCGCGCTCAACGCGTGGATCGTTTGGGCGACGCGCCGCTTCCCCACCCCGACCTCACCGACGAGGAGCGCGACGGTGCGCTCGCTGCGCGCGATCAGCTCGATCTGCTGCGCGAGCTCGCGCATCGGCGGGGACGAGCCGAGGAACATCTCCGTCGAGCGGCGCGCGAGACGCGCGCCCGCGGCGCGACCGAGCTCCCGCAGCTGCGCCTTCTCCAGCGCGCGCTCGACGACGGCTTCCAGATATGCCGGCTCGACGGACTTCGCGACGACACTCTCCGCGCCGAGCTGCATCGCCTTCGCCGCGGCGTCGCCGTCGCTCGTCAGCACGACGACCACCGGACGCCGCCCCTGCGTGCGCTCGAGCACCTCGAGCCCGCTCACGTCCGGCAGGGCGACGTCGAGCAGCACGACCGCCGGATGCTCGCTCTCGATGACGCCGATCGCCTCCTCACCGGTCCCGACGCGCAGCACGTCGTGCCCCGCCCGCTCGAGGGAGCGGCCGAAGGCGGACGTGGCGTCCGGTTCGCGGGTGACGATGAGGATCCTGGCCATCGGATGGTCGTACGGCGGGCGGGCACTGCGGAAGGAGGGAGGGACCTGCACGAAGACGACGCGAGCGAGGCACCCCCCGTCACGGCTCGCGTCGGCGACGTGGAACGAGGAGCTGGACTGCCAGCGGCTCGACGGTGATTTCGGCGGGGGTCGGCCCGAGGAGCTCGCCGTCCGCCTGCAGGGTGAGCACGGGCTCCGTCTCGAGCCGAAAGCGCGTCCCCTTCCTGTATAGTATCGACGGGTCGGGCCGAAAGTCGCGCCGCGTCACGCGCCACATGATCCGCATCGCGTCGCGGAGGTTCCTGGGCGAGAAGACGCAGCAGTCGAGCATCCCGTCGTCCACGGCGATCTCGGGGCCGAAGGAGATCCGGTTCTCCAGGATCGCGCCGAAGTTGGCGAACAGCACCGCCGCGCAGCGACGCTCGATCACCTCGCCATCCACCTCGATGCGCGCCTGGAAGAACTGACGGCGCAGCACGGCGCGCAGCGCGGCCCGCGTGGCGATCAGCGTGTAGGCGAGCACGCCCAGCCGGCGCTTGAGCCACACCGGCGTCTCTTCCACCATCGCCGCGTCGATGCCCACCCCCGCCGCGACGGCGAAGTGGTGCCCCAGCACGACGCCGAGATCGATCCGGCGCTGCTGGCCGTCGAGCAGCGCGGGCACGGCGCGCTCGACGCGCATCGGGATCCCCAGCGCCCGCGCCAGCAGGTTGCCCGTCCCGCCCGCCAGCACGCCGATCGGCGTGGGCCCGAACGCCAGCGCGCCCGCCACCTCCATCGCGGTGCCGTCGCCGCCGAGCGTGAGCACGCGGTCGAACTCCGCGCCCCGCGCACGCGCGATCTCCGCCGCGTGTCCCGAACGCTCCGTGCGCACCACCTCGCACGTCGCGCCGGTCGCGACGATCGCCGCCTCGGCGCGGCCGATGAGGCGCTTCCCGCGGCGCGACGCCGGGTTCGCGATGAGCAGGACGCGCGTCGTCAGAACGACCAGGAGCGGAAGATCGACAGACCCCACTGCTGCGGCGTGGCGACGAATCCGCGCACGCTCCCCGTCGCGCCGCAGCGCAGCGCGCTCGCCGCCGGCTCGCGGCCGGCGCGCAGCGAGAGCTGATCGGGCGCGATGAGCGGGAAGCGATACTCCAGCTTCCCCTCGATCGAGTTCACGAAGCCGGTGACGCCCTGCTGCTCCTTGTCGTTCGTGACGCCGAGCTGGCAGAGCCCCGTGCTGAAGCTGAGGAAGAGCCGGTCGCTGATCTGCTTCTCCCCGCCGATGCGCGTCCCCGAGAGCACGCTACGGAACTGGTTCTGTCCCGCCGTCGTCTGCGCGCTGGACGCGTCGTCGCTCAGCGTGCCGGCCTGGATCTGGAACAGGTCCACCCAGCCGCCGAACTGCTCGCGCAACGCTCGGCTGAGGAGGGCGCCGCCCGTCGGGAGCAGCACCTCGGCGGCCCGCTGCGTCGCCTGCGCATTGGTGCCGTTCAGCTCGAAGCTCGGCCGCCCCGTGACGAGGTAGGCGACGAGATCCGTCTGCGAGATCGTCGCGTCGTCGCTCGACAGCTCGAGCGCCGGCTGCGGATAGAACGGCCCGACGATGCGCGCCTTGACCCCAATGTCCGCGCGGCGCGACTGCTTCACGCGGTACAGCGCGCTGACGTCGATCTCCGGGTTGAAGTCCGCCGTGCCGAAGAAGGTGATGCGCCCCGACTGTACCTGGAACTCGCGCTGTACGACGCCGAGGTCGAGCGTGTACGTGCCGCGGTCGGCGCTCAGGGCGCCGCTCAGCGCGAGCCGATAGAGCGGATCGTTGACGCCGCCGCGTCCGAGCGACGAACGGCGCGTCTCGCGCTCGTCGCGCGCGCGCGTGACATCGAGCGAGCCGCCGAGCTTGATGTTCGCTTCGGCCGAGCGCAGCCACACCTCGTCGCCCACGTTGACCGAGACACCGTCGAGGCGGAGGTGCTCGACGAGCCGCGCCGGTGCCTGCGGCATCAGCGAGCGGTTGCGCACGTCGGTCGTGTCGAACAGCTCGGCGAACTCCTCCTGCGAGAAATCCTCGAGCTTCTTGTTCACCAGCTCGGGGATGTAGATCGTGCCCTTGTCGACGTTCACCGCACCGCTCAACCGCGCTTCGTCTTCCGTCCCGCTCAGCGTCAGCCCGGAGGTGCCGGTCGAGACATCGAGTCGCGCCAGCCCGCCCTTGTCGATCGCGCGCAGCGCACGAGCGTCCAGCCGCAGGTCGAACTGCGGGTTGTGGACGTCGCGGAACACCACCGATCCGATCATCGACGCGTTGCCCCCGCTCGCCGGGCTGTTCCACCGCAGCCGCTGGATCGTGAGCGAGTCGCGCAGCGGATCGACGCCGAGGGCCAGATCGATACTGGTGAACCGCACGCCGACGCTCGGCACCTCGATCGTGCCGTTGCGGATCGTCGCCACGCCGCCGATGTGCGGGTGCTTCGGCTCGCCGCTCACCGCGAGATCGAGCGCGAGCCGGCCGGTCGTGTTGTGCAGCTTGGGCGACAGCGCCTCGACGAGCCCGAGGTCCACGCTGTCGGAATGGATGCGGCCACGCAGCGAGTCGCTCAGCGGCGTGGCCGTGAACAGCGTCAGCGCGATCGGATACTCGACGCTCGCGTCGAGGATCGACCGGCCGCCGCGCACGAGCGTCGCGTCCACCGCGGCGCGATTGCTCGCGTAGCGCCCGGTCAGGCGCATCGCCTCCGCCGCGAGCCCGCCCACCTTGAGCGAGTCGGTCGCGCCGGTCAGCGTGAGCAACGGCTCGGCGCGCGTCCCACGCACGTCCAGGTCCAGCGCGAGCCGCCCGGAGATGGGAGTCGAGAGCTGCGCGAGCACGCCGACGTCGGCGAGCGGCATGCCCGTGATCTGTAGATGTCCCTGTACGGGCACGCCCGCCGGCATGTTCGCCGAGCCGGCGATACGCGCCGCGCCGCTGCCGAGCAGCAGCGTGTCGATCGTCAGCGACGATCGCGTGTTGCGCACGAACATCGGATGCAGCAGCCCCCAGCGCGACGCACCGATCGCCAGGCTGAGGCTGTCGAGGCGCACGTCGGTGCTGTCGCCGACGGTCGCGTACTCGCCCGCGGCGCGGATCGCCGTTCCGTTGCCTGCCTTCGCCGAGCCGGTGAACGCCGCGCGCCCCTTGTCGAGCAGCCGCGCGATGACGGATGCCGTCTCGACGCGCAGGCCGCCCGCTACCGCCGTGTCGGCCGAAAGCGCGACGGTCCCCGTGGTGTGCCCGCGGATCTGCTGCACGTCCACCGTGCCGCGCACGCCGCGTGCACGCTGCGCACGCGCGAGCAGGTCGCGCCCCTCGAGCGTGCCCTGCACGCTCAGCGAGTCCAGCCAGCCGCGCACGACGAGCTGGGTGAACGCGGAGCCGAGCAGTGAATCCGGGCGCGCGCGCGTCGCACTGTCGGCGTCGGCGGGGATCGTGCGCCCGAGATAGCGTCGCAGCCCGCCGAGCGAATCCACCCGCATCGTGACGACGAGCGAATCGTTCGTCGCCGGCCGCGTGAGGCCGAAGCCGCCGAAGGCGTTCAGCGTCCCCGCCTGCCCCACGAGCCGCAGCGTGTCGACGTGTAGCACCCCCGCGTCGAACTTCGCGCGCGCGAGGCCGCTCGCGAATCGCTGGCCGTCCACCTCCGAGGGGGAGAGCTGCATGCCGAGCGAGCCGGTGAGATTCGACAGCAGGTCGCCGGTGAGATCCACCTGGTACGTGCCCGCCAGTCGCGACGGCGGCGTGGTCCGTCCGAGCAGCGCGGCGGCGTCGAGCGCGTCGAAGGTCCCGCTGCCGCGCGCGCCGTAGCCGCCGATCGAGTCCGCATCCGCCGCGCCGACGTAGGTCACGTGCCCCGCCGCCCCGGTGAGATCGGCCGTCACCTCGAGGGCCGGCGCCTGTCCCTTCACCGTGATCGGGCCGGCGAAGGTGCCGCGCAGCGGCAGCAGCGGATACGAGCGCGCCAGCGTCGTCAGCGAGAGCGGTGAGGCCTGCAGCGTGAGATCGTACGTCATGAACTGCTCGCCGTACGTGATCCGCCCACCCCCGGTCGCGTGCGTCGGCTCGGCCGGTCCGTCGGTGTGCGTCAGGTTCGCGTTCGAGACGCGCACGTCGAGCCACGAGGAGTCGAGCACCGCACTCCCGGTCACGATGCCCGTCACCCGCGGGAACGCGGGATAGATCGCCACCAGCGTGCGGAGGTCGAGCCGGTCCGTCTGCGCGAAGAAGCGATGGAACGCCGTGAACGCCGGGAAGAGGATGTCCAGCTCGCCGCGCCCCTTCACGCGCGACTCCGCGCCCGGCACGTGCGCGTCGCGGAAGACGATGTTCGCGTCGTCGACGAAGAAGTGCGTCAGCGGGCCGCCACGCGCCGTCACGTCACCGGTGAGCTTCCCCTGCCAGTCGGCAGGGAAGGGCTTGCCGTTCAGAGTGCGCAGCAGATCGAAGTCCACCGGATCGGCGTGCAGCTTCACGTCGTGCACGGCGAGCACCGGGCCGCCGGTCTCGAACGTCATGTCGCCGAGCAGCCGCGACTTGACCGTACGCACGTCCATCTTCGTGATCGCGTAGTCGAGGCGCTGCAGGTTCTTCTCGTTCTTGATGTCGAGCACCATCGACCCGCCGCCCGTGCGCGGGAGCGTCGGATACACCCAGCCCACGTCGTTCAGCGAGACCGTGTCGCCCCAGATGCGTATGGCATACCGCACGGGGAGATCGCTCCCCCACACGATCTTCCCTTCGGCGCGGCCGGTGGAGGCAGGAAGGTCCCAGTGCGGCGCCTTGACCCACACCGACTCGCCGAGCACGCGCACCGTCGCCGACACGTTGCGCCAGTTGAACGTCGGCACCGTCTCCACCGCGTGCAGCGTGTCGACGAGGAAGAGCTTCCCGATGCTGTCCGGATCGGCGAGCCGCGCGCGTGGGATCGCCGCGTACGCGTTCGTCCAGCGATAGTTCTGCGTGAATCCCCCACGGGTGCGGCGAACCTCGTGGTCCTTCCGCGCGAGGTTGAATCGGATCGCGCTGTCGAGCTTCGCGCCGTGCAGCGAGTCGTCCGGATGCCACGGCATCGTGAGGCGCAGTTGCGCGTGCCGCACGTGCACCGAGTCCATCACGACGAAGTCGCCGAAGCCGCGCTCCGGTCCCTTCGGCTTGTCCGGACCGGAGCGCTTGAACATGCGCTTGAAGTTCCAGGTGAAGTCGCCGTGCTGCCGGAGCACCACGTTCGGATGGTCGACGTCCACCCGCGTGAGGTGGATCCGGCGATCGACCAGATCGCGCGGATCGTACTGGACGCGGATCTTCCCCGTGGCGGCGAACAGCGAGTCCTCGTCGTCGCGCAGCTCGACGGAGTCGATCGTCACCCCGGTGAGGAAGCTGCCGCTGATGCGCCCGACGTGCACCTTGCCGTGGACCTGCGTCGCCACCGTGGTCTGCACCCACCCACGGAGCTGCTCCTGCCCGTACGACGATTGCGTGACGAAGTAGCCCGTGCCCAGCACGATGAGCCCGAGCATGACGAGCACGCACAGGCTGACGAGCGCGATGAAGCGCCGTCGAGTCATGCGGGGCTTGGGCGCGTCAGAAATCGGGACCGATGGAGAAGGTGAACGTCAGCCGGCTGAGGAAAGTACGTGACTCCGGCGGCAGGTACGTGGAGGGACAGCTGCTGCCCGACAGCTGCTCGTACTCGCCATTCGCCAGCTTCACGGCAGGGATCCTGTTCCCGGGGCTCACACAATAGAGTGGTGCGAAGCCCTGGGCGTTGGGCGCCTTGTCGTAGAAGATCGCCCCCGCCGGTCGCTGGTACGGGTTGTACCCCACGTTCGCCTGGAAGGGGCCGACCGGCGTGAAGACGCGGACCCCCACGCCCGGCGTCCAGCGCAGCCCCTTCAGGAACAGGTTGGAGAGCGCTGGCCCCGTCCCACTGACCTGGCGCGCCCGCTGCCACACGTTGCCGCCATCGACGAACGCGGTGTACTGGATGAGCTCCGGATAGAACGGGCTGCGCATCCGCATCTCGAGGTTCGCCACGATGAGCGAGTTGCCGCCCACCGGCACCACGCGCCGCAGCCGATCGGAGCCGAGCCCGTAATAGACCGTGTCCCCGTTCGCCGCGGAGTCCACGACGACCGGCGCGTCCTCGGCGATGTAGATCAGGTCGCCCAGCTCGTTCTGCTGGAAGCCGCGGACGCTCGCCGCGCCCCCCGCGTACAACCGCTCTTCCGGCGGAATGAATCCGACCGAGTCGCTGAACGAGAAGGTCCGGCCGAGCACACTGCCGAGGCGCAGCCGCGCCGCGAAGGTCACGCCGCGCGAGACCGGATGGTAGACCGAGCCGTCGACGAGCCCCTTGATGAACTGGAGATCCTGGTCGGATCCGATCTCCTTGGCCGCGCCGCGCAGGTCGAGGCGCAGCATCGTCCCCGTGCGCGGATTCAGCGGGTTGTCGGCGCGCAGCCGGTCGAGGTGCGCGCTCGCCACGGCCAGAGGACGGTTGCGCCCCGTGAGCAGGGCGCGTGACTCGCTGTCGCAGCGGTTGAACACGGCGCACAGCAGCGCCGGCTGCGCGTCGGTGCGGCCGTATTCGAGTGAGTACGCCAGCCGGAGCGGCAGCTCGTGGCGGAGCTCGCGCGTCAGCGACGCTTCGCCGCCGACCACCGTCGTGCGCAGGAATGCCTGATACTCGCCGCGTCGCTCGCTGTACACCGAGATGGCCGGCGATCCGTGCAGCCCGAACAGCGTCGGCAGTCGGAACGTGCTGCCGATGAAGTAGTTCACCTGGCTGCTGAACGGATCCTGACTCATGTCCGACGCGCAGAACTTCCCGCCGGCGAAGCGCGTGTTGTCGGCGTGGCCGATCTTGGAGACCTGCGCCGTGAGCTCGAGCCGCCGCGCCTCGCCGAGGAAGTTCTTGTCCACGAGCAACGCGCGACCCTTGAAGCAGTCGAGCACCGCCCAGCCCACCTCGGTGTCGACCTGGCGGACGAAGTTCTCGCTGAGCACGACGTCGACCGTCACGAGCGAATCCACCTTTCCCTGCGCGCTGTCCGGGGCCAGCCGCACCTCGACGTGCCGGAACAGGTCGCTCTGGTAGAGGTCGCGCTGGGCGTCGGCCAGCGCGTGCTCGCTGTACTCGTCACCGACCCCGATGTCGAGCAGGCGGATCACGGTCGCTTCGCTCAACCGGCGCGGCGCTTCCGGCATCGGCTCGTCGAACACCCGGATCTTCCCGATGCGCGCCCGCACGCCGGCGATCACGTCGAGCGTGATGCGCGCGCGATGCGCGATGGTGTCGTACACGGTATAGCCCGCCGCGACGTCCGCGCGCGGATACCCGTTGTCGCGCAGCCGCGACTTGATCGAGTCGATCGCCGCCTGCGTCTTCGTGACGTCGAAGATCGCCCCCTCGCGCAGATCGAGGGTCCCCGTCGCGGCGATGGGCGCCGTCGCCGAGTCGAGCCCGCCGATGGCGAGCGAGTCGACGAGCACCGGCTCGCCTTCGGTGATGTCGAAGACCACTTTGACGCCGCCGTCTTCGTACGGCGTCACGGTCGTGTCGACCGCGGCGTTGTAGTAGCCGTGCCGCCGGTAGAACAACCGCAGCCGGCCGACGTCGAGACGCAGCGCGTCGCTGTCGAGGCAGCGGCGTGTCCCCAGCGCGCGCAGCGTCCGGCGCATCAGGCTCGACGCGGTGGTCTCGATGCGCAGCGCGAGCTCGTTGTCGCGGAACGCCCTGTTCCCACGGAAGTCGAGCGACCGGACCTCGCGCGCGCCGGCGTCGCATTCCACGCTCTGCGCGCGCACCATCGAAGGAAGTAGCAGCAGCAGCGCGGCAGTCGCCGCGCCGCGCCACCACCGGCGCTCGAGTCGCCGGGGACCGCCAGTCGTCACGCCTGGCGCGGCCCCGACGCGTGATGCTTCCCCGTACGCCGCTCCTCGGGGAGGAGCGGTGTGCGCTCCAGGAAGAGTCGCGTCACGTAGAACGCCACCAGTCCGGCCGCGACGCCCACGCCGAGCGCGGGGAGCAGCTCCGGACCGTGCAGTGGCCGGCGATAGACGTAGCCCTGGAGGCGCTCCGTGTGTTGAGGCGTACGGGAACGGGCGTCTGCGGTGCGAGTCATGCTTGCCGGCCAGCGGAGGAAGGGCGGAAGTTCAGCCAGAGATGCGGCACTCCGACCGGAGGTGCGAAGCGCCGCAGGGAGGAGCGATCAAAACGAGGAAGGGGACGCAAATTGCAGCAGGGCCCGGAACGCGCGGGTCGTACGCACGACGCGCCCGCGCGGCGTGTCGCTTCCGGCGGGCGCGTAGTCGTTTGACGCTGCTCTGCGTCCGGGGTAAGTTCTCGCGCCTCGTCCCGGCTGTCAACTGCTTACGCCAGAACGTCATGCGTCGTTCCATCGCCCTGCTCGCCCCCCTCCTCGTCATGGCCTGCGGTGGGGGTGGCGGAGGCACCGATCGGCGCACGCTGGTCGACTCGCGCGACAACTACGATCCCCGCTCGCTCGACCCGGCCCTCTCCACCGACGTCCCCACCGGCCGAGCGGTCGGCTACCTCTTCGACGGCCTGACGAGGTTCACCCCGGAGGGCGGGGTCATCCCGGGGCTGGCCACGAGCTGGGAAACGTCTCCGGACGGGCTCACCTGGACCTTCCATCTGCGGCGCGGCGTCGCCTTCACCGACGGCACCCCGTTCGTCGCGCGCCAGGTGCTCGTCAGCTGGCAGCGGGTGCTCGACCCCAGGGTCCGCGGCGGTCGCGGCTGGCCGCTCTACCCGATCCATGGCGCGCAGGACTACGCGGCGGGGAAGGTGACGTCGATCGAAGGGCTCTCCGCCCCGAATGACTCCACCGTCGTCGTGAAGTTGAAGGAGCCATTCGCGATCTTCCCCAAGCTGCTCGCCATGCCGGTCGCCTCGATCGCGCCGGAGACCGTCCCCGCGAACTTCGGCGAGCACCCGGTCGGCACCGGCCCGTGGCGGCTCGTCGAGTGGAAGCACGACGACTACCTCCTCTTCGCCCCCAACACGCACTACTGGGGCGGCCCGCCGCGCGCCGACTCCCTCAAGGCGCGCATCATCGCCGAGCCGAGCACGGCCGTCGCCGAGTTCGAGAGCGGCACGGTGGACGTCCTTCAGATTCCGCAGGGGGAGATCGCCGATTGGGAGGAGGACGCCGAGCGCCGGAAGCTGCTCACCTCCACGCCGTCGCTCGAGCTCGTGTACGTCGCCATCAACACGACACGCGGACCGCTGCGGGACCCTCGCGTCCGGCAGGCGCTCAACTACGGCATCGATCGGATGCGCATCGATCGCAACCTGATCGCCAACCGGGGCACGCTCGCCGCCGGTGTGATCCCTCCCTCGCTCCCGGGCGCGGACACGACGCGCAGCGGCTACCAGTTCGATACGACCAGGGCGCGCCAGCTCCTCCGCGAAGCGGGTCATCCGAACGGGATCGATCTCGAGATGTGGACGTCGACGAACCCGCTCTACGTCCGCATCGCCGAGACGCTCCAGGCCTACCTCAGGCTTTCGGGCATCCGCATCAAGATCGTCCAGCGCGAGAGCGCCGCGGCGCGCGAGGCGGCGCGGAAGGGCGCCACCGATCTCTTCCTCAAGGACTGGTACGCCGACTATCCGGATGCGGAGAACTTCCTCTATCCGCTGCTTCACAGCGCGAATAAAGGAGTCGGCGGGAATGTCTCCTTCTATCAGAACGCGCAGTACGACTCGATCGTGACCGCGGCGCGCCGCGAGCAGGACGAAGCGAAGCGCGTCGCGCTGTACAGGGAGGCGGACCAGATCGCCTTTCGCGACGCCCCGATGATCTTCCTCTGGTTCTACAGCGAGCTGTACGCCGTGCAGCCGTGGATCCGAGGCTTCCAGCCTCCGGTCATCTTCAACGGCCAGTCATGGACGACGGTGACGACCACCGCCGCGTCCGCGCCCAAGCGCGCCCAATAAATGAGTGCATTCATCCTGCGGCGGCTCCTCCTCGCCATCCCGACGCTGCTCGGCGTCCTCGTGATCGCCTTCCTCCTCCTCTACGTGGCGCCCGGCGATCCGGTGATGGCCATGGTCGGAGAGCGCGCCGACGAGCAGACGATCGCCCGCCTGCGCGCCGAGCTGCGCCTCGACGATCCCCTGCCCGTGCAGTTCGGCCACTACGTCGCGGGCATCGCGAAGGGCGACCTCGGTCGCTCCTACATCACCAACCGCCCGATCCTGCGCGACATCCTCGAGCGCTTCCCCAAGACCCTGCAGCTCGCCGGCGCGGCGATGCTCTTCGCCACCATCTGCGGCGTCACGCTCGGTGTCCTGAGCGCTCGAAGCCCTGGTGGTCTCATAGACAGGTTCGGGCTCGCGCTCGCCTATCTCGGCATCAGCTTTCCCGTCTACTGGGTGGGTCTTCTCCTCATCCTGCTCTTCGCCGTCACGCTGCACTGGCTCCCGCCATCCGGATTCGGCGGATTTCGCTACCTCATCCTCCCCGCGCTCGCGCTCGGGATGCGCTCCGTCGCCTTCCTCGCGCGCATGACGCGCTCGGCGATGCTCGATGCGCTCGGCGCCGATTACGTGCGCACGGCGCGCGCGAAGGGACTGCGCGAGCGCGTCGTCGTGGCGCGCCATGCCCTGCGCAATGCGCTCATCCCGATCATCACGGTGCTCGGGCTCGACTTCGGCGCCTACCTCACCGGCAGCATCCTCACCGAGACGATCTTCTCCTGGCCGGGCCTCGGTCGTTACGTCGTCAACGCCATCGCGCGGCGCGACCTGCCGGCGATCCAGGGATCGGTGCTCTTCCTCTCCGCCGTCTTCGTGCTCGTCAACCTGCTCACCGACCTCGCCTACGCGAAGGCGGATCCGCGGGTGACGTACGCATGAGCACCCCGGCCGCGACCACGACGACGCTCGCCGAGTACCAGGCGGAGGCGAGACGGACGGTCAACCCGCAGCTGACGGAGGATCAACGACTCCTCGACGCCGCCGCCGGCCTGGCCGAGGAGGCCGGCGAGGTGCTCGCGCACGTTCGGAAGCACCTGCTGCAAGGACGCCAGCTCGACCGCGACGCCCTGGCGCTCGAGCTGGGCGACGCACTCTGGTGCGTGGCGATCACGGCAGATACACTGGGGATCTCGCTGGAGGCCATCGCGCGCCGCAACGTGGACAAGTTGCGCGTGCGATATCCGCCGTGAGCGATCGTCAGGCATCGCGTCGAATCAATATCCTTCTGTCGAGGTCCGTCATGTTCGCTCGTCGTACCCTCGCTCTGCTGCTCGTGCTCGCGGCATCGTGCGCGAAGTCGCCTTCGTCCACGGCCACCTCCGCACCGTCGCCGTCGGCGTCGCGCGAGGCACGGAACCCCGACGTGATCAGCCGCTCGGAGCTCCAGGATCCCACCATCGCCTCCACGGATGCGATGACCGCGATCCGGCAGCTTCGGCCCGCGTTCTTCCGGACGCGTGGCCCGCAGAGCTTCTCCAACGCGAAGGCCGGGCAGACGCAGATCTCGCAGGACTTCGGGCCGCTCCAGCCGGTCGACAACCTCAAGGCGATCGACACGCGGAGCCTCGTCGAGGTGCGCTTTCTCAACGCCGTCGAAGCGCAGAACCGTTTCGGCATCAATGCGAACGGCGGCCCGGTCATCGTGCTGTTGACGTCGACGCAGTGACAGGAGGGCGGCCTCGCGCCGCCATCCACCTCTCGTCTTCGAAAGGTGTCTCCATGCTCCCCACCACGACTCGCATGGCTGCCCTACTCGCGATCTCACTCGCGTGCGCGACCAGGACCGCGTCGAAGGATGACCTCCGCGTCGCGCATCACCCGCGCAACTCGAACGTCATCTCCCGCGAGGAGCTGCAGGATCCCGCCGTCGCGCCCAACGACGCGATGACCACGATCCGGTTGCTCCGCCCCGCGTTCTTCCTGACGAGAGGCCCGCTCAGCATCAAGAACACCACCGCCGGCCAGCTGCAGATCTCGCAGGATTACGGGCCGCTCCAGAAGTCGAGCGCGCTCAGCACCATCGATACGCGGAGTCTGGTCGAGGTCCGCTATCTGAACGCCACCGACGCGCAGGCCAGATTCGGCATCAACGCGAACGGGGGCCCGGTTCTCGTGCTGCTCACCTCCACGCAGTAGAACATCGCGCGCATCGTCGCGCGCCATTCCTCCGAGGAAGCCACTCATGACCACTCGTCTCTGTGCCGCTGCACTACTCGTCCTCGCCGTCGCGTGCGGCGGCAGCTCTACCACCAACTCGACGCCCGGCAGCGCGCCCTCGCCGTCGCGGGTCAACCGCAACTCCAACATCATCACGCAGGCCGAGCTGCAGGATCCCGTCGTCGTGAGCAAGGATGCCCTGTCGGCCATTCGCTCCCTGCGCCCGATGTTCTTCGCGAGCCACGGACCCGTGAGCAACACCGATGCTCGGGCGTCGGAACAGGTGATGGTCTCGTACGACTACGGCCCGCTCCAGGACGTCTCGACGCTCAAGTCGACGAACACCATGGGCCTCGTCGAGGTCCGCTACCTCAAGGCCGAGGAAGCCGCGCTCCGGTTCGGCCTCAACGCGAACGGCGCACCGGTGATCGTGCTGCTGCACAACAAGAATCAGTAACCATGGGTCGTGCGCGAACGTCCGCGCACGAGAGGTGTGGGTGACGATGCTCCACCGCGTATCACGGCTCTCGATCGCAGGCCTCGTGGCCGTCGCGGCATCGTGCGGCGGGAACCGCTACCCGGATACTCCGGGTGGCGCTCCCGCTCCATCCCGCGTCGAGCGACAGCCCAACGTCATCACGATGGAAGAGCTGCAGGATCCGTCGATCTACAGTCGCGACGCCTACACGGCGATCCGACACCTGCGGCCGAACTTCTTCACGTATCACGGCCCGAACAGCTTCCAGTCGAGCACGGGGCTGCTCCATCTCTCGCTCGACTATGGACCGCTGCAGGATCTCCAGCAGCTCGCCAAGATGACCACGAACGGCGTCCTCGAGGTGCGCTACCTCAACGCGGAGCAGGCGCAGGCGCGGTTCGGCCTCAACGCCAACGGCGGTCCCGTGATCGTGCTGCTGTACAGCAAAGGGGCGAACTGAGGGGCACCGCGCCCCTCTGCTAGTCGTCCTTCTGGCCGAAGATCGCCATGTTGCTGGAGTGGCCCGGCGTGACCTTCTTGTCGGGGTAGATCCAGTGGACCGCCTGGTTCACCGCGGTCGCCGCCTCGCCGAAGCCGCAGGCGATCAGCTTGAGCTTCCCGGGATAGGTCGTCACGTCCCCCGCGGCCCAGACGCCGGCGCGCCCGGTCTCCATCACCTGGTTGACGACGATCTCGTCCTTCTCGAGCGTCAGCCCCCACTCGGCGATGGGGCCGATGTCGCTCACGAAGCCGAGCATCGGCAGCACGATGTCGGCCTCGATCTCGCGCGTCGTCTTCCCCTTGATGTCCTTCAGCACGATGTGCGAGAACCGCTCTCCCTCGGTGTGCTCGATCACGTCCACGAGCTCGTGGAAGGTGAAGAGCGAGGCGCGCCCCGCTGAGACGTCGGCGTTGAACTGCGCGACCGTGGCGCCGTGCGCGCGGAAGCGGTCGCTCCGGTGCACGAGCGACACGTGGGTGGCGATACCCGCGAGCTGCGTGGCCCAATCGAACGCGGAATCGCCCCCACCGATGATCACGACGCGCTGATCCTGGTAGTCCTTCGGATCGGTCACCGTGTCGTAGATCCCGCGCCCATACCACGGCTCCGCGCTGGCGTGCGGCAGCCGCCGCGGGGAGAAGGCACCGATCCCCGCCGCGATGATGATCGCCCGCGACGGGAAGCGATCGTCCTCGGTCTCGAGCACGAAGTGGCCGTCCTCCTCGTGCAGCCCGATCACGCGCTGGCCGAGATGCGTCGGCTGACCGAACTGCGCCGCCTGATCGCGCAGCGAGCGGACGAGATCCTTCGCCAGCACCTTCGGGTAGCCGGCGACGTCGAAGATGTATTTCTCCGGATAGAGCGCGGCGAGCTGGCCGCCGAGCTCCGGGAGCGCGTCGACGATCTGCGCCGACGCGCCGCGCATACCCGCGTAGAAGAGCGCGAAGAGCCCCGCGGGCCCGCCGCCGATGATCGTGATGTCCTTCATCTCGTGGTTCATTCGTGAACTTTCGCATGTTGTGAGCATTCTCACAACCATCGCTCCTCTCTCCGGCGCTTGGCACCTTCGGTCGGAGTTTCTCTCTCGCATGATTGCTCCTTCCTGCGGCGCTGCGCGCCTCCGGTCGGAGTTCGTGCGCTATACTTACTCCCGTGAAGATCTACACACGGACCGGAGACAGCGGCGACACGGGGCTGTTCGGCGGCGGCCGCGTCGCCAAGGACGACCAGCGCGTCGAGGCGTACGGTGACGTCGATGAGCTGAACGCCGTCCTCGGGATGGCGCGCGCCATCGAGGTGATGCCGCGCATCGACGAGGTGCTCGTCCCCGTGCAGCGCGACCTGTTCGCCATCGGCGCCCTCCTCGCCACTCCCGACCGCGACAAGATGGCGCAGCATCTCGAGAAGGCCCGCATCGACGAGGAGCGCATCACGCAGCTCGAGCACCTGATCGACGATGCCGAGTCCGAGCTGGAGCCGCTCCGGTCGTTCATCCTGCCCGGTGGATCGCCCAAGGCGGCGGCGCTGCACGTCGCGCGCACGGTCTGCCGCCGCGCCGAGCGCCGCGTCGTGACGCTTCAGCGGACGGTCGAGATCCCCTCCCTCGTCGTGATCTATCTGAATCGCCTCTCCGATCTGCTCTTCACCCTCGCCCGTCTCGCCAATCACCGCGCCGGAGCCGGCGAGGTCACGTGGTGACGGCGGCACGGGGTGACACCGCGTCGGTGTCCGCGCGCGAGATCGACGCGGGGACGTACCGCGTCGTCGTGGCCGCCGGTCTCCGGCACGAGTACGCGCGGCACATCGCCGAGGCCGCGCCGGCGCATCACTACGCGATCGTCAGCGACGTCGAGGTGTTCCCGCACTACGGCGAGCCGCTCGTCCTGTCGCTCGCGGCGCGCGGTCCGGTGTCGGTGCACGTGATCCCCTCCGGCGAGGCGCACAAGACGCGCGACACGTGGGCGCGCGTCACCGACGGCCTGCTCGAAGCCGGCTGCGGGCGCGACACCACTGTCGTCGCACTCGGCGGTGGTGTGGTCGGCGACCTCGCGGGATTCGTCGCCGCCACCTTCATGCGTGGCGTGCCCGTCGTGCAGTGCCCCACCTCCCTCCTCGCCATGATCGACGCCTCGATCGGCGGCAAGACGGG
>Ga0068857_100000696_pt1 | contig 24999 bp, 24 predicted proteins | sample KBSCornC72_FD_66591 | JGI IMG/M metagenome (GOLD analysis project Ga0068857, IMG submission 66591) | Corn rhizosphere microbial communities from Kellogg Biological Station, Michigan, USA - KBS Corn C7-2 | ecosystem: Host-associated > Plants > Roots > Rhizosphere > Soil ...
GCGTTGAACTCGATCAGGAGCCATTGCGGCAACATGCTGCCCCACGAAACTACCCATTGAGTGGCCGACTATAGTCGCGCGCTTAATGCCTTTAGCGTCCATAAAAGCGAGCACATCGCGAGCGAGGTCGTGCAAGGCATAACCGGTTGCCGGCTGGTCAGACTTCCCGTGCCCTCGCTGATCGAGAACGTAAACTCGATAGTTACGATCGAGTAGCGGCAAGATTCGGCTGAAGGAAAACCACGAGTCAGAGTACCCATGTAGCATGATTATCGGTTCGCCGGTTTCATTTCCCTGCACCGCATAGTGCAATCGAACTCCTGTCTTGAGGCTGACCGTTGCGAAAGTGGGTACGACAGCTTCCGAGTTCGACATTCCGCTGTTAGGCGTCGTAATTCCGGCTAACCCTGCCACCGTGAGCTTTGTGTCAGCAGCAGCCCAGGCCCGTTCAAACTCAACCTGGACCAGCCGGCTGGAATTCAACTGATTTTGAGCCCTGAGACTTTCAGCTAGTCCAAACAGTCCGCGACCGTTGCGTGGATGCTTGGCAATCTCAGCGCGAAATACTCTCTCCGCAGCAGGCGCCTCTCCGTTCAAAAGCAACACGGCACCGTATAACTCTCGCACGGGGAGATCCCAATCAGCTGGTTCGTTGTACGCGACTGCATCTTCCGCGATCACCGCCTTACTAAACAGATCCGCCGCCCCCTTCTTGTCACCACGAACAAAAGCAATCTTGCCGGCGAGCATATTGTCTGCAACTCTAAGAACGTCATGTGCGAGACTATTGCCCACGGGAGCATCGGCAGGGATAGTATTAATCACCGACTGCAGTGACTTGTATTCTGTTTCGGCATCGGCCGCCTGCTTCATTCCCGCGAAAGCCATACCCCGACCGAAGTGCCAGTATGCGGTTGTAATTTTCAAGGCCGCATCAGGTTTTGCAACCTTCAGCATCTCGTCCCAGCGCCCAAAGCGAACCAGCGACACGGTTGAGTAGGGCAAGAACATTTCAAGCATGGGCATCGCCTTCACATGAGGAAGCACACTTGCTTCTAGTTCACGCGCGGCCTTAATTGAATCTTCGTAGCGCCCCTTCATCGCATTTGCTGCGGCGAGAAAATGGATGTTGTGGTTGTAATACATCATGGTGTAAACACCCTGGTTTCCACCGTTTGCTATGTATTCCCGATCCGCAACAATCGCATCAGTGTTCGACTGGGCCGCTTCAATGTAATCTCCGGTCCGGATGTAGATATGCGATGGCATATGGACCAGGTGCCCGGCTTTCGGCGCCAACTTTCCGAGCCGAGCTGCACTCGGCAACGCACGCTCGGCATTTTGCGAAGCTTCGACAGCGTGTATGTAATAGTGGTTTGCGCCGGTATGATTCGGGTTGCGTTTTAAAACCCCTTCAAGCACCGAGACGATTTCGAGAGTTCCTTCGGCCGGCTTGCCATCAAGTGTCCAAAGTTTCCAGGGACGCAGATTCATCATGCTTTCAGCATATAGAGTTGTCGCATCAAGATCGTCAGGATATTTCTGGACCAACTCGCCCATCGCATTTTTATAGTCGGTCGCAAGTTTCTGCCGATCGACTTGCAAATCAGCGGAGTATCGCCTGGCCAGCGCATTTATGTAGGCTTGTTCGTTCTCCGAAGCTTTTGGCGCAAGAGCAATTGCCTTCTGGAGATTCGCGTATGCTTCCAGGAGTTGAGGACCTTCAACTTGAAGGTTGTAATTAGAGCCTTGTGCCAGCGCAGCACCCCAGTAGGCCATGGCGAGCTGAGGATCCAGCTCGGCGGAACGCTTGAACGACCGCACTGCCTCGTCATGGTTGAAGGCGAAAACATATGCTAAGCCCTGATTGAAAAACCTCTGGGCCTCAGGATTGTTAGTGGATACCGGGTGGTTCACATCACCCAACCCTGCCGCTAGCAATACTGGCGGCTGAGTCTCTGCGTTCGGCGCGTGACTGTGTTGACCAAAAGCGGACGCATGTAAAACCAGCACCAGGGTTACAACGATGTACTTCATATTCGCTCTCCTAACTGACGTCAAAAACAGAGTCCGGCACAATGTGTCACAAGAGCTAACGCGTAAATTGACTGAAAAAAGGGCCGGTCCCCGCAATACCTGACAAGAACAATCATCCACAGATTTTCGCTGATTCTGCAGATTTCTTCTGAGAAAGCACGCCACTCGAGTTTTCTAAGAAAAACTCTGTGTAATCGTCGTCATCGGTGGATTACTCCGCGGCACCGTACTTTAGATGGGCCACCTTCGCCTGTCCCTTCGCATAGACTGTGACAATAAACAAATCGTCGTACGTCTTCTCATCGATCGTTTTGATTGTTCCACCGCCCAGCGCCTTGATCAAATCCGGAATCGAGTTAGTGTGCCCAACAACGAGCACACTTTGACCCGTATGCTGTAGAAGCTTTGCAGCACTTTCGTTAGTTGATTCATCGGAGATCCGCCTCGGATTAGCAGGATCAGATTTAAGAACGAACGGTGTGGTGGTAGCACCTGACTGTTTTGCCACCAGCTCGCCAGTCAGTTTTGTGCGTTGAAATTGAGAAGTATAGACAGCCTTAATATCGGAAGCCGACAAGAGTCGGGTAAGTTCTGCAGCTCGGCGGATTCCCTTTTCACTCAAAGGTGGATCCTGTCGAGGCTCATCAGCCTTCTCGGCGTGACGAATAATAAATATCGTTATCGGTGAAAACTGCTCCTGCGCCACGACTCGGTCGGCACCGGCCACGGAGGCGCTAAGAAAACCAAGCATCAGCAAAACCAGGCGAAACGAAAACTTATCCATCAGTTATTCCTCTCGTCTAACGTTTTAAGGCTAGCGCTGCCCCTAACACAGTCAGGGACATCACAAGTATCAAACCAACAAAACCAATGGCTTTGTCTACGCTCTTAAATCCTGTCCATTGCAAGTAATGGATCTTATAGAGTAGATCGATCCATGCGGTGTCGGTGCCTTGTTGCTGCAGCGTTAAGGTGGTCCAATCAAGACTTACTTGTACGCCTGTGCTGGTTCGAGCAGTCGAGTCCGAGATACTAACAATCTCGCCATAACGGCTAGGATTCGCACTAAAGGCGTCTTTAAGAAGCAATCTTATTTCGGCTTCAGACGGTTTTGCTCTGGGCTGCTTTGTAACTGGATCGAGTTGCTGCCAATCTGCTTGCGTTCGGACCAACAAGTGATCTCCCAGGACAGTTCTTAAATATCTCAACTCGCTCCACGCCGGATCGACAGTCAAAGTCGGCGAGCTGGCCAGACTATATGTCTTTACTTTTAGAATCTCATAAGCACCCACGTAGCCAGGTTTTATGAAGAAGACGAAGCCAGTCAGAGCCCAACCGAAAAAAGGCAGGATAAGGATCACCCCAATGACTCTGTGAATCTTTCGTGTCTTCACTAATTATTTCGGAGAGTAATTAGCAGGCCAGTTCGGTGGTGCTTCGGGCCATTGTTCGTCGGGACTCGCGGGCTCCGCTTGATCTGATCCAAGCCGCTCAGGATTCACCTCGGCAACCACAAAGTTCTCCGGCGGCACTGGCGTTCCAGCCATTCGGCGAAGCATTGCGAGTTGACCGGCGTGTGTCATAGCGTCTGAAAATGGACCTTGCAACAAACGCTCTTCGGTGATCTCTCCTTGAAGTTGATCTCCATTTTTGATGTGACTGGCTAGAAGTTCCAACATTTCATGAAAACGTTGAATCTCATCGTCAAACGTTGGTAGGGGTTCTGGCCAGTAGTTTCCGCCGATGAAGAAAGTGCGCGAATACCCAAGCACACTCGTCATATGTCTCACCAGTTCAGCTGGAGTACGCACATCTCTCATCACGCGAAAATCGCCAAACCCGGGAGGAGCACCGCGTAATGCTTTCTGAGTGCGATAGGCAAGAGCCGCCAAAAAGTGGACCAACAAACTTCGCTTTTCCGTCATGGTTACACGATAGCGCTAGATAGTCAGGGTTTTGTACATCCTCACCAGCGGTAGTTTAATCGCCTGCCCGAGTTCGAGCTCGAAAGTCTCGGCCTGGCGGTAGCCACACGCCTCGTATAACGCAATGCCAGGTAAAGTCGACATCAGTTCAAGAGAGCTGAAGCCGTGGGCCGCAGCATCCGATTCACAGTGCGCGAGCATTGCTCGTCCAATTCCATGACGAGCGAAGTCGGGATGAACAAAGAAGGCTCGAATCCGTGCTGGCTCCACGCGGGGATCTAACATTTCGGAATTACGATTCTCAAACTGATCACCGCCGTACAAATTCCTTCTCCGGCTCCAACCGCCACAGCCAGCCAATTGGCCGGAGTCTGTTTCGGCTACAAAGTAACTTTCATCGTCGATCAGATCCGTATCCACTCCGAACACCTCAGCGACCGCAGCTTCAATCTGCGAGTCGTCATAGTGAGCCCGGCTTAGACCTCGCGCGGACGCTGCGATCAAATTCTGTATCGCAGAACGATCCGACAATGCTGCTTTTCGAATCGAATAGTTCATGACCAATGTACGAACATTTAGTTGCTTCTTAACAGTACGAAACCACGAGCGAAGGGATAGGATGAATCATCTCTTGCTTAAATTCTGCTGAGCGTGGGGCGTTGAGTATCCATCCGGTCGCTTCGTTCCCGGTACGAGACTCATTTATCGACACTGATCAGGATAGACTTTTTGTGCACAACCCTCACTCTTGCACTCGCTTTGACGCGAACGCGAAATTAAGCAGAATCCACTGCGCTATTGTCAATACAACACCTTGCTGGTCCTTTAAATCACCAGGTCCGCCTGATCGCAAAAGATAAAACTGAACAGGCATGACGGCGAAGACGAGGACCATCAGAATGGTGTTTCGTCGCGTCCACGGCGGCATGACTTGCGCGGTGCGTTCGCGAAGATCTCTGACTATCCAAACAATGGCTAATAGAGTCAATACGAACCAAAACAACGGCGCGATCCAGGTGAGTGACACGTCTAATCCCATGGTGTCGCCTTTAAATCGGTAGTCATCCGGAAACTTGACGGCGTTGTAGATTGCATTAACCAGGGAAGAGCCAAGCCAAAGCAGCAACAACCAATGAAACGGTTGTCGGGCACCCCGCCAGCCGAAATAAATGATCGCAAGCGCGATGAGCGCCTGGGCTACTACGAACCAGTAATCACCGGCAACACCGTGTCCGCCAAAGTCCTTACCGAGAAAAGAACTGCCCCATTCGTAACTTGGACCATCCATCACCCCTCGAATCAACGGTAACCAAACGGCAAGCATTGTGACTGCGGTGAAAATCAGGATGACCTTTAGGAGTTGATCCGGGCGTGTTTTCATGCCAACCCCTCCAACGTCTCGACTATTTCTCGCGCCGCGTTGGGCCGTCCCATTGCCCGGGCGTTCCTGCGCATAGCTGAAAATCGCTTTGGATCGGAGAGCAACTTATCTAACTTATAAGCAAGCGTTGGTAAATTATTACAGCGGATACCGACAGCTGCCTCGAGCAGGTGGTCCGAATTCCGTTCCTCCTGACCGGGTATGGGATTCACGATCACAAACGCGAGTCCCTTAGCGAGCGCTTCTGAAGTAGTAAGCCCACCCGGCTTGCCGATCACAATGTCAGACGCAGACATAAATTCATCCATCTCGGTAGTGTAGCCGACAGGCTTCAACACTACGGTTGAATCGCGTTTTGACTTCGCCGATCTTTCCAAACGCAGCTTAAGCTCCTCGTTGCGACCACAGATCGCTACCACCTGGACCGGATGGCTCAACGGCGACAAAGAATCAATTACCGCTTCGACTGATCCAACTCCGAATCCTCCGGCGGATAGAAGAATCGTAGTTCGGCCGGGGTCCAACCCGTGCTTTAGACGCATCTCCTTCTGATCCTTTTTCTGAGCGAAGACCGGGTCGATAGGAATGCCGGTGACGGTGATCTTGTTTGCGGGAATTCCCAGCGCCTCGAGATATACGCGAGCTTCGTCGACTGCCACAAAGTACCGCTCGTAATGGTGGACCAACCACATTGCGTGGACATCAAAATCCGTAACCACGATTGCCTGGCGACTGTTCAATCGCTCTTTCGCTTTCAACCAGGAAACGATTTCCGCCGGTAAGAAATGCGTGCAGACAATTATGTCTGGATGATACTCGCGCAGGAGTTTTACAAAAGGACGCGTATTCAACTTGTCGAGCGCTAGTCTTCTCCGCTCGTTTTTCCAGGGTCTATCGAGTTTGTCATAGATCCAGCCAGGGACTTCGGGGAGTTTGTTTACCAGATCAATATAGGCTTTGGAATACAGATGCCGGAACACCTTATTCGTGTAATCGAGAGTATCGATATGTCTAATTTCGCTTTCGACACCCAGGTCTGAACTGAATTGTTTGAATGCTTTTTCGAGTGCCTGTGCCGCCCTCACATGGCCAGCTCCAGCCGAAACAGACAGCAGTAGAATTCTTTTCAGCATATATAAAGGGTTAAAAGAGAGACCTTATCCAGCCCCCATCCACCTGAATTGACGTGCCGGTGATGTAACTGGCGCGTTCTGAAACAAGGAAAGCGGCTAAAGCAGCAAATTCTCGCGGCTCACCCAGTCTCTTCATCGGAATTTGGTTTTCCCAACTCGCCTTGAAAGCTCCGGGACTTGTCTGGTCCTTTTCTGCCATCATCTGGGCCAACTCTTCAACTCTCTCTGTTCGCGTGTAACCGGGCAAGATGTTATTAACCGTAATGCCTTCAGCCGCGACCTCGTTAGCAAGTGTACGGGCGAAACCGGTTACGGCCGACCGCAAACTGTTCGAGAGCATTAGATTATCTACCGGCTGCTTTACTGCAATCGACGTAATGTTGAGAATCCGGCCCCAGTGCCTCGCTTTCATCGAAGGCAACACACCACGAACGAGTTCAACGACGCTGAAAAGAGTCAAACGAACCGCAGATTCCCACTCCGCAGGACTTAAGTATTCGAAACGCCCTGCAGGTGGTCCACCCGCATTTGTCACAAGAATATCGATACTTCCAAACTCACTAATTCCGGAATCTACGACCCGCCTTACATCTCCGGGTAATGACACATCGGCGGCAACTGAAATAACTCTTGCTCCGGTCGTTTCACGAATGAAAGAAGCTGTTTGGTCCAGGTGAGTCGCGTCTCGCGCGCACATGATGAGTGAGGCGCCTTCGGCCCCGAGTTCTTCAGCCACGGCACGACCAAGTCCGCGACTCGATGCGGTAACTAAGGCAATTTTGTTTTTGAGTCCGAGATCCATCAGCCCAGGTTATTTCTGCCGCAGGTAATCGTCCGTCTTGTCGAGCCAGTCCTGTCGTGGCGGACTGAAAATGTCAACGTCAAGGGTGTCTTCAAGCGCGAGCGCTTTGTGATGAACAAAAGAAGGGATGTGCAGAACGTCTCCCTTCATAACATCTATCACTTCCGATTCGTCCTCTCCTATCCAGAATCGCAGACCACCTTCAAGGATATAGGTTACCTGTTCATTCTCGTGATTGTGATGCGGAACTATAGAACCCTTTTTCAAATAGACGTGTGTAAGCATGATGCGATCGCCAGTTATCAGGCGTCGTTCCAGGGTGTCTGAGACTTGCTCTTTTGGCATGTCTGCCCAGCGATAGAACGTAACTGTTCGTTGGTCCATTATTTCTCCTGCGATGTTTGAGTGCTTATTTGAACGCCCGTCGATTATGACGCGGTCGGCCGCGGAGAGGTAAATTAACAAGACAACGTGAAGATTACCAGACTTTTGGAGTGCGGCGGCCTGGCGCCGCTTTGTTACCCTGAACGCCGCTATTGGAAACTGAAACTGCAGAAGAAGGCCCGCCGCAAATTTGTGCTCGGCGACGGGCCTGTTTTTAACGAGACTCGACTTCGTAGAGTTGAGTGAAAAGCGCCGCCGGACCGGCGCACTCCAAGTTTTACATCTTTGCGGGGAGGGCTCGGCCGGTTTCGAGTAGAGTCTTCAGACCGGAGATCACCGCGGGCCACCCGAACGAAACACTTTGCAACATCTCCTGATCATCACCGAACTCTTCGTGCGTAACAGTTAACCGCACCGATTTCTCGAGCGCTTCCAATAGGTAGGTTACGCGCGAGTGTTTCGCCTCGTTGGCTTCATCGACGGGACGCGCCCAGCTTACGACTAGTTTGTGTGGCGGCTCAGATTCCAACACCTTGCCGACAATGTGCACCTTATCCTGGTCGCCTTTTAAGATATGTTGCCACTTTGATCCAACCGACCAATCCGAGACGTTTTCATGGTTGAACCAGTAGCGTCTGGTCAATTCCGGATCACTTAACGCATTCCACACCTTTTCGGGAGTCGATTCGATATAACTAACATAAACGAATTTTGGTTTGTCCATCTCAATTCTCCTCAAGAGCTTTCTTCAGATCGGCAAGCGCGCGAACCTGTTGGCGCTCGTACTTGCCTACCCACCGATCAAAGATCTCGGTAATGGGCATTGGGTTTAAATAGTGGAGCTTTTCGCGTCCACGCCATACGGTCACAACCAGATTCGCATCCTCAAGCAGCACCAGATGTTTGGTTACGGCTTGTCGGGTCATGTCGAGGTGCGCGCAGAGTTCTCCCAGAGTTTGACCGTTCTCTGCGTGCAGCAGATCGAGCAAACGCCGGCGACTTGGATCAGCAAGCGCCTTGAACACTTTGTCCGTATCAGTGACCATTTCTTATTATGCAACCAAATGGTTGCATAATGCAAGAAGTATTTTTGAGACTACAAACCAAGCCCGATCACCATAAAAAAGGCCTGCCGGTTAAGGCAGGCCAAACTGATTATTTCAAGTTTAAATTAATTTCGTCGCCCGGCGCGTTGCGACTTCAAGATTTTGCGCAACTTCATCCGCGCTTTATGTAACTGCGATTTCGAAGTGCCAACCGCCACATTCAGCATCCTGGCAATCTCTTCGTGTTCGTGTCCTTCGACGTCGTGCAATACGAACACTGTTCGATAACCCGCCGGCAATTGCTTCAGCGCATTGTCCAGAGCAATTCGATCCAACACCGGCATCGCATTGGGATTCTCGGTCCCGCGAACTACCTGAACGGGCGTATCACCTTCTTCAGTTGTCCGCTCGAGTTTGACGCTCTTCTTTCGAAAGTGCATCAAACACTGGTTCACCGTCAGCCGGTGTAACCAGGTTGTGAACGCTGACTCGCCTCTGAAACTTCCAATCTTGCGGAAGAGTTGTATGAAAGCTTCCTGCGCAAGATCTTCGGCCTCGGCGGCGTTTTGAGTCATGCGAAGACATAATGAATACACGCGGCGATTGTGTCGCTCATACAGCTGTTCGAAGGCTGCCATGTCGCCCTGGCCGGCCGCGATCGCTAACGCATGATCTGAAAGTGGCGCCGGTTTCGCAGTCGACTTCGCCGCAACATTTGTCGGCCATACTGGGAAGACTTCGGTATTTGTCATGGCCACTCTTAGTGCAAGCTAGGGGCCACGCCAAAACCCCTAAAAATGGACGATTTCAGTGGTGATCAACAGAATTTATCCACGAAAGAGGGTGTAAGGAAGACGAAAGCGTGTAGCGTTTTGTTCCAAACGACATTTGACGCCCGTCGCCGCATATTTGGCGAATACGACGACAGGCGCCAGGTCGGCTTTGGACTATGGTTTTGCTGAGGATGTCGCTGCTGGACGCGCAGACATTCCCCGGTTCATCAGCATGCGAACTTCAACCCGACGGTTCTGTGCCCGTCCAGATGCCGTCGTATTGTCCGCCACAGATTCTGTCTTCCCGTAACCCATGGGTGTCACAAATCTGCGAAGCGGAATCTTGTGAGTGACTGCCAGGTATTGAACTACAGCATCCGCACGATCACGACTCAGCCTGAAGTTCTTGGCATCACCACCGGTCGAGTCGGTAAACCCGGCTACCTCGATCATAAACGCTCGCTGTCCGGTGATTCTTCCGGCGAGCCCATCGAGCGTTTGCTTAGCTTCGGGAGACAGCACCGCGCTGTTGGTCCTAAAAGTGACAGAAACGCTTTCCTGCATGTCATAGTCGTCTAAAGACGATATGCGCTCATTGGCATTGGCTGCTTCTGTGCGAGCTTCGGCTGCAACTGCGTATAACTCGTCAATCTGGCCCGCGATTCTCTGCTGATTCGCCTCCACCGGATTTACCCGTGTATCCGTAGTGATTGCCGCTCGCATATCGGACTCGTTAAATCTGATCTTCTCTGCGACTAACTGGCCTTGCGGGTCACCTTTTCCTTCAACCTCAACGATCAAGCCGCGAAGGATGTCGGTAACAGCGTAATCCTTACCACGTTTAAAGAAACCGCCATAGGTCTTGATGCTGGTGCGATCTGTAAGTAAAACCTGGTAATCGGTTCTTGTTCGATCTCTAATCGTAAAAGTATCAGCGTCGCGAGATATTACGACCCCTTTGAATTTCATTTTTGCGCCGCTTGGCACCGAACGAGCTGTCGTACTGGTCGCCTGTGGAGCAGTTGTTTGGGGCGAGGTCACTTGCCCGAAAACCAGGGAACTCATGGATAGAACTACAAAGACACAACAAGCTGTAGCCAGAGAACGGAATTTGCCGGTGATCATAGATTAGCTCCTTCAAACAGTATTCAGGCGACTTCCAAGAGTCGGTCTCTGAAGTTTGGCGTCGGGTGATTTATTGAGTGGGGGCTTCAAAATCCTACTGAAACAGATGCCAAAAATAAAGGAGATTCGTTGCGCTAAGATTGTGATTTAACTTCATTTGTTGTGAAGAAATTCAGACACAACCACGAGCTGGATGGAAGTTGTTCTCAGAACAGTCTTTGCTGGCGAGGAACGATTTTTTTCTTACGGTCGCTCAAGTCGTCGAAGACCGAACGTCCATTCAAAGATGGTGAGATTCTTCGCTCATATTCCAGGATCTTTTCAAAGTCGGCCGAAGGTTTCAGCCGATCCTCGACAGCATTGACGAAGCGATCGAGCCGCCGGAATCCATCCAGTTTTTCCCGACCCTCAACTTTTGACGAGTCGAGCGCTGTTTTCAAGAACCTGATCGACTCGTCGTATGTCTTCAAAGGCACGGGAAACGGATGTCGATCTTTTCCGCCGTGAGCGAATGAGAATCGCGCCGGATCCGAAAATCGATTAGGTGTTCCATGAACAACTTCTGCGACGAGCGCAAGTGATTGGAGCGTTCGTGGTCCAAGACTCTCAGTTAAGAGCAGCTCGGCAAAATCACGCAGGTCTCGTTCGTACGCGACAGCCAGGACAGCTCCCAATCGTTTCAGATCTATATTCGCCGACCGCACCTCGTGATGTGATGGCATCACGAGGTGACGGGCAACATCAAGCGCCTCCTCGGGACCCTCTCTTACAAGACTGAGCATCGCATCCTGGGCCGGTGCGGCATGTCGATCCACCAGGTTCATGATCTGGCCCTGGTTCTCACCGACAATTCCAGTGTGAGGATCAGATACAAAATCTTTCACCGAAGCGGAATGCCAATGATATCGACGCGCCATTCCGGTCTCGTCGTTCAGGCCCTGTTGGACCACCGACCACTCGCCATCTCTCGTCAGGATGAAGTTATGTAGATAAATCTGAAAACCATCAGCGACAGCATTATTGTCTACCCGCGCGGTCAAGCGGCTGGTGCGGACCAGGTTGTTACCGTCAAAGCCTTTTCGCTCAGCGATTGCCATCAGCTCCGCTGGAGTGTTGCGCGAATATTTCCCCCTGCCACCACAGATATAGATTCCAAGCTCCTCAGAACGAGGCGTTAGACCACGTTTCAATGCTCCCATGACTGACGTTGTAATTCCTGACGAATGCCAATCCATACCCATTACAGCTCCAAAAGCCTGGAACCAGAATGGATCGCTCAAGCGCGAGAGAAAAGCGGATGTCCCGTAGTCGCGAACGATGGTCTCAGTAATTGCCGTGCCGAGCGCAGTCATCCTTTGGGCCAACCACTGCGGCACGCGTCCGCCGTGTAGAGGTAGATCGGCAACTCCTGATCGCTTCATGGCAGCTCGAATCAAATGCTCGGTTGGTTAAAGCGTTCAGCGGACCTCGCTCGCGCTTTTTCGGCTTCCACTGCTCGATCGCGTGGAGGAGCGGTGGTCACAAGACTTTCCAGTAATTGAGTGGCAGCCTTTGCAACCTGATCAACTGCGAGATTGAACGCCTCTTCGTTGGCTTTGGATGGCCTGGTGAAGCCACTAAGTTTTCGGACAAACTGGATCGAAGAGGCGCGAATCTCTTCTTCGGTGGCCGGCGGTTTGAAGTTATGCAGGGTTTTGATATTTCTACACATCAGTAATATTTCTTCTTTCGTAAACTCTGTCTTTACGTGGATGAACGGACTTCATCAGGTAGTTGCCTTTTGCGCAGGGTCAGTACCGATTCGCGGCAGCATCGGGTGTCTCGAGCTGATATGACTTGCCGATAACTGGCTACTCACCCGACGCTGACGCGAATTTTTACAGCCCGGCGAAGTCTCACTGGTTTCCGATCTTCTGCGAGTAGTGCCCAACGTTCATGATCTCGCCAACGACCGCTGATCTTCAAGTATCGTCGTGAATAACCTTCCTGAGTAAAACCAGCTCTCCTCACCAGGGCTATCGACGCCACATTTCCGGGTTGAATGTTTGCTTCGACTCGATGTAATTCTAACCTCACAAAAGCATAGTTCAGTATCAATTGCAGAGCCTCCGTCATGTATCCGCGACTCGCATGTTGTTCTCCAATGTAATAGCCGAGGTACGCACTGCGAAATCCCTTCATAAAGATCTGGCTGAGGGTGATCGCGCCGACAATTGAGCCATCCGCCAAACAGATTAGAAAACTTCGGCAGTCATCTCGCCGCGAGAATTCCATGTAAGCCTGGAATTCATCCTCTGTTTTGGGTGGCGAGACCAGACCCCGATGCAGTCGACTGCTGGCCCGATTGAGCCTGAGCAGTTCGGCACTGTCCGACTCACGAGGTTGCCGTAGACGTAATCGAGTGCCATTGAGGACATTCTCATGTTTTGAAGTCATCTGTGGTCAGCTCTGACAAACCACGCTGGCATGCCTGGCAATTAGACGCCACTGTCCGCTGCGCTTCATCCAGATGTTTGTGTAACGACGGTGAATTGTCTTACCGGCGTCTGGTGAATCGCCCTTGGGCACTACAGTCTCCCTACCCATCACAATCACTGTGTTGCCATGGACAAGAATTTCTTCAGGTTCACGAACAAAAGACGAAAAAGTAAGGCGCTTGCTCCTAATCCGCGCAGCGTTGTCAATCTCGTTGAATGGATTATTGACTCTGAAGTCTTCTGTCCACAACCGGTCTACCGCAGCCAGGTCACCGCGTAACACAGCGTCGGCATGGGCCAGATCGAGTTTTCGTACGGCTTCCTGAATCGCAAGTTTTTGTTTGGGTGTCTGGCAAACCGCTGGAACAGCGCATCCCATTATCAATATGACAATGGCTCCAAGATGATGCCTCATAACTTAGACATTCCCTTCTGCCTAAAATCGGAACTGGCCGGCAATTGAATTTCACTAATAAACTTCGCGATCGAATTTACCATAACAAATAGTTCCCGATTGTTAACTGATAACGGACAACTGGCCAACTTTACGCTAGAATACGGCCGTTGCACCAAGTTTTGCCCGTCAGCGCAGTCGAGACCCGGACTGCGTTTTTAGCATGAGCACCAGATAACGAAGCTGAACCCCTGAATTCAAAACTCGTATTGAGACTACATGACCGATTCTGAAGACTCGACAAGCAAGTTAAAAGACGAGGCAGCGAAAAGACGCCGGGAGGAAGCTCTACCCGAGCGCCTCTTGCGACGCGTACTGGAAGGAATGGGCGACATTGTCGATCGCAAATTCGGTCGCACGGTCGAGCCAAAGACGGGGCTAACAACCTCGAAACTAATCGAGCGCATGAAGAAGTTAATAGACGAGCGTGCTCGAGACGAAGGGTCGAAGGGTCGTATAGCGCCCCATCACCTGGTTCTGAAAGTCGAATGGGGTACTCACTCAGAAGCGCCACCTGAAATCTTGAACGATCTAAAGAATGAGGTTCTTGCTGCGGCAATTGACCACATCAACGACCATCGATACCGGACGCTTGCACCGATAAGTGTGGAGGCTGAGGTTGACATCTTTACGACCGGTATTTCGGTAGATCCTAACTTTGGCGAGTTTGAAGAGGACCTGCGACGACAAGACGAAGAAAAGCGGGCGGCCAAAGCAGGCATCGTAATACCATCGGCAGCACCACCAATGCCCGATATCCAGGTGATAGCCCGGATTAACCAGGCGAATAGCTCGCGCGAAGTGGCTTTAAGCTTTAAGCCGGGCGGAAGACGACTTAATGTCGGTCGAGCCTCCGACAATGAATTGCGTATTATTGACGCGAGCGTTTCCAAGATTCATGCGGCACTTCTGATGACCTCAGAGGGAACTCTGTTGGTGGCTGATACCGGCTCAACGAATGGAACTTTTATCAACGGTCGCCGGATAGCTTATGGCGAGTCTCGGCTTATCGAAGATGGGGACGTTGTAGGATTCGGTGACGTTGAAGTAAGACTCAGAAAGTCTGAGTAATCAGTTCTTACAGGCTTGACTAAGGAGATCCGCTCGAACAGAAACTAAATGAACCCTGTTCTTACAGCCCTGTTATTGTTTCAATCTCCCTCCCCTTCTCCCACGCCTGTCGTCGACGCGCTCGAAAGGATGCCGGCGCTCTTCACCATCATTTACGTCGCCGGATTTGGTTTCGTAATCCTACTGCTGTTCCTGAGTTTACTTCGCAGCAGGAAGCGACCACCGGCAACCGCCGCAATACCAGCTGACCTACCAAAAGAAGTTAGAAAGCGACTTGGCTCTGCTTCAACTAATCGAGGACTTCGCGCCCTGCGTTGGCTGTTCATCCTTCTTGCATTTGGACTTTTTGGATTTCACATCTACTGGGCTCGCTACGCAGCCGAAGATAACGAGACGTTTCAACAGCTGAGTTACAAAGACCTGCGGATGCGCCGGCTGTCCGAATCGACGCTGCGCGGATGGATCCTTGATAGAAGCGGCCGGTTGGACCAACCTCTCGCTTATTACAAACGCGACTCGACGGGTGAAATTCAGCGTGAGTACCCGATGGATAAAGCGATGGCCCACTTGTTTGGCTCTGACCGCGGAGATCCGGGCCTGGAGCGCGCGTTGTTCGGAACCCAAAGTGGAGCGCTTCCGGAAGCATGGGACGTGGTCCGGCGGCGTACTCAGGAGTTTAAAGGAAATCAGGATGTTCGACTCACGATCGATCGCAACCTGCAACAGGCGGCGGTGGACCAGCTAAAAGGAAAACACGGTGCAGTTGTAGTGTTGAATCCTCAAACGGGTGAAGTACTCGCACTCTACAGCGAACCTTCATACAGCCTGAGTGAAGTGTCTGACGAGGCGACATGGATTCGATTGGAGTCGAACGAGAGGGACAAGCCACTTGTGAGTAGAGCGCTTGGAGCTTACTACATTCCTGGTTCGACCTTTAAAACAGTAACCATGACGGCTGCCTTCCTTGCGGGCGAACAGGACACGGAGTTCACCTGCAGCGGAGGTGGTTATTACGCAGCACCGGGCGCCAACGTTATCTACGACGATGGCGGTGCGGGTGAAGTACACGGCCGGATCGGCATAGACCAAGCGTACGAGGTTTCGTGCAACCAGTACTTCGCACAAATGGGCGTCAAACTTGGACCAGAACGGCTTAAGCGTGCCGCACAATTGCTGGGAATCGGTACCTATGACACGCCGGTTGAAGCCCTACGAGGACGCAAACAACCGGAGATCTGGAATGGGAGCACCGACGCCGTCAAGCGAGCTCTGGCTCCTCGTGAAGCCACGATAGTAACTGGTAAACAAGTGACTCGCTACGACCTTGCTCTCATGGGTTATGGCCAGGGCTACGCCGGTCAGATGACGCCGCTGCAGATGTCGTTAGCCGCTGCCGCGATCGGAAATACTGAGGGCAAGCTGATGAAACCAAAGATTGAATACAAACTTCCTCCGCAAGTATTCAATCAGGTTATGCCTGCGGCGACAGCCGAAAAGCTACGTTCCATCATGGGACTGGTAACCGGTGGTCCAAGCGGAACAGCCCGCGGAGTCTTTGCACCGGTTAAAGCGGCAGGAATAAATACGGGAGGTAAAACAGGAACCGCTCAAAAAGTTGTCCCGGTTTATGATCCAAAGACCGGCGAACCGAAGCGGCAACATAAAGTTGAACGTGATAATCGGGGCAACATCATCCGTGAATACGACGAGGTCGTGATGGACGAGGAGCATCCGCGCATTGATGGTTGGTTTTTGTGCATCGCACCATTGGAAAAACCTCAGTTGGCCATTGCGGTGATTGTTGAGGGAGGCGGATATGGCTCCAGATCGGCAGCGCCAATTGCTGCCGCACTCGTCCTAAAGGCCCGGGACCTCGGTTATTTCAGCGGCGTAAAACCGGCAACACCGGCAAAGAAAACAGTTAAATGAAGAATCGCGCGTCATCGCACCTACTCATAATCTTCATCATTATCGGCCTTGAAATAGTCGGCTATCTAGGCGTTCACCGCGCCGCCGCTTTAAGAGGATATGAGACCTCTGTGATTGGCGGAGTTCGCGACCTGTTGATGTTTATTCCGCTGATCATTCTTGTCCTCTGGCTTTCACGGAGCAAACACTTCATTGGAAACTGGGTATTGTTTACGACGGCGATTCTGCTCTTCTCGTTCGGGATGCTGGTCCAATATCGCCTGTACAGTGATCCGGAATACAACGCGCGAAACAAGGCTGCCGCTCGCGAGGAAAAAATGCAGGCGCTCCGGACTCGCTACATCATGGAAAACTATGATCCCGTCAAGAAGCAGATGATGGGATTACCCCCAACTCCGGCGCAACCAATCCAGGTAAGTCAGATTCCACAGAAGCCCTCGAATTACTCGCTGTGGAATGCATTGACATCAAGCTACACATGGATTCCGATCTTTTCATTCCTGGCGCTGGCAATAGCTTATTCGTTGTGTTCACGCGATGGATTCTTGCTTTGGCTCCAACGTAACAGCTTTATCATCGTGCTCTTCACGCTCGTCCCACTTGCAGTGGCGGTCGTGACTTCGAGCGCAGGTAAAGCACTCGGAAACATGACGCCCTGGGAGCCGTCGAAAATTCCCTTTCTCATTGGCTTCGCGGGAATACTTACAGCTCGTTATAAAGATTTAGCTGAGACGTACTGGGGAATCCCAAGGGCAAAGGACATCATTCCGTTACTAGTGATGGCTGCCATGCCATTCGTCCCGTTCTTCGCGCTGAAAGACTTTGGACAGATGCTCATCTTCAGCGGTGCTTACACAACACTTTATCTCGTAGCCGTCCGCCGTTGGCCACAGCTTCTGTTATTCGTGGGATCGATCGTGGTGGTCATTTCAATCCTTGTAGTTGGCGCCTTACCTCGCGATATCCAGGAGAAAGTGCCGCTGCTGCCAACTCTCGCTCGTCCGATAAGTGCGGCTCTGCCCTCTCGTATTCAACAACGATTTCACCTCTGGCTCGATGGATTCGATCCACCTTCACCTGAAGTCTCATGGTGGAAGAAAGACTATGAGGAAGCACTACAGAGCGATCCACGTCTGAAAGAGCTGGCGGAACAGAGTCCGGCGATGCAGAAAGCAGTCAACATCGACATTTGGTTTGATAAGCTGGCCTTTCAACCGGCCCAGGCCGTGTTTGGTATTGCCGCGGGTCGCACCAGTGGACGCGGATTTGGGTTAGGTTTCCCGGAAGTGATTCCGATCGCCGACTCTGACTACGTTTATGCCGCGATCGCCGAAGAGACGGGACTATTGGGTGGAGCCATGGTGATACTAGCTGTGATCATTTTCGTGATCGCTGGAGTTCGCACTTCGCTCGAGTCGCGTGATATGTTTACCAAACTTTGCGCGGCTGGTCTCACAGCATTCGTAGGTTTTCAGGCCTTAGTCAACATTGGTGGCATTCTTCGCGCACTGCCGATGACAGGAATCACACTTCCCTTTGTCAGTCACGGCGGATTTAGTTTGATTACTAGTTTCGCAATGTTAGGTATGTTGTTGGCATTCTCGAACCGAAATGCTCGTGACCGCGTGATCGCCGAAATACCGGCGGTTAAAAGCTCTTCTTCTCCCCTTAAGCTGGAGGCAGTGCAATGACCGAAAACACAAAGGCCTTCACCATCCAGTCCTCGTCGCTTTCAGACCGAGGGTTGAATGAGCGTCGACCTTTAAATGAAGACGCTTACCTGGCGGATGCCCAGCGATCGATTTTTGCAGTGGCTGACGGTGTAGGTGGTGCCGAAGCCGGCGAAGTTGCTTCGCAAACAGCTATCGAAGTGCTCGATGAGGCTTTCAGGCACCAAACTGAAGGTGCAGATATCGAAGATTTAATGGAGCTCGCGATCCAAAGAGCCAACGCGTCTATTCATCAATTGGCCCAGGAGCACCAGCGGTTCTCAATGATGGCGACGACAGTCGTCGCACTACATCTAAAGGATAACATCGCCACGTTTGGACATGTTGGCGACTCACGTCTTTACCGGCTAACTCCTGATGGAGAGCTTCACCGCGAAACACAAGATCACTCAATCGTCGAAGAAGAAGTACGCGCCGGGAGAATGACGCCCGAACAAGCCGCAAACCACCCTAGTAAAAACGTGATCAGCAGGGCTCTCGGAGCAGAACCGGTGGTCGAAGTTGATATGAAGACGATGGAGGTGGAAGAAGGTACTCAGTTTCTATTGTGCACCGACGGGATCACTCGGCACGTGTCTGACGGTGAGATTCGCCGCTTGCTGGTTATTCACGAAGACCTTGAAGCAGTTTGTAATGAACTAAAGGAGCGTTGTTATGAACGAGGCGCTGAGGACAATCTGACGGTAGTCGTCGTCAGGGTTGGACCATACATTTCTGCCGACCAACGCTCTGAAGATCTTGAGCCGACTATCTCTCCGGAAAGCGAAGCAATGTATGCACAGAAGGATGGCCATCAGACGATGATGGCTACTGCAAATCCTCCCGGGTTAGTACCGGCGTCGCGCATTGCCTTTCCAGGTCCACCTGCTGACGGCACCGCCGTTCCGGTCGAAAGATTAAACGTCGCGCCGGAACAAGCCCACCAGAAAAGTAATGGTACGGCCAAGCTCTTTGGTGTAGTGGTTGTTCTCGCTCTCCTGGCTGCCGCTTTCGTAGCAGGAGCACGTTTGAAGGACCGCATCCCTCTTTTTGCTGAAGCAGCGAAACCTACTCCTACTCCGACTCCCGTGCCGCAGGTAGAAGAGCCATTTGTCCAATTCGAACGGGCAAGAAGACAAGTGGACTTGGATCCGCGAGCCTGGCTGGCAAACGACGTCGGCAAGGAACTCTTGAAGTCATCCGTTCAAGGTCCCCTCGACTCCCCCAACCCTGAATTTCTCTATTTGTACGGTCGGGCAAACTTACTGACTGGAAACCCTGACGAAGCGTCAAAGGCTTTTGAAGCCGCGATCGCAAAGTCTGATCAAAATCCATCGCCGGCAAATGCCACAGTGAAGAAGGATGCAACACTCGCGATTGCCGCAGTCAGTTTGAAGACCTTCCGAGAGCGACAAAAGGCACTCGCCCACTACGACGAATTAACAAAGCCACCAGCTAACGCCAACGCCCCCTAAAGATCGTTCGCTGATCTGTTTTTTTTGCATCTAAGCGATGCAAAATCGGGGCGGACTATGTCAGAACTTAAACTTCAACACAGCAGACTCGACGGCCGGTACGACATCCTTGAATGTCTTGGCCGTGGCAGTTACGCCGAGATCTACGTCGCGACGGACAACGCTGCTGTTGAAGGAGCGCCGCGAACGGTCGTTATCAAGGCACTGAATCTAAACCTGCAAGAAGAGACGGATGCTGAACTCGAACGGACCCTTGTCGCCAACTTCCAGAACGAGGCCGTTGCACTTGATCGAGTTCGCCACCCGAATGTCATCAACCGGTTAGGTCATGGCACCGCAATCGATCTGGGCGGCACAACTTTCCACTACATCGTCCTTGAATATCTGCCGGGTGGTGATCTTGCCGCCCTCACTCGCGGACGACCTTTGAATATTCAGAAAGCTGTTTCATATCTTGAGCAGGTCTGTTCGGGTCTGGCACACGCCCACAAGTGCGGCGTAATTCATCGCGACATCAAACCGCAGAACCTGTTACTTACGGAAGATAAGCAGACTGTCAAGATTGCGGATTTCGGAGTCGCCCGTATCGACGCCAGCGACGGCGCGATAACGCGGGTAGGAACCAATATCTACTCCGCGCCGGAACACAACCCACTCGTTCAAACAGGCCAACTCTATACTTCGGGGCTACCGTCGGTACGAGATCACCTGACTCCCGCTGCCGACATCTACTCGCTTGCCAAGACAACCTACACTTTGCTTGCTGGGGAGTCGCCCAGGCGTTTTGCCCAACATTCAATTACTGAACTGCCGCTCACGATGGCGCAGGCCGACTGGTCTCAACAGGTTTTGCGCGTCCTCAGAAAAGCGACACAGAGTAGGCCAGAAGAGAGATATCAGACGGTTGAACAATTTTGGGACGACTTTGCTGAAGCTACTTTGCCGCCGACTAGACCCTTGAAGATGCCCGAGATTGAAAATGAGATGCGGCGGAAACCGAGCGCTGACTTGTCGATCGAACCAGACGAGTTTACAGAAGCAGCGCCACCTCGCCCTCATTTCGCCCAGCCGGAACGAGTGCCGGTGCTGGACGCAGAACCACAAAGACGTCCGCGTATTGTTGTGCCTATCCAGCTTGAAAATCGGCGCGAAATGGACCATTTGGCTCGTCGGGCTGAGACTCCGGCTGCTGCAAACAAAAGGAACCAACGGCAATCTCTTGATAGTGTTATGCCGCGCGGACGGACTCGGCGGGCGGTAGTCGCCGCAGGGTTAATTCTGGCTTTCTCGGGAATGTTGCTGGCGACGCACAAGTACGTAACGTCACATTGGAACCCGCTTAGCAGTGTTCCGCAGTTAAGCGACACTTTCATAATTGGCCGGGAAGGTGTTACAACGACTGATGTTAATTTACGCCCTGTGGCAAATACGCAGAATGCTCCGATTGGCATGGCCGAGTTTGGGTCGAAGGTAAAAGTGCTCAGCGCTGACAATAACTGGTACGAGGTCCAAGTGTTGGAACACGCTCGGCCCAAGTCCGATCCCTATTCATCCGATCGTGGCTGGGTCAATAAGCGCTTTGTAAAGTTTGATTGAGTGGGTACAAATTAGAGTAACTCCACGTGGAGGCACGGCTTGGGACTGCTTGACTCGATAAGAAAATGGATAGATGGCGAAACTGGCGAAGATCTACTCGAGGCCGCTGGTGAGCACGCAAAGCCACGGCGGGTTTGGGAAGAGTTCTTAGTCAAGATCGCACGTGAGGTTGAGGCGGCCATGCAGCGGGAGATGTTCACTCCCCCGGGTGGTCCAACCTATATCCCTCGTGAGTACATTGTCTACTTGAGTTCGGAAGACGACAAAGATTGGCAAGGCGATAAGCGCCGTGGTTTGGAACAGGGTCTCTTTCATGTGTTGTCGGAACGCGCGCGAGAGTTAAGCGGGTCGACTCAATTGGCGGTTAAGTCGTTTGCGGTTGAATTAAGAGTTGATGGCACGCTCAACAAAGGTGAGTTTCGCGTCCAGGCGGTATGGGATGAAACTGAGAGTGGACACACGATGGTCACACCTCGAGTCGATCCATCGCGTTCTGCCCAACCGTTCAACCCGAACGAGACTATCAGAGAGATTGCTACTGAGACCGGTGAAACTGAACAAACCGTCGTCCGGCCAAAGGCTCTCCCGCTTTTCTCTGTAGAGGTTTGGCGCAGCGGTGTTCGCGAGGCTGTAGTCCCCATCATGAAGAGTGAGATCACAATCGGTAGAGGATCGCGAAGTGTTTCAGTTGATCTACCGCTCAAAGGTGATCCTGAGGTCAGTCGAGTACACGCTGTATTGTCGCGCGATAACGAAGGTAGGTTCTGGCTGGTGGCGAAAGGACGTAACCCGACTACAGTTAATGGGCGCGAGTTACCGCGTGAGGAAGCGACTGAAGTTGCACCTGATCAGCGAATATCGATCTGCATGTTTGTCCTTCGGATTCAACCCGCATAGTCTGCCAGCTCATAGCGACTGAGCTTCAACCAGCACTCTCGACTTTTACTTTCATCTCAGAGTCGAGGTCATCAATCAAATCTTTCAGAAGCAACGGAGCTTCGTCAGGATTGATATAACCCTTGCCGAGCATCTTCATGATCCGGCGCTCTTTCGCTTCGCCGGTTACTTCCTTCAACATCGCCCTGGCAAAGGCGGTAACAACCTTACCGTCAAATTGCTTTCCACTGTTTTGCCTGAGGTCGCGCACCACATCCGGAAACGAGCGACGCCTCCGGTAAGGACGATCCGTTGTCATCGCATCAAATGAATCAGCGAGCGAAACGATCTTGGCGCCAAGCGGAATCTGTTCGTCCGTTAGACCATCGGGATAGCCCCGACCATCAAGGCGTTCATGGTGATACTTAGCCATCAGCGGAATGTCTGCGTAAGGATGATTGATCGGCCTTAGAATTTCGTATCCAGCGGCAGGATGGCGATTCAACTCGCTCGACTGTTTGGCGTCGATTTGATAAGGCGCGTTGATTATGTCGCGTTCAACTATCAACTTGCCAACATCGTGAAGGTATCCAGCTATCTGAATTCCCTCGACCTCTTCTTCGCTCCAACCCAACTCTCTCGCGATGATTTCACTGTAGCGCCCTACTCGCTCGGAGTGTCCCTGGGTGTACTTGTCTTTGATATCTATGGCAGCGGCAAACGCCTTCACGGTGTCGCGATAGATGGCCCTCAAGTCTTGGTACAGGCGTAAATTCTCTTCTGCTCGTTGGGCCAATTGTTCCATGAGCCGGTGAGTATGAATCCCAACGCCTATATGACGGACCATAGCGTGAATCGTGTCGAAGTCTTCGGGCGAGAATCCTTCGCCGCTGGCTTTACCACCAAGCAGGACAAATCCGGTCGTCTCGTTGCGAACAATCATGGGAATCACGAGTTCGATTCCCTCCTCGGTAAGACGGTCACGGTGTCGCTTAATAAAACTATTACTTCCCTCGATGTCTTTGACGCTCAAAGCGCAGTTATCTTCGATCAGAAATGCCGCTCTTTCTGTCTCATCGATGGACAACTCTTTGGCCACCGCATCATCGAGACCCCAGATCGCAACGCACTGAAGTGAATCACTATGACCACACTCGACCACGGCGCCGCGGCGGAGTGCAAGCGTGCCCAGGAGCAAGTGCATCGAGGTGCGCACCATTGCTGCAAAGTCACCGGTATTGGCGACTTCCTGGCCCAGATCTGCTAGCGCACCGAATGTATGGATCAGTTTTTGAGTCGATGGCTCCATCTAATCAATGGGCTACTGTTTTTGCGTCAAAACCTGAGAGATTCGAGAGGGCTTCTTGCTCGTTCTTTGCGAGCACTACGTGTCGGGTCAACCCTAACATTTCAAAGAGTTGAATGGTTTGAATGTTTACATCGGAAAAAACTATGCGGGCTCCATTTTTCTCGGCGACGTTAATTATACCCAGGAGGATAGAGATACCAATGCTATTGACGAGTTTAGTGTCGCTGAAGTCAATCACGAGAGCACGACAACCAGAATCCAACTGACGGCGGCACTCGCGCTCAATCTTTTCGCCCGTTAGCTTGTTGAGGTAGTCACTGGCATAAATCACGGCCGTAGTGCCAACACAATGCGAACGTACTGCACCACTTATTATCTCCACCAGACAGTCCTCTCTGCCCTGAAAATAAAATGATCGTTGTAAGACGTTGTAACTTTTGGATGTGATCTTCAAGTAGAGCGGAGACCACATCGAATCTTCTGTTAAGAAGTGCGACTCCGGAGGTACTTTGTCATTCGGAGGCTAGTACCTTCATCAACTCGTTCGAACTCGACTTCATCCATGAGTGTCCGGATCAGTCTAAGTCCCCAACCGCGTCGTTCTTCTGCGCCCTCGTCGGGTTCTGGCTTAGTCGTAATCGCGCCGTTAGTGCCAATATTGGTTGGCACAATGCCGCGGCTCGAAATTGTGACGACTAATCTATCACTTTCGACCCGAAAACGCTGATAAATTTTTCTTTCCGGGCTAAAACTGTGCTCCGCAGCGTTCAGACAAGCCTCCACGATCGCCGTTTTAATCTGATTGATCGCTTCGGAACCAAAGTCCAGCCTCCGGGCTACCTGCTCAACAGCGTTTGCCGCAATGAGTTCATTCTCGTCGCCCATTGGTACGATCATCACGAATTCATCGGTATCTTCAGGGACGCTGGCAGGCTGATTTTCACCCAAAAGTGAGCTAAGTAGCTCAATTTGAGACAAACTCGAGCTGAAACCGTGACGGCGCTCAATTTCTTGGGCAGCCTCGTCCGAGAAACCCTCTCTTGAGATTAGCCACAGCTGAGAACGCCTGAAACTCAGCCGGCTCCCTACGGACTCCAACCGCTCCAGCCATAACTGAGCGACATCCAGCGCCACCTCAAGCTTCGAGTCAATTTCCGCTACCAGCCAGATAACTTCATTAGCGTCGGTGTAGATTGCTTCGCCAAAAGAATGAGCGATGACGCACCTGTCATCATCACAAACCTGGCGCATGTCGCTGTCAAACGCTACACAACTTGCAACGTGAATTGTCTGCGGCAGTTTTACGAACTCTGTCTCACTCTCAAGTTCTGCCGGTAGTTTTTCGCGGTCCAGCCCTCTGTACTTCTGGTTAAAGCCACCGTTGTTCAGCAGGACACTCGGTATACGCTGGCAATCAAATCGCGTCATCAGGTTACGCAGATCAAGACGGCCCATACGGCGATAATGACGAGCCATCGTATGAGGAGCGCGCTTTAG
>Ga0068857_100000697_pt1 | contig 24969 bp, 22 predicted proteins | sample KBSCornC72_FD_66591 | JGI IMG/M metagenome (GOLD analysis project Ga0068857, IMG submission 66591) | Corn rhizosphere microbial communities from Kellogg Biological Station, Michigan, USA - KBS Corn C7-2 | ecosystem: Host-associated > Plants > Roots > Rhizosphere > Soil ...
AAAACGATATAACCCGATGTCTTACCATAATGGCTCCGTCTGGCCGCACGATGTAGCAATCATAGCAAGGGGATTCTCAAAGTATGGACTGGTAAACGAAACATTGCAATTGACAAATGCATTATTTGATGCTTCATTGTTTATAGAATTGCAACGGCTGCCTGAATTATTTTGCGGTTTCGACAGAAGAAAAGGCGAAGGACCAACAAATTACCCCGTGGCTTGTTCGCCACAGGCCTGGTCAGTGGCCGCTGTCTTTATGTTGCTTGAATCCTGCCTGCACATTGATATTTATGCAGAAGAAAAGAAAGTATATTTCTATAAACCCGTAATGCCACGCGGAGTGGATGAGTTAGAAATTAAAGGATTGAAATTGGGTGAGGGTTACGCTGACCTAAAACTCTATTACCAGGACGACCTGATCGGAATGAAAGTAAAGTCATGTCCCAAGGGATGGCAGGTGCTGGTGATCACCGAAGATGATAAGGTAGCATAACTTGTACAAGATGTATTTAAGAGACATACAAATGGTCAATCCTTTTGTTGCGGATTAAAACCATTCAAAACTCTTTTTATTCCATCCTTCATCAGTACCTGTATTAAAATTTAGAATCAATCCATGCCGGATATTTAGAAATCTTAAGTAAGTCAATATTTGGGCAATTTGCAAAGGACCAATAGCTTCAATACATTTGGTATCGACAATAACTGAATTTTCTGCGACAATCTCCCCTCTGTATCCACATTTCATTCTCACTTCTTCAAAAACTACAGGTATACGTTTTTCAATTTCTATCGACAGACCTCTCTTTCTTAAGCGATAAGCCAGGCAATTTTTATACACTGTTTCAAGCATTCCCGGGTCTATAACTTTGTGTACATAAAAAGCCTTTCCTAAAATAAGTTTGATTATTTCTTCTTGCGCCATTGGTTAAACCTGGACGAAGATATGGTCACTAAGAACACAATGGACCACAATGGACACAAAGACCAGATGTTTTTTATCGCAGGCCATGCAATGAAAATGCACCACACATAGTGTTCTTTGTGGATTCTTCGTGGACTTTGTGACCCCATTTTACCCACTTAAACTTGGGCAACTCGAAAGGACGGTTCATTAATGCGGCGTCATTTTAATGACTTCAGCTTCGTCAATTTCCTCGTCTGTAGGTTTATGTTTATGTTTGAAAAGCAACGCAAATAAAACGGCCACGATCAAAGCATAAACTGAAAAACTCTGCCATATACCCTGCCAGTCTCGGCTGCCATCACTATGCACAAAATATTTATCAATTACGTACCCGCTTACTTTACTGCCGAGCCATGCCCCTACACCGTTTGTCATCATCATAAACAAACCTTGTGCACTTGACCGAATACCTGGATCTGTATTCGTTTCAACAAACAAAGAACCTGAAATATTGAAAAAGTCAAAAGCCATCCCGTAAACAATACAAGAAAAGAGTATTAAAAAGGTTCCAAGCGGAGTGGGATCACCATAAGCAAAGAACCCGAAGCGGAATACCCAGGCTAACATCGCAAAAAGCATTACCATTTTAATTCCAAACCTTTTCAGGAAAAAAGGAATGGTAAGAATAAACAAGGTCTCAGACATTTGCGAGACAGACAGGATGATCGTTGAATATTTTACCACAAAAGAATCCTTATATAGAGGATTTGTCTCAAATCCGCTTAGAAAAGGATCTCCGTACATATTTGTGAGTTGCAACGCTGCTCCCAACAACATTGAAAAAACAAAAAATAGGGCCATCTTATAATTGGAGAATAGTTTGAATGCCTTCAATCCTAATTGTTCAATAATGCCAGCACGCTTTGAAATAGATCTTGGTGGCGGACATTTGGGCAATGTAAATGAGAAAAGGCCCAAGGCAATCGCGGCCACAGCAGCAATGGTAAATTGATTTCCGTTTGCTTTACTGCCTGTAAGATTGGTTGTCCACATGGCGACTATAAAGCCAATGGTTCCCCAAACACGAATGGGAGGAAATACTTTAATTACGTCAAACCGATCTCTTTTCAAGATCATATAAGCGATAGCGTTCGATAAAGAAATTGTAGGCATATAACACATCATTGCACCGAAGATCACGTAGTAAAGTGTGTCGGGATTATCGACTTCGGGGACGTATAGGAGGACTAGGCCATACAGTATGTGTAGTATCCCATAAAGCTTCTCTGCATTCAGCCATTTATCTGCAATAATACCAGTGATAGCAGGCATAAAAAGAGAGGCCACGGCAAGTGTTGAAAATATCGCTCCGAACTGAGGGAACGTCCACCCTTTGGCATTTAAGCAATAAGTACCTATGGTAATTAACCATGCTCCCCAAACAAAAAATTGAAAAAAACTAAGTATAGTGAGCCTAAGTTTATTGTTCATCACTGTTTTTTACCTGTGGAGGCCCGAAAATTTTTTGATCGCCAGACAATTTTCACAACCAAATGCGTTTTTACTTCGATTAGGGAAGATAGGGATTTTAGATAATAAGTTCCCGCCAGTACCAATCCTCAACAGTAAGAGAAAAACATTTATTGTTTAAACTTGGAAAAAAATCCAAGGTCAATGTGGTTCCGATATTTCCCTATGACTGCATTTATCAGTATCATTGTAGCTAAGATGTTCAAAGCCATACCTTAAACTAAAAAAGTTCCTTTGGAAAAACGTTTTGCCGTCCCTTCATTATTCTTTTTATTATTTAGTGTGATCGCCTCCACCATCAACGCGCAGGATGAGCCGCTGAAGACACTGACTATTCCCCAGGCAAAAGGCAACCCCAGGCCACCACGTTGCATGACCATGGAGTTCTTGCAGCAGGCTATTAAAAAAGATCCAACGTTGCCAGCAAAATGGAAGGCCGAAGGTGAGAGACAATATCAACTATATCTTCAAAGACAACAGCACATAACTTCCAGGACTGAAAAGGCCGAAGCGGCCCCTATCATTATCCCGATTGTTTTTCATTTGGTGGATGAGGCATCTATATTAGGTGTGATTTCTGACAGGGATGTTATTGAACAAGTCGAAGTCCTCAACCGGGATTATGGTGGAAATAAAATAAATGATTACCTCAGCGTTATTCCTCCCGAAATAGCGGCAAGGCTTGGAAAAATCCCTTTGAAATTTGTATTGGCAAGGAGAGATCCGAGTGGTGCACTCACAAGCGGTATTGAAAGGAGAATTCATACCACACCTGACCATGTCAGCGTGAAATCATTTAGCACAGGAGGTTTGGATGCATGGGATAGCAGCAAGTATTTAAATGTGTGGTGCGGAACCTTCACGGGATCGGAAGCGGGCCTGTTGGGCTCTTCTACTTTTCCTTTTACTTCAGATGAAGGACCACAAGGGGTTGTTATTAATATAAGAACTCTTCCTGTTGCAGCTAATGTTGCCCGCAGTTATTACCCGATCTATTCAGAAGGAGCTACTCTTTCGCATGAGATCGGTCATTACTTTTATTTATGGCACACATTCGGTGACCAGGGAAATTGTAATAACCAGGATTTCAGGATCGAAACAGGATGGCCTTTGCCAAATGGTGCAGGACCAGAAGGAGATGATACACCTCTTGAAAAAGGAGGCGGATCAGAGAATTTTCTTTTTGGCAATCCCAGCATGAATTACAAGGATGGCTGTGCACCTGAAAGTTTTGGAATGATGTATGGCAGCTTTATGAATTATTTTGACGACCGTGCATTATTCATGTTCTCGGATGGTATGAGAAAAAGGGTGGAAGGATGTATTAATCTCTATCGTCCCGGTTTACTAACAACGAATGGCGCCACTCCACCCACTCCTGTTACTGATGCATTTCTTGTTAACCTTTCTCCCCGCGGTACGCGTGAACGAAAAAGCTTTTTGGTTAATAACACTCCGCTGCAAGCGATCATCAGGAACAATGGAACAACGACCCTTACTTCTGTTACTATTACTGTAACAATGGATGCAGGCGCACCCGCGCCGGCCACATTTGTATTGAATTTAGCAGCAGGAAGTGACACGACGTTAAACCTCGCTCCTGTTTCCGGAAGCATGGGCAATCATACATTGACGATCTATACAACATCTCCGAATGGGACTACGGATAATTTTTTGAACAACGACACCATTTATTCATATATAAACATTATAACAGCGTCATCCACTCTCCCATTTACACAAGATTTTAGTTCCTCCACTTTTCCGCCAGCGGGCTGGCAAACCTGGAATCCAAACGGCGGCGCTTCAAATACATGGAAAAGAGATGTGGTCTCAGGTTATAGTGGTCCTGGTGCTGCATTTTTTGACAATTATAATATCAACCAAGGGGGAATGTTGGATGAATTGATCACTCCTGCATTGGATCCGGCTGACGCCACTGACGTGACGCTTGATTTTAAGGTAGCCTATGCCCCACCCGATGCTACCGATGTATCCGAATGGGACGGTCTTGAAGTATATGTTTCAGGTGACGGAGGTAAAAGCTATCACCTTGTTTATAAAAAGACAGGACCCCAACTAGGAACAGTGCCGATAAACACCAATCCATTTTCCGCCTTTGACCCTTCGCAATGGAGAGATGAAAACATTGATCTCACTTCCTATGTGGCGGCCGGACAAAAAATGATCGTCAAGTTTCGCAATACAAATGCGTTCGGAAACAACCTTTATATCGATGATGTAAATATCACTGCTGCTTGCGTAGGTTGCACAAGAGACATACAAGTCGTGTCTATTGATGAGCCACGTAGCGTAGAATGCTCCACTGACATTATTCCGGCAGCCACCGTGAAAAATAGGGGAGTTGGAACGATCACCGGGTTCAATATCGCATACAGCATTGACAACGGTGCCGTACAAACGACAACAGTAACAGGAGTAAGTCTTGCAAAGAATGACACAATGCATGTAAGCTTGCCTACAGCAACCGCATTGAGTACAGGCCCGCACCATCTGGTGGTTTATACATTTAACCCGGTAACTTTAAGTGGCACGGGAGACCAGGTAACAACTAACGATACATTGAGCAAGGATTTTGGAATAGCTGGAGTGGTCACTGCACCACTTGTTGAAGGTTTTGAGTCTTCCACTTTTCCTCCAACAGGTTGGGTAGACGTAAATCCCGATGCTGCTATAGGCTGGGCAAGAGTAGCTACCGGCGATAATAGTACAGCTTCCGCGTTCGTGAATAATTTTAATTATGCTCTCACCGGGAGAGTTGATGAACTGTACTCACCACAGGTAACATATTCGTCGGTTGATTCGGTAACACTTTCTTTTGATGTGGCTGCGGCAGCGGTTACTGATGGCTCCCCTACTGATACACTTGAAGTTTTAGTTACGAAGGATTGCGGAAACACATTTACCTCCGTCTATAAAAAATGGGGAACTGATTTGCAGACGGTAAATGAGCCGGGAACTGACTTTATACCAACATCATCCTCGCAATGGAGAACAGAGATCATTGACCTGACAACTATTGCGCCGACTGGCCCAACACAAATTGTTTTTAGAAACACGAACAATAACAAGAACAACATTTACATTGATAATGTAAATCTAAAAACAAGAATTTTACCGGGAAGGTTAAAGAGAGAGGGAGTGATCGTTCTTCCCAATCCGTTCAGCGATAGGTTTAAAGTTTGGCATTTTCAAACCCCAACCAAATTGAAATTTATTTCTGTGTACAATTCGATCGGGCAACTGGTGTGGAGCAAAGAATATAACTCGGATGCTCAAAAGCAGGAAGTTGTCGATCTCAGCACACGGTCTTCGGGAGTTTATATTGTGAGATTGGGTTACACTGACAGCAATTACAATGTTTCAATAAAAGTTGTGAAACACTAATCTTCTGGCACTTGGGCTAAAGCCCATACCCTAAAATATCTGAATTGCCCCGGCCTAAAGGCCGGGGCAATTGATTTAGTCTCTTGATCGGCTTTGGATTCTGATTTAATTCAGAACTTAGCCAAAAATATAGCTACTCACTCGCGGCCTGAAGGCCGAGGCATTGATTAATCTCTTGACAGGCTTTAGGCTCCTGATTTAATTCAGAACATAGTCAAAAAATATAGTTACTCATTCACAGCCTGAAGTCCAATGCAATTGATTTAATCTCTTGATGGACCTTAGACCACTGATTTAATCCAGGATATGATCAAAAAGATATAGTTACTCATTCACATTGAAATATGAATTGCCGCTGCTCCAAGTAGTGGCAATTGATTTAATCTCTTGATAAGCTTTTGGCCCCTGATTTAATTCAGAACATAGTCAAAAAGATATAGTTGCTCATTCACATTGAAATATGAATTGCAGCTGCCCCCAAGTAGTGGCAAATTAATTTAATCGCTTGATAAGCTTTTGGCCCTGATTTAATCCAGGATATAGTTACTCATTCACATTGAAATATGAATTGCCACTGCCCGCAAGGTAGTGGCAAATTGATTTAATCTTTTGATAAGCTTTTGACCCCTGATTTGATTCAGAACATATCAAAAAGATATAGTTACTCATTCCCAGCCTGAAGTCCGATGCAATTGATTCAATCTCTTGACAGACCTTAGGCCACTGATTTAATCCAGGATATAGTCAAAAAGATATAGTTACTCATTCACATTGAAATATGAATTGCCGCTGCCCTCAAGTTGTGGCAATTGATTTAATCTCTTGATCGGTTTTAGATTCTGATTTAATTCAGAACATAGTCAGAAAATATAGTTACTCATTCACATTGAAATATGAATTGCCGCTGCCCCCAAGTTGTGGGCAATTGATTTAATCTCTTGATAGGCTTTAGGTCCTGATTTAATTCAGAACATAGTCAAAAAGATATAGTTACTCATTCACATTGAAATATGAATTGCCGCTGCCCCCAAGTTGTGGCAATTGATTCAATCTCTTGACAGACCTTAGGCCACTGATTTAATCCAGGATATAATCAAAAAGATATAGTTACACATTCACATTGAAATATGAATTGCCGCTGGCCCAAGTAGTGGCAAATTGATTTAGACTCTTGATAGTCTTGACCCCTGATTTAATTCAGAACATATCAAAAAGATATAGTTACTCATTCCCAGCCTGAAGTCCGATGCAATTGATTTAATCTCTTGATAGACCTTAGGCCAAGGTAGTGGCAAATTGATTTAATCTCTTCATAAGCTTTTGGCGCCTGATTTAATTCAGAACAGTCAAAAAATATAGTTACCCATTCACAGCCTGAAGTCCAATTGATTTAATCTCTTGATAGACCTTAGGCCAAGGTAGTGGAAAATTGATTTAATCTCTTCATAAGATTTTGGCGCCTGATTTAATTCAGAACAGTCAAAAGATATAGTTACTCATTCACATTGAAATATGAATTGCTACTGCCTTCAGGCAGTGGCAATTGATTTAAGCTCTTGATAGGCTTTTGGTCCCTGATTTAATTCAGAACATATCAAAAAGATATAGTTACTCATTCACATTGAAATATTAATTGCCACTGCCTTCAGGCAGTGGCAATTAATTGAATACTTCTGATGGGCTTTAGCCCAATCATAATTTTTTTACTAGCATCGGCGTAAATTTGCGGAAAGATTTTTATGATAGAAAATGATCTGTTTGTTAGAGACAATATATCTGCGGAGCTTCAAAAAGTAGCTGATAAAGTTTATGCCGGTGAAAGAATTACTGATGAAGAAGGACTGCTTCTTTTTGAAAGAGGCTCTCTTCCATTTTTAGGAACACTTGCCAACCACGTAAGAGAGAAGCTTCACGGAGATAAAACTTATTTCAATCGCAATTTTCATATTGAACCCACCAATGTGTGTGTATTCAGTTGCAATTTTTGTTCTTACTCCCGGCTTTATGCTCATCGTGAACAAGGATGGGAATTGAGTGCCGAAGACATGCTGAATATGGTAAAGAGTTATGATGGCAAATCCATTACAGAAGTGCATATCGTAGGTGGCGTTCATCCCAAATTAAATCTTGAGTTTTTTGCTGATGTTTTAAGAAGAATAAAAGCTCATCGTCCTGGTCTTCATATAAAAGGATTTACTGCAGTTGAACTGGATTACATGTTCCGAAAGGCAAAAATGACCACTGAGGAGGGATTGAAATTTCTAAAAGATGCGGGCCTCGATTCTTTACCGGGCGGTGGCGCTGAAATTTTTAATCCCGAAATAAGGGAGCAGATCTGTGCAGATAAAGTAGATGCGGAAGGATGGCTTTCTATCCATGAAACGGCACACCGGTTAGGAATGCATACCAATGCTACGATGCTTTATGGACATATTGAAAAATACAGGCACCGCATCGATCATATGCAAAGACTTCGTGAGCTGCAGGATAGAACCAAGGGCTTTAATACTTTCATTCCTCTCAAATTCCGCAACAAGGATAATGATATGAGCGATGTTCAGGAAAGCAGTATCGTTGAAGACATGAAGATGTATGCCGTTGCAAGAATTTATCTTGATAATTTCCCCCACTTAAAGGCATACTGGCCAATGCTGGGAAGACAAAACGCGCAGCTTAGTTTATCGTTCGGCGTAAATGATATCGACGGAACTATTGACGACACGACAAAAATTTATTCCATGGCTGGCGCGGAGGAACAAAAACCATCCATGACAACTGCTGAACTTGTGACGCTGATCAAACAGGTAAAAAGAAAACCCATCGAACGAGATACTCTTTATAACGAGATCAGGGATTACAGTGATGTTGTCGTGAGTGAACTGGAATTAGATACACAAATGAATTAGCCTACTTCTTTGATATCACCGGGAAGAGGATCAGCGCCGGGCTCACCCGGCAATACTTCATTCAACGAAGATTGCTGTCTCAACTCCTGTATATTTTGCACCCTTTTCAAATGTGGCAAAGAATATTTTTTCAGATGATATTTCTCTGGTTCGCCCAATAAAAATCCATAAGGTTTTAGACCCGGTATTTTATCAAACACGACTTTGAGAATAGCAGCCAGCGGAAATGCGAGAAACAATCCCGCGACACCCCACATTTCGCCAAACAGGATCAACACCAATATCGCAACAAGCGGATTCAGGTTTATTCTTGATCCGATAACATAGGGCGCTACAACATTTGAATCGATGATATGAATGACCCACAGTGCAGCCAATGCAGTGAAAGGTTGCCATGTAGTAGTAGTGGTCAACAGTGCTACCAGCAACGCGACAATTGACCCCATGATCATACCCAGATAAGGGACGATACAAAGCACAGCTATACCAAAGCCAAGAACGATCGGGTAGCCAATGCCAAGAAAGTACAAGACGATCGCGTTCACAAAACCGATGATGATGATATCAAGAAATTGCCCGAATACATATCCTTTTATTACCAAATTCAAGTTTTCCAATGTTTCATCAATATCAACCTTTTCAGCCCGGAAAAAAACTTTATAAAAAAATTCCAGGAAAAAATGCCGGTAATACAAAAGAAAGAAAACATACAAAGGCACCATGAAAAGATTGATCAGCAAAACAGGAAGATGTGCAATAATATTGGAAACCACTGTGCCCGAATTATTTTCAAGTCCGCTTAACTGTTGCTGGATCTTGTCAGCTACGATGGTTTTTTTAATGTGAAATCTTTCCGCAGCAAAATCCCTGATTGTTTTTACGATCGAGTCCAGCTTGTCCGATAACTGCGGCGCATGAGTGATGAAGGAACTGACCTGGTGCAAAAGCAAATAAACCAGAAAGCCAAGAAAAACTGTCGTAACAAAAACAGTAGTAAACGAAGCAAGGCCTTTTCCCAATCCCCATTTTTCCAGCCGTATGCAAAACGGAAAAAGCATCACGGCAAAGATGATCGCAAACAGCATCGGCACCAGCACTGCTTTCAGATAATACAGGCTGGTGACCAACAAAACAATTACAATGAAGATGCAGGCCAGTCGAAGGATGTAGGAAGATCTCGGTTCGTTACTCATATTATATCATAGTCTAATCAAATATGCAGCCAAACTCAACCGTGGGTTGGGCAAATTCAATAGATTTTCAGGGGAATTGCACTGTTCACCAAGTTTAAAATTTTCAGAACATAGAAACATAGGAACATAGACACACATTGACCCTGAGATCCTATTGTGTCTATGTTCCTACGTGTTGAACCAAATCAAATTAGTTCACTCCATCAAAAGTCTTCCACTCGATAAGTATTTCATAACTTCAGGAAAGTCTGGACTTCTATACCTGATCTCTGTTTACTAAAACTTTTACATATGCGATTTACGAAAACCATTTTATCTATCGCGTTCCTTGCATTAGCAATAACAACAAAAGCACAAACCAGCAGTTTACCACCACTCATAGACCGGGAACTTTTCTTTGGTCCTCCCACTATTGCAGGTGGCCAGCTTTCGCCTGATGGAAAATATATGTCGTTTTTGAAAACGTATAAAGGCACAATGAATGTTTGGGTAAAAGATGCAAATGCTCCTTTTGAATCAGCGCATGTTTTAACAGCCGATACGTTACGACCCATTAGAAGTTACTTCTGGTCGAGAGATGGAAAATACATTTTGTATGTACAGGATAAAGGTGGTGACGAGAATTTTAATGTTTATGCCGTGAGCCCTTCTGAAAAACCTACAGCCGGCCAGGATATTCCAACCAACAGGGCTCTTACAGATTACAAAGGCGTTCGCACATTTATTTATTCAGTACCCAAATCTGATCCGGATGCCTTGTACATCGGGCTGAATGATCGTGATAAAAAATGGCATGATCTGTATAAACTAAAAATTTCCACCGGCGAAAAAACATTGCTTCGCCAAAACAGTGATAAGGATCGCATCACCGGCTGGATATTTGACTGGAGTGATAAACTTCGGTTAGCAACACGTGCCAATGAAGATGGAAGCAATGATCTTTTGCGTGTTGATGAAAAAGAATTAGTTCCCATTTATCATACTGGTCCATTCGAAGAATTTGATACTTATGCATTCGATAAGGACAACAAACAATATTATATCGCTACGAACAGAGGAGATGACAGGGATCTGAAACAACTTGTCTTGTTAGACCCGGTTTCGATGAAGGAGACACTTGTCGAAAAAGATCCGTTGAACAGGGTAGATTTCGGAAATGCAAATTTTTCAGATGTCACGAAAACTCTTCTCGTCACTTCCTATACAGATGAAAAGGAAAGGCTCTATTGGAAGGACAAGCAATTTGAAGCAGATTATAAGGTGATTGAAAAGGCACTCCCCGGGTTACTGCTCGACTTTACGTCGTCAACTGCTGATGAGAATCTTTGGTTGCTTAATGCATACAGTGATACGGATCCCGGTGCTGCGTACCTGTTCGATCGTAAAACAAAGAAAGTAAGTTTTCAATACCGTCCCCGCCCGGATATTCCCATAAAATCACTGGCACCTATGAAGGCCATCAAATACAAATCCTCAGATGGCCTGGAGATCCCTGCTTACCTGGTGCTACCAAAGGGGGTTCCAGCAAAAAACCTTCCCATGGTAGCTTTTCCTCATGGTGGTCCGTGGGGCAGAGATTACTGGGGCTATAATTCCTTTGCACAGTTTCTTGCTAATCGTGGTTATGCCGTGTTGATGCCAAACTTCAGAGCATCGACAGGTTATGGAAAGAAATTTTTAGATGCAGGTAACAAGCAATGGGGTGATAAAATGCAGGATGACATTACCTGGGGAATAAAATATTTGATCAGTGAAGGTATTGTTGATGCAAAGCATGTGGGTATCATGGGCGGTTCTTATGGCGGTTATGCTACATTGGCCGGCGTAGCATTTACTCCTGATGTTTATGCGGCAGCTGTTTCTATCGTGGGTCCGTCGAATCTTATCACGTTATTGAATTCCATTCCGCCTTATTGGGAATCCATACGCAAAGTGTTCTATCTGAGAATGGGTGATCCTACAACGGATGAAGGCAAGGCGCAGCTTGAGAGACAATCGCCATTGAATTCTGCGGATAAAATTAAAACGCCATTGCTTGTTGCGCAGGGCGCCAATGATCCGAGAGTGAATAAGGCCGAATCTGAGCAAATAGTAAATGCACTACGGAAAAGAAATTTTCCTGTTGAATACATTCTCGCTCCTGATGAAGGACATGGATTTGCAAGACCGGTAAACAACATGGCAATGCTCGCCGCTGCGGAGAAATTTTTAGCTACTTACTTGGGTGGTCGCTACCAGGAAACCATGACTCCTGAGGTAGAAAAAAGGCTTAGCGAAATAAAAGTGGATGTGAAGAAAGCTTTCTGAACAAGCATCCATTTATCGAACAGTTATGCGGTCGTCTTTCTGGTTTTTACCCCATGACTGCTTACTGTTTGTAAACTGGTTCGCGATTTGTACAACTCCCTTCATGGCAGGCAGGTTACACCGCGTCCTTACAAATATTCATATAGACAGTTTCTCTTGCAAACGGAACAAAAATTTTCCTAACAGTAAGTACCCTATACTTATTTATCGTCACTGCCTTGAATTGCCGAAATTCAGAAACAAAGCTGTTGAGATCGTGCAAAAGATATTTGCAAAGAACAAATGGAGCAATTCGTGGCAAAATGGGATCTATGATTTTCATCATTACCACAGTACAACCCATGAATGTATGTCCATTGTAAAAGGAAATGCAAAGGTAATTTTCGGCGGTCCCCGGGGAAGATCAGCAGAAGTGGCGATGGGCGATCTTATTATTCTTCCTGCAGGAACAGGGCATAAATGTTTAAAACATTCAAAGGATTTTGTTTGTGTAGGTGCTTATCCGCAGGGAAAGGATTATGACATGAACTATGGTAAGTCATCCGAATATGACAAAGCCGCCGAAAGAATAAAGACCTTACCCAAACCATTAAAGGATCCCGTTTTCGGCAGTGAAGGCTTTTTGAGATCGCTTTGGAAATAACAGTAGCCAGAAATTATAATAGATGGAGTTTGAAAAAATCATTGGAATTGCTTCAGGGGTGCTCACATCAATTTCAATGCTTCCTCAATTCTTTAAACTAATTAAAACAAAAGAGAGCGAGAATATTTCAATGGGAATGTTGATCGTTCTTTTAACGGGTGTTGCGGGATGGATCTATTACGGCTTTTTAAAAAACGATTGGATCATTATACTCACCAATGCGTTTGCCTTTCTTATAAATTTTGTTACAATGATCTTATCGGTAAAATATAGGAAGCATTGACTGAACGGAATTTTTGGGGGCTTCTCAAGACTCGATTCCCTAAAGCTTACTTTTCTTTAATGTGTCTACCAATATCTTTAATCTTCACCCCCTTCTATTTAAATATTCCTCTGCCTTTGCTTGCTGGCTCACGTTCAACTTCCCCATCATATGTCGTAATTCCCGTTCTCTTCCCAACACGGCGCCTCCATTGGCTACCTCTTTTATTTTTAGTCAATCATAAATTATCTTGAATCTTCCACAAAAAAATTGTGCCAGTGAAGACTTCTTCTTTTCGCGCTACGTGGTGAGAAGGATGTTACGAAATCCCGTTTATAGATGGTGGCATAAGCTTTGTAAAATCTATAAAAACAAACTTTATGACACAAACAAAATCAAACGGTCGTTACTCCACGAAGAGCACTGGTAAAAGTCAATCCGGAATGTCTGTCGGCAATACACAATTGGAAAAATTCTTTCATGAATCACTGAAGGATATTTATTGGGCCGAAAAGCACTTGGTGAAAGCGCTTGGTAAAATGCAAAAAGCAGCTACAACAGATGAGTTAAAACGCGCAATTGAAGACCACATGGGTCAAACTGAAGAACATGCAAGCAGGGTTGAAAAAGTGTTTGAGTTGCTTGGCAAAAAACCACAGGCAAAGAAATGCGACGCAATGGAAGGCTTGATCAAAGAGGGAGAAAGCATAGTGGAAGAGACGGAAGAAGGCAGCATGACCCGCGACGCAGGGATTATTATGGCAGCACAGAAGGTAGAGCATTATGAAATAGCGACGTATGGCACTTTGCGCCAACTTGCGATTGTAATGGGCCAGGACCAGGTTGCTGAAATACTTTCACAAACTCTCGAAGAAGAAAAGCAAACGGACGAAGGACTTACGCAAATCGCAGAAAACAATATTAACTGGGAAGCAGAACAAGAACCGGCTGAAGAAGAAGAGTAACAAAGTTTAGGTTCATTCCGAGAAATAGAATCCCGCAATTGCGGGATTCTATCTTTTTAGTAGTAAAATTTCCCCAAAAATGTTTCTCACCGACACAACAGTTTCCGAACCGGGAAGCGATTGCATAAAACTCCGCCTCTAATCTCGACTCCGAAAGATCAAAACCATAACCGGCGAGATCATTCTTTCAACAACAAAGGCTGCTCATTGATAAGCACTGGCAGATAATTGGTCTATTGCTTTCACCAATCTTTCGTAGGGACTATAACCGGTAAGAAGCAAGCATTGCTGTCCAATTCTAATAGTCAATGTGGGAAAGCGGGCGATATTATTTATTTTTATTTCATGAACATCACTCTTAAATGCCTCTAGACCCTTGCCATTTGTAAGATCTTTCTGAAAAGTTTTTATATCGAAGTGCGGGTAAAGAAGATTTAACCGCGCGGCTACATCGATTAATTCCTTTTGCTTTGAAATATTTTTACCATGCATCATGCAGGTTTCCCACAGGAGGCGGAGATATGTTATCGCATGTTCCTGCGATTGCAGTTGCACTGCTTTAAAAGCAATACATGCGGGATAAGATGAGATAGGAGGATCACGGAACCATAAATTATGATCAATGGATACCCCTGATACCTGTGATGCGTGCATCCACACAGGTCCCATTTGCAGCGGACGTGTTACTGAATTTACGGGGTCGCAAAAGTTCTGCCAGTCGGGAATCAGTCCACCCACGACATATCGCCAACTGGCAGTTTCGTACTCTTCCTTTAATTTGCTGATCGCTGCGTGCATTCCCCAACTCCAACAACAAAGCGGATCTGTATAATACGTTAGGAAAAGGCGATCGTTTTCCGATATTGTCTGCACCTTAGTTTTCACGCCTCCGCTTTTTGCTTTTTTTGTCCCGGGTCTCTCTTCTTGTGACATTTGCGTCTTTCTCCGTAGGTATTGCGTTTCTCGCCGTTACTTTGCGCGCACTTGTGGTCTCTCTCTCAGGATCATTCCATTGCTGCGGTCCCTTTGATGGCGCAGCAGCATCCACTTCATCTCTTCTCTGTCTTCCCAGTGACCTGTTTAATTTTTCCATTTCAGTCAGTGAGCGGACAGTTTCCTGTGGCTCAGCAGCAAGCAAACCATTTGTCTCCATCACGTGTTGTATCGGGTCTTCTATATACCTGAATGTCTCCTCCATCTGTGTTGAGGGACCCTCATTCCATGGTCCGCGAAAATCATTTCCGGTTGACATATTGAAATAGGAATTGCTATATCGCGGATCAGGTTGTAATGTCCCCATTGGGAAGTTTGGTTGAATGGTACTTAATGCCGCTTCGAACATTTGAAAGTGTGCCACCTCGCGGGTCATTAAAAATTGCAATGACTCTTTTACCAATGGATCATCTGTGAACTGAAGCAGGTATTCGTATACCATCTTAGCCCTTGTTTCAGCTCCCATGTCCGATCGCAGGTCAGAGGTCAGATCTCCCTGGCAGTCGCCATTGATATAAGCAGCAGTCCATGGCACACCCTGGCTGTTAGTGTAAGCCGGAGAACCGCCAGAAGCAACAAGGAACTGAGGAGCTGTCATTCCCTTATGTATCACTTCTTCCTTTGCAGCCTTTCCATTAAGCAATTGCATGATCTCTGATCTCTCTGCTGCATCTTTCAAATCTCCATTGATGCCCGTTAGCAACATTTGAATAGTGGCTCCAACAATTTCGAGATGGCTGAATTCTTCGGTCGCAATATCCATCAGCAAATCATACTTATCCGGATATGGATTTTTGGCGCCAAAGGCCTGCCCAAAATAACGAAGCGCCGCAGCGAGCTCACCATTAGCACCACCAAATTGCTCGAGCAGTAAAGTTGCAAAAGCAGGATCGGGTCTTGAAACTCTCGCATTGAACTGAAGATCTTTTACGTGATAGAACATAAAAAAGAAATTTTAAAATTTTAAAAGGCTATTTCTTGAAAATGGTGATTATTGAAACTAATTTTCTCAATTAATGTGCTAAAAAGAGTAAGATTGAATTCTACATCCTCAGCACACATGAGCAAGAATTTCCTAAGGCTAACTAAGCATTTCGTACGGCAATTTTTTTGAAAACAAATTTGAGACTTACACTAACTACTTTTATATTCAAAGAATTTCACTGTTGTTAGGGGAATAGCTTTCCTTTAGTGCGCGAAGAAACACATTGCGAACGTTGCAAAACTAGTTTTTAGGAACTTTCGTCTCGTTATTCGGTTGCCAATAGAAGATTTTTATAAAATCGCGAATCCATCTGCCACCAGCCAACACCGTCTTCAATAAGAAATTTTTTTTCTTCGGGGTGATTATATGATTTGATCAGGTGATAGAGCGAGGTTGGCGTTGGTTTACCGGATGCTATATCAAATACACCGCTTTCATATTCGCCTTTCCCCGCCGTCATTAATTTGCTCCAGCCAAAAGCTCCCAGCAATGCCCATGCAGTGATAGCTTTAATATTTACTCCCTGTTGTTTTAATTGAACGCAGGTATTAAACGCCTGGTTAAACCAACAAAGCTGTTGTTCGCTGTGACAGTTCAAATGAATTTCTGTAAGGGCGATCTCTGTTTTATACCGTTCCCAGCATTCACTCAATAATAATTCTAATCCACTGTTAAATTCATGGGGTACACGAATGGCCTCTACATCCACGTAACGGTGTTTTCCGTTTCCTCCCGGGGCGGTGGAAGGATAAATTTCAATTCTGTCATCCAGGAATCTTTCAGAAGTTATATAATAATTGACGCCGACAATATCAGGGGGACAGGGGTCATTGATAAAAAAAGAAAGTTCTTTCGGAGTAAACCCGAGATAAATAAAGTATTGATACATGGGGTGTAGGGTATTTATTTCCCCGAACAAAAGATCATAAGTGAGCCAACGGCGGATATTTTCGAAATCAGCCTGGTATTGGAGTGCTGGTGTGCTATAGGTTTTTCCCAGGTCTTCCGTTTGAATGAGCTTCGCATTTTTATTTACCAGTCTTATTTTTTTCATCGCCAGTACGATCGCCTTCAGTTGGTTCAATAGTATCCTGGCAAACAAATAGCTGTTTTTTTTGTGCGGATACCAATAGCCGTATAATCCGCTGAACCTTGCCGTAGTGAGCGGTTCATTGATCGGCGTATAATATTCAATGAATGGAAATTTTTTAGCGACCTGGTAAGCATAGTCAGCAAATAAATTTGGAAAATCAGGATCCAAAAGATCAGTAAAGGCAGGGCCGCTGCCATGATGTAGTAAACCAATGATGGGAGTAATGTTAAGTTCCTTTATTTTTTTTAGTGAACTTTCCGCCCAGTCCCAGCAAATTTGGTCGCGAAGATTCGGCTGATGTTTTTCCCACAATACCGGGAAACGTAATGATTTAATCCCGGAAGAAGCAATGAGGTCAATATCGGAACGCCGGGCATAATGGTTCGCGAATTCCAGTTGGTCAAAGAATTTATCGTTTACCCGGTTGATCGTACACTCAATTCCTCCCCAGATCTCAGGCTGAAACATGAACATATTTTTTACCATTCACGCTTTTTTGTTCGGTCTCCATGATCTTTTTAAAAAGTGCCAGTGACTGAGCAACGACCTGGTCCATATTGTAATACTTGTAAGTACCCAATCTCCCTGTGAAATAAACATCTTGCAGCGAATAGGTTAGCTTCTCGTACTGCTTATAGAGCAAATTATTTTCTTGCCTGGGTATTGGATAGTATGGATCCCCTTCTGACTGCGGATACTCATAAACAATTGTTGTTTTATGATGTTTTTGACCGGTGAGATATTTGAATTCTGTGCTTCTTGTATATGGATGTACTTCCGGATAATTGATTGTTCCCGTAGGTTGCACCACCTCTCTTTCGTATGTTTCAAACTTAAACTCTATGGAACGATAAGGCAGTTTTCCAAAGCAATAATCAAAATAACTGTCAATAGGCCCTGTATAAATCAATTTTCTATACTTCAGTTCATTTTGTACTTCTCTAAAATCTGTATTTAGCATCAGGTGGATATTGGGATGTGTGATCATTTGTTCAAACATTTTTGTATAACCTCCTTCGGGCATGGCCTGGTACGTGTCGGTAAAATAACGATTGTCACAATTGGTTCGCGTGGGTATCCTGGCTGTTACGGCAGCGTCCAGTTCAGAGGGATCAAGCCCCCATTGCTTTCTCGTATATCCCTTGAAAAATTTTTCATAAAGCTCTTTACCTACTTTGCTCAATACAACATCCTCCGACGTTCTTACATGCGTTAACTTCTCTGCCTTTGACGCAAGAAAAGCCTCCATTTGATCTGAACTCAGGTTAAGCCCGTAGAGTTTATTGATGGTATTCAAATTTATCGGAATAGGAACATGTTGACCATCCACGCGGGCCAGCACTTCATGCTCATACCACCGCCATTTGGTAAACTGGCTTAAATAGTCAAAGACTTGTTTCGCATTGGTGTGAAAAATATGAGGACCATATTTGTGCACCAATACACCATGTTCATCATAATGGTCATAAGTATTTCCTCCAATGTGGTTTCGTTTATCTATCAGTAATATTTTTTTGTTGGCCTGTGTTGCTAATCTCTCTGCAACTACACTGCCGGCAAAACCGGCCCCCACTATCACGTAATCATACATAATGTCTTTTTTTAAGAGTGCTCAATTTATTTTCTTCGTGCATTGCCATTTTCATCAATTCAAGCACCCTGGTCCATGTCTTATCCCATGAATTCACGGATAGAAAATTGTCAACATCTCGTAACCAATGTTCACCGGTCCCTTCTGATAGAATTGAATCCGCTGCATGGATAAACTCGTCGGGCGAGTCAGCAATTTTTACGAGGCCATTGATGCCATAGGGACTTACCACGTCTTTTATCGAAGTTGATATTACAGGTTTGCCCGCCGCAAGATATTCGGGAGTTTTGGTAGGGCTGATGAATTCCGTGTATTGATTTCGAACGAATGGAATGAGTGCAATATCCCATCCTGCCAAATAACCTGGCAACTCTTCATATTTTTTACTACCGAGGTAACAGATGTTTGAATGGTTCGGCAAGGAGGAAGGATCGATCTTAACAACAGGGCCGATAAAAATGAAATACCAGTCGGGTTTTTCTGCAGCCACTGTATCGATAAGGTCGACATCAAACCGTTCGTCAATCACTCCATAATACCCAAATCTCGGATGACGTACCTCTCTTTGATCGGCAGGATCGGTATCAAAACTCCTTGCCCGGGCAAAATGCTCCCTGTCAATGCTACTGGGCAAAGGATAGATGTTGTGATGCCAGTCTTTTTTGTGTTCATAAAGATTCTGGCCTCCCGTTAATACCAGGTCTGCTCTCCTGAACATTTCCTTTTCAAGTTCTTTTAGTTCGGCAGGAACAAACCTGAAAGCTGAAAGTTCATCCATGCAATCATAAATGATAAGCTCCGGATCGAAGCTTTCGGTAAAGCTTAATGCCATGGGTGTATAATACCAGAATAGATATTTATTAATGGACTGGTACTGAAAAAGGTCTTTTAAAAGATCATTTATGCGAACAGCTGTATTTTTCTCGTTCGCCTCGTCATTCAGGATGGGTGTGACGATTCCAACATTATCCTGGACGTTCAACTGATAGCGATCCGATTCGTTACTAAAAATCGGTTCTTCGATATAAAAGACCCTGCATAATTTTGAACACCTGCTCATGAGATGTTGCGGACGTTGGTAAACAAAATTCCACCGTAGGTGTGAAAAACAAACAAGAGTATATCCTGTTAAATTATAAACTTCATTCATAGTTGATGTTAAAAAAAATTACTCATAAGCATTTCAGCCTTCAACAGCGCGTCCAATAAATATTCTTGTGAATCTTTATGTAAGGAACGAAATGAGTAAGGGACATTTAAAAAAGCCAAAAACCATGCAAAACAACGTTTCAAGGTTTTACTTAACCAGTGTTCGCAAAACTCTACCGGTTAAGTCTATCGATTCTGCCCATTTGGGAAAAAAAGTCAACATTTAAAAAATAGAAAACAATACATTCACGTTAATAATCGTCAAACTGTTGAAAGTCGTTTTAACGAGAACGGCCTTCTACTAATTTTAATCCCATGAAACCTGACCAAACTTCTCCTACCCCAACCACCGATCCACACCTCGCTCACCGATGGTCTGAAGCAAAAGCTAATCATTGGTATCAGAACCACGGCTGGCTGGCAGGATGTAATTACATCCCCAGCACTGCTATTAATCAACTTGAAATGTGGCAACAGGATACCTACGATGTTTTCACAATTGAAAGAGAACTCGGCTGGGCAAGGGCAATCGGATTTAATACTGTAAGAGTATTTCTACATCATTTATTATGGCTGCAAGATGAAATCGGTTTCCTTGGAAGATTAAATAGTTTTCTTTCGGTTGCTGACAAGCATAATATTAAGACAATGTTCGTTTTGTTTGACGCAGTATGGGACCCCTATCCTAAGCTTGGAAAACAACCCGACCCAAAACCAGGAGTACATAATTCAGGATGGGTGCAAAGTCCGGGCGCAGAGATATTAAAGGATCAAAGCAGCTACGACCTTTTACAAAACTATGTGAAGGGAGTGATTGGGCATTTTAAAAATGATGATCGCGTACTTGCCTGGGATTTATTTAATGAACCGGATAATATGAACCAGGCCAGTTATAACGACACTGATTATGGAGTTGAAAAGGCAGAGCTTTCACTTGAACTATTAAAGAAGACAATTTCGTGGAGCCGCACAATAAATCCCGATCAACCACTGACAGCCGCACCCTGGCAATACGATTGGAGTGAAAGCGACAGGATAACACCGCTTGACAATTATATGTTTTCTCATTCCGATGTCATAAGTTTTCATTGCTATGAGAACAGCCATAAAATTGAAAAAAGAATCTTAGCTCTTCAGCGGTTCAACCGCCCCGTGCTCTGTACAGAATATATGGCTCGTCATAACGGATCTACATTCGAAGAAGTATTGCCGATTTTAAAGAGGTCCAATATAGGAGCTTATAACTGGGGCTTTGTTGCAGGTAAAACACAAACTCATTATCCCTGGGATTCGTGGAATAAAAAATATCTCGACGAACCCGAGGTTTGGTTCCATGATATCTTTCACGCTTCCGGCCAACCCTATAGTCAACGGGAAATTGATGTGATCGGGAAACTCTGTAAAAAGCCGGACGACGATAATTCCTACCAACAGGTAGCCTAAGTCTCCTTCCATAATAATGGCCCTTGAGGTGCCATCGCAAGAACCCAGAATAAATATTAGTTGTGGTTCCTCTGTGTAACTCCGTGCACTCAGTTTCTCCGTGGCAAAAATAAAACCACGGAGGAATAGATACCACAAAGATTCACGGAGAAATGTTTTTCGCACAGAGAGCAATGGGCCTTTACATTTCAGGAGAACTGGAACCAGATCAATGCAACGGCGGAGGCCAGCATCAGGACAAAGGTTAGCACGCCCAGTATATTTGATAACCGGCTATTGGTATACCTCTTCATGATCTTTCGGCTGTTACCAATATGCAGGATGATTGCGATCAGCAAAGGAGATGTAAGCCCGTACAATATGGCCGTGTAGAAAAGCGCCTGAATGGCGCTAATCCCTATATAATTAATCAGAAGAGCCGATGCTAAAGAAAGAGCGATCACAGTATAGAATTTTTTTGCTTGCCAGTACTTTTTATCAAGGCTCGCTTTCCAGCCAAAAGTTTCTGAGATGATGTAAGAAAGCGAACCGCTTAAAACCGGGATAGCAAGAAATCCTGTGCCAAGGACCCCCACGGCAAAAAGAATATAAGAAGCTTTACCGGCGACAGGTTCCAGGGCTTTTGCGGCCTGCTCTACCGTACTTACCTCTCTTATTCCACTATTAAATAAAGCTGTGCCGGTGGCAAGAATAATAAAAAACATCACCATGTTCGATAGCAGCATCCCGACATTTACATCAAGCTGCATCTTTTTTATCAGTAGCCGAAAAAAACCTCGTTCTCTTTTATAGGGGGCCGAGCCTTTCATAAGTTCTCTTCTTGCCAGGATCAAATGATTTGCTTTTTTAACGTCCTCGGCCTCCATCGTCACCTGCCAGAAAAACAAATACGGGGAGATGGTTGTCCCCAGGAGGGCAACAAGTATTTCAAAAAAATCCTTGTTCATTGAAATAGTTGGAATAAATGTATGTCGCAACACATTCAACCAGTTTGGATGAGTAAAAAAAGGAACAGCGATGTATAACAAGATAGAGAGGCACAAATATTTTAATACAGAGACGATTTTATCGTAAGGCAGATACACGATCAGCCATAATAAGATCATCGTAAACCCGACGCTGAAGTAAATGGGTTTTACCGAAGGAACGATCATGTGAGAAACTGCTGCCATGCCGGCAATATCTGCACCTATGTTCAAAATGATAGCGGGAATACTGAAGATCATCATCAGGTATAGGATCCATTTTGGGTAATGATTTTTTAAAGTGGTGGTTAACCCAACGGACGTTACAATTCCTATTCGTGCACACATTTCCTGGATCGATGCCATCAATGGAAAAGTAATCAGTGCAGTCCATAATGTCGTTAATCCAAACTTTGCACCCGCCTGTGAGTAGGTAGCAATGCCGGAAGGATCATCGTCGCTGCTGCCCGTAATAAGACCGGGACCGAGAACTTTTAATACGCGTTTGAGTTTTGATGGGGATTTAGCTGGCATTGCTATACACTTGGTGAAGAGCCAGGCTGACCGGCCGGTTCTTTAAATTCCTTTCGGAGCAACCATTTAAACCACCTGGTGATCTTTTCCTTTTGTTCGGTGAAAAAGCCAGAAGAGGAATATTTTTTAAGAAGATACGGCACCAGCACTTTACCCAGCCACCCAGCCCTCGCCGTAATTATTTTTTCAAAAACTTTCTTGAAGATGACATCCGATTTGAGAGTGAGAAGTAAGCGTATCACATTGCTGGCCGTAAACCTTTTTACCTGAGACCTGATCTCAGAAAGAGGTTTTACCTGCAATTTGATCTCTGCTATATCCGCCCTGATCAATTTCTTCTGCGCTTCCAAAAGCTGTTGCAACTGTTCTTTTTCAGCGACCAGTTGGTGATAGGTTTTGAAGGATTTGCTCATGCCGTTTGATACTAAATTTCAAAAACAAAAATCATTACCCATGCGATAATTGATACTCTGAAAATAATATGCCATTTACATTCACGTTTCCGCAATTCCACATGGAAGCTGCCAGCCGATGATCGGCGACAGGGAGGATTGTAGAGTTTACTCATCTTGTTTGATCAGGAGCCTCATTATAAAAAGAAAAATTCGATTGTGGGCCTTAGAATCAGTACCTTAATAGGACTGCACGATATCTTTCCCTCTCTCGTGTCTGGGTTACATCGATTTATTTTCCTGATAAATTACCATGGTGAAAGCCGATGAAACATATGGGCTTGAGATATTGACTATCAAATTAGCGATTGAAGTGCAAGAGCTGATCGAGTCATACGACAGAACAAAGTGCCCGGAGGTTTTGGAAAGAATTGAGCTAAAGGAAAAGTTGTTAAGAGAATTGAAGGAACTGCTCGCTAAAAATGAAAGCGATCACCGGCCCTGATAGGTCTATAATAAAAAAGATACAATATACATACTTCGGTCATTTATTATGCTAAAGGGGGAAATTAATTACCCCGGAGAACCCCAGGTGAGAAAATATTGAGAAATGAATCCCTGTTTTTCCTGCTATTAATGAGAGTTGGTTTAATTCTTTTTGAGGCATGTTAATTGAACATATCCCCTGAAAAAAACAATCGATTCTTTATGGGTTGTATTGATATAGTAATAGAAACACCAAAAGGAAGTACAGAAAAATATGACTATGATCCAGGGCTCCACCTGTTCAAATTAAAAAAGTTATTACCCGCAGGTATGGTGTTTCCCTATGATTTTGGTTTTATCCCTGGTACAAAGGGTGAGGATGGCGACCCCCTTGATATTATTGTGATCTCCGAATTCCGCAGTTTTCCCGGTTGTGTTATAAAATGTAAGGTCATTGGAGGCATTAAAGCCGAACAATCAGAAAAAAAGAGGTCGGACAAATTGGTCAGGAACGACCGGTTTATCGCGATACCAAAGGTTGCGAAAATGTTCGGCCGGATGGAATCCATTCAAGATTTGCCTGGCCAGGCCCTGGAAGAACTGGAACAATTTTTTATCAATTACAATAATATCGAAGAGAAAAAATTCAAAGTTCTTTCCATCATGGATGCAAAGGAAGCGCTCAAATTGATTGAGTCAAATAAGAATTGATTTTGGCTGAGCTTGTTTTGTGTTGGCATACTGTTTTCGATTGTATAATTATAAATCAACTGTTATGGCGAAAAATGGCCCCATTATCATTATCGAAGATGATGAAGAAGACGAAGAAATTTTTAAGGACATCCTGCAAGAGCTTGACATTTCTAACAAGGTAATTTGGTTTGCGGATCCTCACTTCGCATTCGAATATTTAAAAAAAACCCACGAGCAGCCTTTTATTATTTTTAGTGATGTCAATTTACCACGACATTCCGGTGTAGAGCTTAAAAGGAATATCGATGCAGATGAACAGCTGCGTGAAAAAAGCATTCCCTTTATTTTTTATTCAACTTATGCGGGCCAGAAGGTCGTAAATGAGGCCTACACTAAAATGACGGTACAGGGTTTTTTCAAAAAGGGCAGCAGCTACAAAGAAATAAAAAGCGATATTAAAATTATTGTTGACTATTGGAAACTCTGCAAGCATCCGAATACAGAAAAATGATTTCACATTT
>Ga0068857_100000703_pt1 | contig 24887 bp, 16 predicted proteins | sample KBSCornC72_FD_66591 | JGI IMG/M metagenome (GOLD analysis project Ga0068857, IMG submission 66591) | Corn rhizosphere microbial communities from Kellogg Biological Station, Michigan, USA - KBS Corn C7-2 | ecosystem: Host-associated > Plants > Roots > Rhizosphere > Soil ...
ATGATGGCGTTTTGACAGCGCGTGCGAAGGCTCCGTATGGGGTCAGACTCCTAACGCATCGAATCCACGCACCGCGCCGCGGTGCGTGGATTCGATGCGTTAGGAGTCTGACCCCTCTCGAAGCAATTTTCAACCACGAACGCTGAGACCGCTGAATTGTCCGATGTCGTGCCTCTGTGCATTCAGCGCCGCTCGCGTCCGAGACTTCAGCGTTCGTGGTTGTAAATTCGTGGTTGCCTGAAAACCATGCCAACCTACACAGGCGTCGGATGCCGACGCTCTGATTTCGGGGCAGCCTTGACCGGCCGCTCATCGGACAGGGACCCTAACAAGTACCGCTGCCCTTCCCCGAGCCGCTCCACGCCGAGCGCGATCGACTCGACGGCCATTTCCACGCGATCGAGCCGGTCCGTTTCCGGGCTGACTTCCCGAGCCGCCCGCCATTCGAGCTCCTTCCGGCCCGCGTTCTTGCCCATGAGGTAGACGGCCACATAGCTCAGGCCGAGAACGGCCGCACCGCCGCCGAAGATGATGACGGGGATGATCCCATGAAAGTCGATGCCCATGACGCCTGTCCTCCGATGGTGGCTGATTGCCGGTCTGTCCCGTACGGGCAGTCGCCTCGGAAGGGTTCGCGCTTTTCTACCCGACCGCCGCGAGCCCCACCGCCGGTGTCGCCGACCTGCCCGACCGCGGGTCCTTCGGTTTGATGTTCGGCGTGCGATCGAGCACCGGGAGATAGACCACGAACGTCGCGCCGCGCTCGGGCACGGAATCGACCGTCACGTTCCCGCCGGCGCCACGCACGATGCCGTGTACCATCGCGAGGCCGAGACCGGCCCCATGACCGTCCTCCTTTGTCGTGAAGAACGGCTCGAAGATCCGCGCCCGAATTCGCGCCGGAATCCCATGGCCGTTGTCGGCGACCGTCAGCCGCGCGTACTCGCCCGCGTCGGTCGTCCCCGTTCGCGGATCGTTTGCACCCGCAGCGACCACGTCGAGCGTCACCACCACTCGGCCTTCTCGTTCGACCGCGTCACGCGCATTCGACACCAGATTGATCGCGATCTGCTCGAACTGGGCCGGGTCCAGCACGACGGTCGCGGCGCCATCGGCCACCGTAACCTCGCATTCGACCGACGGCCCCGCGACGCGTACCAGCATCGGCGAAAGCGCTCGGAGGCGAGCCAGTGCGTCGAACCGCTGCGGATCCTGCGGCTGCTGCCGCGCGAACGTCAGCAGCTGAGACACGAGCGCCGCGCCGTGTCGCGTAGCGTCCTGGATCCCGTCGAGCGCCATCGCGTCGTCGCGACGCTCGCCCGAATGGCGGAGCGAACCCGTCGTGAGCTTGATGACCTGCAGCACGTTGTTGAAATCGTGCGCGACGCCGGCGGCGAGCCGGCCGAGGCTCTCCATCCGCTCGCCCGACGCGATGCGCGCTTCGGCCGCCACGAGCGTCGCCGACTGCCGCTGGACCACCGCGAGCTCCTCGGCCGAATTCGTGAGGAGCGACATCACGCCGAAGCAAATGATCGCCAGGACCTCGAACGTGATCGCGGTGACGACCGTGGCGAACGGCAGGTCCGGCATGCCGACGCGAAGGCCCAGCGTGACGGAAACAGCCTGACGAATTGCGAGGGCCGAAAAACCGAACGCCAGCAGCCGAATTGCCCGCTTCTGCTGCCCGGCACGGGCGTACGCATTCCACGCGATCTGCGCCGGCACAGCGACAACCGCGAGCTTGATCAGCCGACTGGCGGTGACGGTGATGACCCGAGCATCGGGAAAGATCGCGACGGACCCGAAGACAACCACGCCGTGCAGGACCAGCGCCGCCAGCGCCCATGCCACCGCATCTCGGCGGGTGTCCCGAACGGGAGGGTCCTCGGACGCCAGTGCGTCCGTCGCGAGCCGCACGTAGGGAATGCCGGCGGCGAGCAGGGCGATGCCAATGGTGTTGAACGCCCGGGAGAGCTCTTTGTAGCCGACGACGCCAACGAGCGACGAGAAAATGTTCGGGATCGTCGCGATCGCCAGCAACAGCCAGAGCTTCGACAACGCCCGCATCGCCGGGCGGTCGAAGTGGCGGGCTACTCCCCATTGGACACCGGCGAACGACAGCGTCACCACGGCCTGCAGGAACGTGGAGCCGAGGTTGATCTTGTCGAACGAGCCGAGCGCTTCGAAGGAAAAGTGCACGACAGCCTAAGCCCAATTGCTCGGAGCGGCGCGCCGACCGACATTGGTGTCGTGAGCCACCCTCGCTCCTCGCGCCAAAGGTATCGCGGGTTCGTCGAGGACTACAAGCACCGGCGGCTCGACGACTTGGTTGCGTCGGGCAATACCAGTCAGAACGGAAAAGCGCCGGACGCCGCCGCCACCGAACGCCGGGGCAAGCGTCGCCAGTATGTCCGCGAGTACCTGCGATGGCTACGACCCTATCGTTATGCGGTCGCGGGCCTGTTCCTGCTCGCGCTCGTGACCGCCGGGCTGCAGATGATCGAGCCGCTCTTCATGCGGTTCATCATCGATCACGTGTTGCTCAACCGGGACCTGGACGCGCCCACGCGCCTCACGCGCCTCAACCTGGCCGGCGGGTTGTTCGTCGTGGTCGTCGTGCTGTCGAACCTCGTCAACCTCTCGAAGGACTATCGTCAGAAGCTGCTGAACGTGAAGGTGATGCTGTCGCTCCGGCGGGCGATGTTCGAGCGACTGCTGCACTTGCCGCTGCCGAAGCTCTGGGACATGAAGACGGGCGGCATCCTGTCGCGCCTGACGGGGGATGTCGACACGACGACCGGGCTCTTGCAGATGGCGATCGTGTCGCCTGCGATCTCGGTGATCCGGCTGACCATCGCGATCGGCGTGCTCATGGCGCTCAACTGGCGACTCGCGCTCATGGCGATAGCCGTCATCCCGGGCGCGATGTTCATCAGCTTCGCATCGGCCAAGCGAATCCGGCCGATCTACCGCGTGGTGCGCAAGGACGTCGAGGCGATCGATGGCCGCGTGGGTGAGACGTTCTCGGGCATCCGCGTAGTGCGTGCGTTTGGGCGGGAGCTGCTGGAGATCCTGGACTACATGCGTGGACGGCACACAGTGCTGCGCAAGGAGCTGTTCGCGCAGCGACGTGAGATGCTCATCTGGACGTCGTGGGGGCTGCTCGTGTCCGGAGTGAACGTGATCATCGTCTGGTACGGTGGCGCGCTCAATCTGCAGGGCCGAGCGTCCATCGGTGACATCATGACGTTCCAGTGGTACACGTTCCTCCTGATGAACCCCGTGTGGCAGATCGTGAACTCGTTTTCCGAGCTGCAGCGATCGCTCGCCGCGATGGAGCGCGTGTTCGAGGTCCTGTCCTGGGAACGCGACAAGCCGGATCGTGCCGACGCACGCGACGCGCCGACCGTCGTGCACGAGATCCGGTTCGATAACGTGGGGTTCGAGTACCGCGAGGGCCGGCCGGTCGTGCACGACTTCAATGTCGCGGTGCGGGGTGGGTCGGTCATCGCGCTCGTCGGGCGCAGCGGCGCCGGCAAGACGACGGTCACGGACCTCGTCGCGCGCTTCCACGACCCGACACGCGGCCGGATCCTGCTCAACGGCACAGACATTCGCGATTTCAAGCTCAAGACGTATCGCGAGCTGCTCGCGATCGTACAACAGGACGTCTTTCTGTTCGACGGCTCGGTGCGCGACAACATCGCGTACGGCCGGCATAACGCGACCGATGCCGAGGTGGAGGATGCGGCGCGCCGCGCGAACGCGTACGAGTTCATCGAGCGTCTGCCTGACAAGTTCGAGACGTTCGTCGGCGAGCGCGGCGTGAAGCTATCCGGCGGCCAGCAGCAGCGGCTCGCGATCGCACGCGCGATCCTGGCAAAGCCGCAGATCCTCATCCTGGATGAAGCGACCAGCAATCTCGATACGGAGAGCGAGCAGCTGATTCAGGCGTCCATGGCCACGCTGCTCGCGGGCCGGACGACGTTCGTGATCGCGCATCGGCTGTCGACGATCCGTCGCGCGGATCTCATTCTGCTGATGGAGGACGGCCGAGTGATCGAGCGTGGGACGCATCAGGAGCTCATGGCGGCGCATGGCCTCTACCACGAGATGGTCGTCAGGCAGATGATGTCGCACGGGGAGGGCAGCGAGTACACGCTTTCGTTTTCCGACAATCGAGATGCGAAATCGATATCCGCCAACCGGCCGTTGTGAACTGCAACCACGAACGCTGACGACGCCGATCTGTCGACCGCTGTGACCGCTGATAGGAACTGAGGGTGACCTTGCCGAGGAACGCGTCGCGTTACGATGTATAGGTGAGCCACCTCGGGAAAATCTTCTTGTTGCTCTGCGATTCCAGCGCCGCTTGCGTCTGTGCCCTCAGCGTTCGTGGTTGCGCCCCTGATCCTCCGTTCAAATTTCGGTGATCGGCCTACTGCTGGTGGCGGGCGAGCCAGGTCCTCGCCGCATCTCTCCTCGCATGAAACATCTCATCCGCATTGCCCCACGCCCTCACGACCGCGCGGTAATGCGCCGCCGCGCTATCGCGTATCCCCGCCCGGTCGTACGCCTGCGCCAGCAGCTCGTGCAGCTCCGTCCGTGTCACATACAGGTTCGACGCGTCGACCTCCCCACGAAGCGCCGGCGCGACGACCGCAACCGCCTCGCGCGCACGGTTCCGCCGCATCAACGCCCGGCCGAGCTCCAGATTCACGCGCGTGAAGCCTAACGTGGGCGAGTAGATCGCCGACTGGAACTCGCGGATCGCGTCGTCATCACGCCCCGACGCCGTGAACAGGAGGCCATGGAGGTAGTGATGCGCCCTTCGGTCGCGTCCATAGATGCTGCGCGCGCCCCAGTATTCCACGGTGTCCGCCATCCGCCGCAGGGCGGCAGTGTCACCCACCGCCGCGATCGCCATGCCGGCGAGCGTCCCGCGCCAGGCGTGATAGCGCGCCGCCATCCCCGGTGACAACGTCCCACGAAGCGGCTCCTCCCAGCCCCGAACGAATCGCGCCGCGCTCGCGCGGGAATCACCGCGCTCGAGTGCCAGGATGCCCTCGTTGACGTCGTCGGGTACGTTCGGCGCCTGCGGCGGCACGACCCCACGGAGGGCGCCCGTCACGAGCAGGTGCTGGGCATCGCGATACCGGCCCTGGTTTCTCAGCGCGATGAGCAGCCACCACCGCGCGTCCAGAAAATCCTCCCGCTTCGGCGACTCGAGCAGCAGCTTCACCCGATCCTCGATGTCGTCGTACTGATCGAGGAGAATCTTGACGCGCACCTCGAGCAGTGGGTTCCTCGGCTCGGCGCTGTGGAGCGTGGATTTCCGCAGTGCGTCCCGCGCGACGACGGTATCGCTCAGCCGCGCAGCAGCCCACGTGACGAGCTCCCACGCCGGTGTCCACTCCGGGCGCAGCGCCGCGTAGCGCCGAGCAGCACCTAACGCGGACTCGAGCGAGTCGGACCAGAAGTAGACGTCGGTCAGCGCGGCGAGATCTCGACACAGGTAGCACGGGGCCGTGGGTGCGAGCGCGGCCGAGTCGATGACGATCGCGCGCTCGAGGGCGCGAGCCGCTCCTTCCCAATCGCCGGCGAATTGACGCGCGCGCGCCACCGCCGCGAGCGCGCGCGCATCGTTAGGGTATCGCGTCGCCAGCGTCTCGGCCATCGCCAGCGCGCGAGGTTCGCCCAGCGTGTAACTCAGGAGGTCGACCGTGATGACGAGCCGCTCTCGCTCCGACGCCTGTTGCGCGAGGCGAAGCGCCCGGTCGCTCGGCGCAGATGACAGCGGGCTGTCGGTCAACAGCGCGTCATAGTATGCCGCCATGGCGAACGTCGAGTCATCGTCGAGCGCGGCACGCATCATCTGGCGCGCGAGGACGTAGTCGAAACGGTAGTACGCCCGCACCCCCTCCTGATACAGTCGATAGGCAGTGACCGAGCGCGTGGTCACGTCCGCGTTGGGAGTGGCTGGCCCGCCGAGCTCCAGGTTCCGCGCGACGATGGCCGTCACGCTGTCGACGAGACGGAACCGGGTCGGGGCCGACGCGCGGTAGGCTGCCTTGAGGATCCCTCGCCTCAGGTCGACCCGACGCATTTCGATCGTGAACGCATCGGCGGTGCGGTCGAGCAAGCGCCCCTCGAGCAGCTCCGTGGCTCCGGCACGACGAGCGGCGTCGGCGTAGGCGACGGCAGACGTGTCCTGGCCGGGCGGAATCAGCCCGAGAACGCGCGAGTTCGCGATTACCTGGAGACCGGGAACGTTCGCCAGGTTGGTGCTCAGCATGTCCGTCAGCACGCTGCCAATGCGAACCGAATCGAGCCCGTCGTCTCGAATCAGGCCCACGGCGAGCGTCGGGTTGGCCTCGGACGCGCCGGCGTTGAACTGACTCCGGAGCAGCGCCCGCGCAGCGACGCCGACAACCACCACGGCAGCCACGGCGACCACGAATCGCGTTAGGCGTCGGCGAATGGGCTGCTCACGCGCAACGGCGTCGACTGGCGCCGGCTGTGATCCGGTTGATGGCGCAGCCGGCGACTCCAGCCCGGACGTCGTCGGAGGAGCCGGCGCCGCAACTCGCAACGGCGCTGACCGAAGCCTGGCCTCGATGCGCTGGATGTCCGGGTCGGGCTCCGTCTCCAGCTCGCGTCGCACGAGCGCCGCGTGGGATCGCGCGAAGTCGAGCGCCTCCGCACGGTCGCCGCGCGCTGCCAGCGCCGTGAGGTAGCCGACCGCGAACCGGCCGCTCAGCGGGTCGAGTTGTGTCAGTCGCCGCCACCAAGCGACGGCCGCGTCGGTATCGTTCGCGGCCGTCGCCTCGGTGGCGAGGGATGCAATGGCGTTGCTCGCGGCAGTGTGCAGTCGCGCGCGCTCTTCCTCGACCCATCGCTGAAAGGGCGCCGCGGTTGGTAAGTAGAACCCGGCGAGAAACGGCCCACGCACGAGGGCCGCGGCCGTCGCGCCGTCGCCGCGGGCGAGCGCCGCGCGGAACTCGATCACATCGGCCGCAATCGCGGACGGCTCGAAGCTCAGCGCGAAGTCCGATCGGATGATGTCGCGCCCAACCTCGTGCCGCAGCGTGTACAGCGCCTGACGAAGCGAGTGGCGAGCACGCTCTTCGTCGACGTCAGGCCAGAATAGCCCCGTCAGTCGCTCGCGAGAAACGTGGCGGTCTCCCTCGGCGGCGAGCACCGCCAGGAGGGCGAGCCGCTGCGCGCTGAGCCGGGGTGCGACAGCCTCGTCGACGGATTCGAGCGCGAGTCCGCCAAACGTCACGAGGTGGAGCATCGGGTCTTACCATGATACCGGCGACACCGCGCTGTCAAACGCGGTTCGCCCCTCGTCGGTGATGCTGTTGACGGTCGCTGACGCCCTAATGTCGGCCGGATGACGACCGGCCAATACTATCGGCCGTGGTCAGCCACCTTCTTGTTGTCCAGCCGCGAGGTCTCATGCGCATCGCCAGTGGAGCAGTCCTTGTCGTTGCCGCGCTTCTCACCCTGGCTTTCCCACGGCCCGCGGAATCCCAGATCGGGGGCTTCATCAAGAAAAAGGCTGGCGACATAGCCAAGGGCGAGGCGGACAAGAAGGGTGACGCGTCGACGTCGAAGGCGGATAGCTGCGGTCCGATCACGTCGCAGAAGGTGCAGGACTTTCTTCGGGGACTTCAGGCCGAGGGTGCGGCGCGAAACGAGTTCGATTCGAGGGTCGCCAGGGAGGATGCCGCGCGGGCTGAGGCCGAGCCGCGGGTAAAGGCGTGCCGAGATGGAGAGAACGGGGGCGCGGCCTTCCAGAGGATGATGACCGAAGGGTTCACCGGCGCGAACGCACCGACAACCGGACCCGCGGTGCAGGCGCAGATGGACAAGAACAAGGCGAAGTACGAGGAATATCTCGACAAGAAATGCGGGAAGGTCCCGGCGCCCACGTCGCACGACCCGGGCGACACATACCGGAAGGCACACGCGAACGGGGCCAAGGAAGCCGGGATGTCGGAGTTTTGCTACGACGTCCTGGCGGATCGGGTCATCGCCTTCTGCAAGCTTTCGAATAAAGAGCAGGCGAAGGCGGTGGAAAAGGGAATTCGCATCGAGAATGTGGGTGAAGTGTTCACGGCGGACGAGGCCAAGGCAATTCAGCCGCATTGCGGCGAGCTGATGCCGGCGCTCAAGAAGGCCGGGAACACCCTGGTGCCGTGATCCGCTTCGTCGCGCTGGCGCTGCTCGCGGGCGCCGCGATCTGGGAGCCGGTCCGGCCGGGCGTGTGGCAGCGCGAGTCTCGCATGGCGAGCACCGGGGCGCTCGCGCCGGTTCGAGCCGTTGCGGTACGCATCGATCCGCGTCGGGTGGCGTTTTCCCTGGGGCCGTTGGAGAACGGTCGGCCGTGGACGATCGACAGCGTGGGTTCGCTCGACGCCGTCGCGTTCAACGCCGGCCAGTTTCGCACTAGCGGGAGCTGGGGCTGGGTCGTTCGCGACGGTGTCGAAATGCAGGCGCCGGGCAGCGGTTCCGTGGCAATGGCATTCGTGGTGGACAGCAGTGGCGTTCCGTCGCTCGTTGAGCAGTCCGAGGTGTCGGCGCGGCGGGGGCACGTGCGGCTCGCGTTTCAGTCCTATCCCGCACTGCTCGTGGGAAACGGCGCGCTGCCGTGGGAGCTCCGGGAGAGCGGCCGCGGCGTCGATCTCACCCACCGCGACAGCCGGCTGGCGTTAGGCATCCGGGATGACGGGTCGGTCGTCGTCGTTCTCACGCGGTTCACCGGCCTTGGCCGCGGGCCCGGCGAGATGCTTCCGTGGGGCCCGACCGTGACCGAGATGGCGGCGTACATGCGCTCACTCGGGTGTCGGCGCGCGATGCTCCTCGACGGCGGCGTATCGGGCCAGTTGGCCGTGCGGAGTCAAGACGGAGCATTGCGTCGCTGGCCGAACTGGCGCGAGGTGCCACTGGGGCTGATCGCGACGCCGTTAGGGGATGCAGGGTCAAGGGGTCAGAGCCCTTGAAACCGGGTTTCAAGGGCTCTGACCCCTTGATCCGCTTCATCAGGCCGAGGAGTTATGCTGACTACGCGCGTGTGGTGCGCCGCATTCGTGCTGGCCGCGGGTGTCGCGGCTTCGAGCTCCGCCTCCGCCCAGAGCCTTGGCTCGCTCAAGAAGAGGGCCGAGGAGGAAGCCAAGAAGGCCAAGTCGGCCGTCGAGAAGAAGCCGAGCACCGATACCGTGGCCAAAAAGCCGGCGGCGGCGCCGGCATCGGCGTCGCAGGAGCAGCCGGCACCCGCGTCTGCCGCACCGGCTCCCGCCGCGTCCGGCTCGAGCGACGCCGCGGCCGCGAAGCCTAACGCGAAGGTGTGGGAGAACTACGACTTCGTGCCGGGCAACAAGGTGATCTTCTACACCGATTTTTCCGAGGACAAGGTCGGAAATTTCGCGCGCGGGCTGAAGTATCGTGGCGGTTCGGCCGAGATCGTCGAGCGCAACGACACGAAGGTGCTGCGCGCAACGAGCACCGCCGAATTCCTGGTTCCGGTGGGGAAGAAGCTGCCGGAGCGGTTCACACTCGAGATGGACGTCATCGCGCCGCTCAGCGGCGTGATGAATCGAGCGCTTTCGTTCGAGGGAGGCGCGGAGCAGGCCGGCGATGACAAGTCTGCCTGGGTGACGTGGAACCCGCAGGGGGCGTGGATTCAGGGGTCGGGGCTCGACATGAACTCGGGCGGCGCACACGTCCCTGAAGCCATGGCGTCCGCGTTCGCTGGCAACGTCACACACATCCGCGTGCTCATGGACGGCGCCTACTTCAAGATGTACGCGAACGAGCGTCGGATGTACAACATTCCCGAGCTGGCCTTCCGGCGCGACTCCGTGATCCGGGTGTCGTTAGGCGGCGGCGAGGAGGACGCGATGGCGGTGTACGTGACGAGCATCCGCGTCGCGGAGAGCGAGACCGATGTCCTGTACGACGCGCTCGCGGCCAAGGGCCGATGGGTTACGCGGGGGATCCTGTTCGCGACGGGCAAGGCGGACGTGCAGCCGGAGTCGCGCCCGGTACTCAAGGAGATCGCGAGCACGCTCAAGCAGCACGCCGATCTCAAGATCCTGATCGAGGGTCACACGGATAACGTGGGGTCATCGGCGTCGAACCTGGCGTTGAGCGACGCCCGCGCCGCCGCGGTGAAATCGACGCTCGTCTCGGACTTCGGCGTGGATGGTTCGCGGATCACGACGAAGGGACTCGGCGACACGAAGCCGTCGGTGCCTAACACGACCAGCGCCGGGCGCGCCCAGAACCGGCGAGTAGAGGTGGTCAAGCAGTGAGAACCAGGCTGCGCGCCGCCTGCGTGCTTCAGCGTTCGTGGTTCCTCGTGCGATCAGAAACTCTGTCTCAGTCCACTCGCAGCCTGTTGGCAGCGTGTCCCGCGGTGCCGGCAAGCCTACATAGATGTGTTTTGCAGCGTTCTCCGCATGCAGTCCGTCAGCGTCTTCAGCGTTCGCGGTTGCAGTCGACGGTCACCCGGCTGACACCTGCGAAACCCTCGTCGAGCCGCTCTTCGAGATCAGCCTCTCGAGCTGCATCACGAGGATGGCCTGTTCGCCAAACTCCACCGCGGCGTGGCTGTATTTCTTTTCGACGAACGCGCGCAAATGTCGCGACAGAAAAAAGAGCGAGTTCGTCAGCTGGCGAGCTCGCTTCGTCGCCGAGTATCGGAACATGTCGCTGCTGAACGCTCGGAAGCGATCGAAATCCAGCACGCGTGGTGCGGCTTTGTCCTCGTACGGCAGATGCGCGTACTGGGGAAAAGCGAGGCTGATGGTGTCGGTGTGAAACCGACGGTCGAGAAGCATCTCGGCTGGCAGCGAGGAGAGAAAATCGAACACGCCCGCGTCGAGGTACGGCGTTATGACGTTTGCCGCGTCGCCCAGGAGACGAAATGGGCTGAGGGCGATGCACCGGCGCGCCCTGTTCCAGAACCGAAACGAGCCAACTGGATTCGGCTGGTTCGTGTGACGCGAGAGCTCTTCGACGAGATGTGCGACGGCCTTCTCACGGGGGAAATCTCGGTACGCCGCTCGTGACAGGAACTTCGGTAGATACCCCTCGGGGGCGAGAATCTTGTCGGCCAACTCCTCGAGCTTTCCCTGTTCGTAGAGCCGAAGCCGTTCTTCGTTCAGGAACATTCCCCCCGTCAGGACATCGCCCGCGATTCCGTCGTACACCGGAAGGCGCCTCGCCCCGAGAAAATCTCCCATCGGCAAGAACCAGCCGTGCTCGGTGGCGCAAAACCCGCTCATTTCATTCTTGCGGATTTCGCCTTCGAAGCGGGAATCCGCTGGGTCGAGCAGCACATGGTCGAGCTTCAGCGCTTCGCAGATCTGCTTGCCGATACGCGCATCTTCATTCGCGCGCGGCGGCGGGTGAATCAGCGTTAGGCACGTCGGGTGCCGGTTCGCCTTGTGGACAGCGAACAGGATGTGCCGCGAGTCGCGTCCGCCGCTGAGCGGCACGAAGAAATCGTCGTTCGGCGGCAGCCTCGCCTCGATCGATTTCTGAAAGAGGCCGGCGTACGTTTCGATCGCCTCGGAGCGACTGATGTCGCGCGCCTGGTGCCTGATGATTCCGGTCGACTCGATGTTCAGGTGGCCGCGTTGCCACGTTAGTGTGCTGCCGGCGGGAACAGCGCGAATCGACTTGAATAGCGTGTCCTCGGCAATCACGTACCCGAAACGCAGAAAGACCGAAAAAGCATCGTCGTCGAATTCCACGTCGCCGACGATCTCCAGGAGTTTGGTGATCGACGGCGACACGGCGAATTCGTCGTCGCGCCGGAAGTAATAGACCGGATAGAACCCGTAGCGGTCGTTGGTCAGCGTGAGCCGTTCGCCATCCCAATTCCAGTCGACGAACACGTCGCGTGCTCGATTCCCGAGCGAGGCGTGAGCATCTCCGAGTGTTTCGGTTGTTCCGCCGGAAAAACGACCGTAAAAGAACAACTGATCCATACCGAATAGAGTCTAAAACCTCGGGAGGACACTGCATCCCGAGGTCTTCGACGGTGTCAGCGGCCTTCATGAATCCGTCCGCATGACGACCATCGGACTCACACGACCTGCTCGCCACGCAGGAACCGCGCCGGCACTCACAGTGACGATCAGGAATACGATTGCCGCCCCAAACAACACGACAGGCTCTCGAGCAGACGTCTCGAACAGCACGGGCTGCACGAGCGGCGCGGCCACGAGGGCGATCCCAATCCCCGCTACACCACCAACGGCGGCCATCCGTACGGCATCGCGCACGACCAGACCGGCAACCCCGCCTGCCGAGCCGCCTAACGCCAATCGCACGCCGATCTCGCGTGTCCGCTGTGTCACGACGTACGACACGACCGCGAACAGCCCCACTGCGGCAATCGCCAACGCCAATAGACCGAACGCCGAGAAGAGCGTCGCGCCCAGGCGCCACGAGCGCAACTGCGGGTCGATCAGCGACTGATACGGCGATACGCGTGCGTACACCGGTCGCGCGCTCGTGCTCTGGATGATCCGCTGGATCGGCGTGACCCATCGTTCCGGTTCGCCGGCCGAGCGAACGAGAATCCCGTGATACGCGGGGATGTTCGGGAAGGGTGCCGACGGCGCCTGGCCCAACGGGACGTAATACTGCATCAGCCTCGCTTCATTCCCTTCCGTGCGCAGCGACCGCGCGCGCGAGTCCCGCACCACGCCCACGACGGTGCGACACGGTAGAAGCGCCGCCGCCGACATCGGATCGCCGAGCATCGGGTCATGCACGTGGCCGGCCTGGACGCAGCCACCGATCGCGCTCCGGCCCGGCCACATCGTGCGCGCCATCGTCTCGTTCACGAGCACGACGAGCGGCGTGCCTGTAGTGTCGCCACGTGTGAACAGGCGACCTTCACGTAGCCTCACCCCCATCAGGTCGAGGTACGCGGGTGTTGCGGCGTACATGATCGGGAGCTGCTGCGCGGCGGGCGACGGCATCGTGTAGCCCGGTACGTGAATCGGCGGGATATTGTGCGACGAGAACGGCATGCCTTGAACCACTGTCACGCCGGTCACTCCGGGAAGACTCGCGATCCGCTGTGCTGCCTCGGCAAGCGCGCGATCCTGCTCAGGCCCGGGCGTCGGTCCGCGAAAATCGAGCGTGACGTGAATGAGACGCGCCGTCGAGAAGCCGAGGTCCTGTGACTGCACGCGCGCGAGGCTTCGCACGAAGAGACCCGCGCCGATGAGCAGGACGACGGACATCGCGACCTGCACGGCGACCAGCGCGTGCTGATACGCCACTCGGCCCGATGCCCCGTGTCCCCCACCAGCGCGAAGCTCGAGCGAGAGATTACGCCTGGTGAGCTGCGCGATCGGGCCGAGGCTTGCCAGAAGTCCGGCGCCGCACGCAACCGCGACGGAGGCGGCGAGCACCGTTGGCTCGATGACATCCGTGATCGCAGCAACGTTAGGCATCAGCGTCACGCGGACGATGGTGCCAATCCAGTGGGCGAGCACGAGGCCAAGCACGCATCCGACGAGCGACAAGAGAAGGCTTACGACGATGGATTGGCGAGCCAGGTGCAGGAGTGGCGCACCGAGGCTCAGGCGAACGGCTGCCTCGCGGCGTCGTTTGGCGGCGCGCAGCAGGAGCAGCGTGCCGACGTTCGCGGTCGCTACGAGCAGTACGACGACGGACACTCCCGTGAGCCAGAGCGCGATGCGGGCCTGTGGTGTCGAGCGCGACGCGTGTCCTGGCATGACCGACTCGAGCGGCACGGCGGTGAGTCGATCCGCACCGTCGGCGGGCAGCGTCGCACGGAGCGTTTGCAGCGCGAGCGCTTGGGCTTCGTTGACCCTAACGCCTCTGCGAAGGTGCGCGACGACCGAAACCATGCGGATGCGCGGGTCGCTCCACCAGCCTGCCGCGCGATTGCGCATCGCCGTCGTGAGCGGAATGAAGAGATCCGCGGGGGCGAGGTCGGTTCCGCTGAAGCCGCGCGGCGCGACGCCGATGATCGTCAGCCGCAGACCGTCCACCACGAGTTGCTGACCGACCGCGCTCCGTTCGCCCGCGAAGCGTCGTTGCCAGAACGCATGGCCGAGCACGACGACCTCGTTGCCGTTAGGCAGCGCGTCGTCCGACGGGCCGAACAGTCGCCCTGCGGCCGCTTTGACGCCGAGCACCGCGAAGTACTGCCCGGACGCCTTGATGGCCGGCACCTCGGCCAGGTCGGCTCCTTCGCCGGTTGTCACCGAATCGCTGGACACCGCGGCGATGGCGTCGAACGCGCGATCCAGCGCCGCGAGGTCACGGAACGCCGGATACGACGTCGTCTCCATCGTAACGACGCTGCCATCGTTGACAGTGAGGGTCGTCGCCACGCGCACGACGCGCTCCGCGTCCTGAACTCCGGGCGGCGGCGCGAGCATGAGGCGACGGACCAACCCGAACATCGCGGCGTTCGTCCCGATGACGAGGCCGAACGTCAGCACGATGCCGGCAACGAACGTCGGTTCGCGCCGGAACGTGCGGAGTGCATAACGAATGTCGGCGAGCAGGCTCATTTTCGCGGCCGGCGCCCAAGGGTGAATGTGCCGGCCGGTGGCTCATCGCCGCAGTGTATGACGAGTCGACTCACGAGACCCTCTGGATCGGATTGGGCATGCTGTCAGCGGCGACGCCGCGATTACCGATCGATAGCTGCGTGCCTGGGCTCGGAACAGTTGGCTAGGGGCGGTTGCACAGGAAAGCGGGGTGAGTGGGACTGCTGGCGACTGCCGGGGACGGGCGCCGGGCGACGGGCGACGGGCGACGGAGGAAAGAGCGGAGAGGCAGAAGGCGCAAAGGCGCGGGTCATTCCGAGCGAGCGCCAGCGAGTCGAGGAATCGCCGTCGTCCCGACCGAGGGGCTAGTCCCTCTATCGGGACGACGGCGATTCCTCGCTACGCTCGGAATGACACCGCTCTCTACCGGGACGACGGCGATTCCTCGCCTGTCGGCTCGGAATGACAACCGCTGGACGGCCCACGTCGCGGTCGCTAAGCTGTCAGGGCGTACAGGACGCATCCCGTCCGCGGAAAGGGCCGAGCCCACCTGTGCAGTCAGCTGTCACAACACCTTCGATCTTCTTTCAGCCCGGCGTGCGGACGCGGGCGGCTCACGAGAGGAGATCGTCATGACCGAACCCGCCTCGCGGCTGCCAGCGCGTCCGTCGCTGGAGCAGCTCCGCAAACAAGCCAAGCATCTGCTCCGTGACGTTCGCGCCGGCGACCCCGACGCGTCCGCACGTGTGCGCGCCATCCTCCCACGCGTTGTCGATGGCAGCTCAGCGCTGGCGCTCGCCGACGCCCAATTCGTGCTGGCGCGCGAGTACGGCTTTCACAGCTGGGCGGCGCTCGTGCACCACGTCGAGCGTCTCGCGCCGTCCAACGAGTCCCCGCCGCACCGGCCGCCCATTCGTCCACTCGAGCTGCGCTCCTCACGGGTTATCACACTTCCCGATGGCGGCTCCGCTCCGGCAGATACCGTTTGGGACATGTACCTCGCGGCCCACGCCGGCGATCTGGACCAGGTGAAGGCGCTCGTGGCCCGCCATCCCGGGTTGGCGCGACACGAGTACAACTACACGCCCCCACTCCATTTCGCCGTACGCGAAGGCCACAGCCGCCTCGTTAGGTTCCTCGTGGATCGCGGCGCGATCGATCCGTCCTACCGGAGCTATCCCTTCCAGGACACGCTGCTCACGATCGCCGAGGATCGCGAGCATTCGGCGGTGGCGGCGATGCTGCGTGAGCGCATCGCAACTCGATTCGCCTTGAAGGAAGGCCTAACGACACTTCTCGACGCGGCTCAACGGGGTGACCTCGCCGCCGTCGAGCAGGAGCTCGGTCGCGATCCGTCGTTGGCGCACGGTAGTAATGACCTAGGGATGACGCCGCTGCACGCCGCCGCGAACAATGGGCACCTCGCGGTAGTGCGCGCGCTCCTCGACGCGGGCGCTCCGGTGGACGCGGTCATGGGCGACGGATATCGCCCCGTGCACAACGCGCTCATGCCGCGAGGGCGCGTGAAGCCGTCGCCGGAGGCTTCGCACGCCGTGGCGGATGCGCTCATCGCGCGCGGCGCCGCGTACACGATCGTCGTGGCGCTGCTACGGGGCGATCGCCAGTTCGCGACCCAGGCGCTCGCGCGGGATTCGTCGCTCGCGAACTTCGAGGACACCTGCCATCGACGGCCGATCTCGATCGCGGCCGAGCGGGATGACCTGGAGGTGGTTCGACTCCTGCTGCGGCACGGGGCCGACCCGAATCTGCCAGAGGAAGGGGCTCCGCGTGGACACGCACTCTGGACCGCGGTGTATCATCGGCGGCGAGAGATGGCACGCGTGCTCGTGGAGCATGGCGCCGACCCGAACGCGGTGGTCGAGTCGAGCGGAACGCCGATCGGGCACGCGCGCAAGGATCCCGAGCTCTTCGAGCTGCTTCTCGCGCATGGAGGCCGTGAGCAGTCGAGTGATCGCGAGCGGCTGGAACAGCTCATCAACGACGGCGACGTTGCCGGCGCAGCCCGGTGGCTCACGGAGCATCCGTCGCTCGTGAGCGACGACGCGGCGTTCTGGAGCGAAGGGCTGCTCGCCGGCCCGGCGAACGGCGGCAACCACCCGATGCTCGAGATGTTGATTCGCCACGGCGCGCGGGTACCGACGGTCACGAAGTGGGGCCGCTTCTACTACTTCAAGCACACGGACACGGCCGAGCTCCTCTTGAGGCACGGCATGGATCCGAATCACATGAACTGGCACTATACGACCCTGTTGCACCATGTCGCTGCGGACGGCGACATCCCGAAGGCTCGCCTGCTGCTCGACCACGGCGCGGCGATCGACGCGCTCGATGAGGAGTATCGGTCGACGCCGTTAGGCATGGCCGCGCGCTGGGGACGAAAGGAGATGATCGAGCTCCTGCTGGAGCGTGGTGCCGACCCGAACCTCGCCGGTGACCCGTGGGCGACGCCGCTCGCGTGGGCTCGGAAGAAGGGTCACGGCGAGATCGAGCCCGTGTTGATTCGTTCCGCCGATCGGGGGACAGATCCGGGGGTCAGATGACTGGATCTGACCCGGACACCTGCCGCGACGCCTCGCCGCTTTTGCCGGCGGTCGATGCCATGCAAAACTCAGAAGGGGGAAACGGAAACGGCCGGAAACATCGGATTTGGCGGATCGCTCCGCTTTGTAGGACACCGCCTCCCGCGACGAGCCGTGATTTTCTTGGGGACTACCTCGGGACGCTCGAGCCCTCCGAGTCTGTTCCTATCAAAATCGGCTCGTTGCGGTTGGAATCATCCCGACCTCGGAGTGATCCGCCCGATCAGTAGTTTCCGGCCGTTTCCGTTTCCCTTCCGAGGGTTGCATGGCATCGACCGCGGCCACACGGGCGACCGGGTCAGATCCGGGGATCTGACCACCGAATCTGACCCTTACCATACGGGTACCGCCAATGCCCACCGCCAAGCTGACGCGAAGTGCACCCTATTTTCCGGTCACCGACGTCGCCCGCGCCGCCGCCCACTACCAGAGCGTCTTCGGGTTCACCACCGAATACTCGGCCGGCTCACCCGCGGAGTTTGCAATCGTGACGCGCGATGGCTTCTCGATCATGCTGCGCCGAGTGGCGGACACGGGCCCCATCAGCCCTAACGAGCGGCAGGGCGGCACGTGGGACGTCTTCTTCTGGGTGAACGACGTTCGTGCGCTGCACGCGGAGCTCCTCGCCAACGGGGCGGACGTCGTGTACGGGCCGCTCCTTCAGGCGGCCTATCACATGGAGGAGTTCGCCGTCCGGGACGTGGACGGCTACGTCCTGGGCTTCGGTCAGCCGGTTACCGCTTGACCTGATTCCCCGCGATCCAGACCGAGGCGATCCGCTTGACGTTCGAGATGTTCGCCAGTGGGTCCGCGTCGAGCACGACAAAGTCGGCCCACTTCCCGGGCTCGAGGGTTCCGAGATCCCGGTCGAGCTTCATGCAGCGGGCGGCGTCGCGCGTCGCGGCGGTGAGCGCCTGGCGTGGCGTTAGGCCGGCGCTCACCATCTGCTCGAGCTCCATGAGCTCGAAGTAGCCCTGGAAGCGACCTGTCGGCCCGGTGTCCGTGCCCATCGCGATCGGCACGCCGGCGTCGGAGAGCGTCTTGAGGTTTCGTTTCGCGACCTCGAGCGCGACCTTGTATCGCTGTGCGGCAGGGCTGGCGCGCATAGCTTGCTGCGCGTCGGGCTTCTCGAGATTCGCCATCCACTCGCGGTTTGCGTGGGTCAGGAAGAGCGAGTCCGAGAAGAAATCGGGCGTCTTCTCGTATACGAACGTCGAGACCTCGCGCATGAGCGTGGGACTCACGCAGACGTTTCGCTGCTTGAGCTTCGCGATGACGTCGGCGTCGACGTCGGCGTCGCGAATGCTGTGCGCGACGAAGTCCGATCCGGCGTCGAGGAGCGACTTGGCGTCGTCGAGGTAAAAGAGATGCGTAGCGACGCGCATGCCGCGCTTGTGCGCTTCGGCGATGACTGCCCGGTAAACCTCGGGCGTCATCTTTGGTGTGGTGCCGAGGTTGTCGTCGACGCGGATCTTGACGATGTCGACGTGCTGCGCGACGTCCTGGGCGACCTGCGCTCGCGCCTCGTCGGGCGTCTTTGGCGTCAGGACGGTCCCGGCGAGAAACACGCGCGCGCGGTCGAGCGCCGGGGTGTTCTGCGCCGCTCGCGCCGCGAAGACGGATTGCGGCTCGCCGCCCAAGCTGAAGACGGTGGTGACGCCGTAGGCGGCGTAGGTGCTGAGGTCCTTGGGGGCGTTGACGTGGCCGTGCGCGTTGATGATGCCGGGGATGACGGTCTTGCCGGTGAGCGCTAGCGTTCGAGCGCCCACGGGGATCCGCACGGTGCTGCTCGGCCCTGCTGCCACGATGCGGCCGTCGCGGACGACGATCGTCGCGTTAGGTACGGGAGCGCGGCCGGTGCCGTCGATCAAGGTGAGGCCCGTGAACGCGCGCACCGGCGGTCCTTGTGCGATGGCGATTGCCGGCACGACGAGGAGTGCGGCGATGCGACTGGCCAGGTGGAAGCAGGGCATGAGCCTCGACGGTCGGTTGGGCGGCGTGGAACCGGAACGCGGCTTGAATGTGCCGGAGCTAGTTCCTCCGAGCAACCGATTTTGCCTGGCGGGTCCAGATCACGCGCTTAACCTTGACCCCCTTTGGGCCGAAATGGACAACGAGTCCCAAGGGGATCTGAGCAGCGCACAGATAGTTCAGGAGTTGTACCGGGGCGAGTGGATCGAGTATGAGACTCGTTTTCGTCTCGACGATCACCCTGGAGTCCACCACCATGTCGGCTTTGTAGCAGCCAACCGGCTCGCCGAAGTGAAACAGCTCGTACTTCACTTCATGCTCGACCCGCAATCCACGGCGTGTCAGGTCTACGCCAAGCGACCGCCGATAGACCGGCTCGAGAAAGCCATAGCCGAAGCTACGAAAGACCGAGAATGCCGCGGCGATGATCGTGCCGGTAAGGGCTTGGAGGGGGAACGCATCATCAGGTGAAGTCGTGTCGCCCGGTCGGTCGGCCATAGCCATAACGTAGACGACAGGCAGCGACATCGAGACATCCGACTCGCGCGCTCATAATCGAAATAACGGGCATCGCGACCTGTACGTTCTAAAAACAAGGAGACACAGATCACGCAGACCGGCGCTTCGCGCCGGACGCTGATTGCCGCTGGCGGATCCGCGCCCAACGAGAGCTTCGCTCGCAACGAGCCGATTTTGAGGGGAACTGCCTCGGTCAGCTCGTATCATGCGTCCCGAGGGTGTTCCCCTTTCAAAGGCGCTGGTGCGAGGAGTTGCGGACAGCAGCCGAGCCAACTGCGTCAATCGGCGTCCGCCCGCGTCAGCGGGCGGTCGGCGGCAATCTGTGTCTCCTTTGTTTTTGAAGCGGGCCCTGACACGATGCCTATACGCCGCGATGATCTCTGCGGCCTTGCCGAACACATCCACGGGCTCCCAGCCCAGCCGCGGCAAGCAGCCAGCAGTTCCTGCAACCTTTCCCGCCAATAGTCTGTCAGACTAGTACGCCCAACGTACTAGTATGACAATGGCAAACGACGCCCAATCCCCCGTCGGCTACCAGATCCTCCTGGCCCTCGCCGCCCGCGACCGCCACGGGTACCTCATCCGCAAAGCCGTCGAGCAGCAAACGGACGGCACCATGAAGCTCGGACCCGGCACCCTCTACGCCGCCATCCGACGCCTCGAGGATCAGGGACTCATCGAAGAGTCACCCTGGCGGCCCGACGCCGATCTCGACGACCCTCGCCGCCGCTACTATCGCCTGACGACTGCCGGCCGACTGGCGCTGGAGGCCGAGACCGCGCGCCTCCACGCGACCGTGAAGCTCGCGCTCAAGCAGCTCAAGCTTCGTCCCTCACGGTGAGGCTCTGGAACCATGGCTCGCACCAACGACCCACTCGGCGAGCTGCCGCTCCGTCACCGGCTGCTCCTGCATCTCCTCCCGAGCCACGTGCGGGACGAGCATGGCCGTGAGCTCCGGGACGATCTGCACGAGCGTCGGCAATCCACCGCGGCGATCGCCGTCGACATTCTGAGAGCGTCGCCAGCCGCCCACTGGGATGTCCTGCGCCAGGATCTCACGCTCGCGCTTCGACAGATGCGGCGATCACCGGCCTTCGCGATCATCGCGTGCCTAACGCTTGCCGTCGGGATTGGCGGGAATGTCGCGTTCTTCACGCTCGTGGACGGCGTCCTCCTCCGCCAGCTCCCCGTCGCCGGCGCGGACCGCATCGTCGACATCACCGAGGAGCATCTCGGTCGCAACCTCCGCAACTTCGGCATCTCGCCAGCGAACTATCGCGACGTCGTGCGAGACACGACCGTCTTCCAGGCCGCAGCGGTCTTCAACGGTCGGTCCGGCACACTGCGCCTCGGCGAAAATCGCCAGCGCGTGTCGTACACGGCGGTGAGCGGTGATTTCTTCCGCGTCTTTACCGAGGCGCCGATCATGGGACGCGTGCTGCGGCCTGAAGACGACGTACCCGGCGCGGCGGCCATCCTCCTCTCGTTCGCGTTCTGGCAAGGCACGCTCGGTGGCGATCCCGCGATCGTCGGAAAGGACATCGATGTCGACGGCGACCGACTGCACGTCGTCGGTGTCATGCCACCAAACTTCTGGTCGCAGCGCGCGTCAACCGCGTTCTGGCGACCCATCGGCTTCTCGGACGCTGAGTGGGCGAATCGCGGCGCGCGGTCGGTGCAGGCTGTCGCTCGACTCGGGACCGGCGTCCCCGTCGCGCGAGCGGCCGCGGTCGCAGCAGCCACCGGCAGAGCACTGGCCTCGCAGAACCCGAAGACGAACGACGGCTGGAGTGTCCTCGTGCGCGAGCTCCGAGCGGCACGCGTAAGCGGCGTGCGCACACCCCTTCTCTTCGTGTGGGCGGCGGGCGCCCTCGTGCTGCTCATCGCGATCGCGAACGTGGCGAGCCTCTTCCTCACGCGCGCCGTCGAGCGAGAGCGCGAGCTCGGGCTCCGGACTGCCCTCGGTGCTCGCACCGGTCGGGTCGTTAGGCAGCTCGTGACCGAGGGGCTGCTGCTCGCGCTCGTGAGCGCGGCCGTCGGTCTCGCGCTCGCCCAGGTGCTGCTGTCGTGGGTGCGGCCGATCGCGTCGAAGTTCGTGCCGCGCATGGACGAGGTGGCAATCGGACCACGAGCAATCGGGTACACCATGGCGCTCGCGCTCCTCACGACCGTGCTGCTCACGCTCGTGGCCACATCGCCAGCGAGAGGACGCGGCGTCTGGCACGCGCTCGGCACCGGGCGATCGAGCACAACGCGCGGGCGACGCCGGCTACACCGTTCGATCGTAATCGGCGAAGTCGCACTGGCGGTGTTCGTGCTCGTGGCGAGCTCGCTCGTAGTGCGGACGCTCGTTGCCGTGCTCACGCAGCCGATGGGGTTCGACTCGCGCGGTGTGCTGACCTTTCGCATGGAGCCGCCCTGGCGGGTGAACCTCCAGGCCCCGCCGGACAGCCTCTTTCCCGCGCTCATGCGCGACCGTGATCGAGCGGTCGAGGGCTACGACGCCGTGCTGCGGCAGCTCGGCGCGCTGCCTGGCGTTCGCACGGCAGGCGCGGTGAACCGGATGCCACTCACCGGGACCTGGTGGACGACGGGCGTACGTCTCGCCGATCGGCCGTCGGGCGACGATGCCGAGCGCGTCTCGACGTACACGCGCCCGATCACGCCGGGCTACCTCGAGGCCATGGGCACTCGAGTGCTCCGCGGCAGAGGAGTCGTACGCACTGACGTGACGGGGGGCGAACGCGTCGTGGTCGTCGACGCCGAGTTCGCGCGACGGGCGTGGGGCGACGCTGATCCGCTGGGACGGGAACTGCTGTTCGATGGCGCACCGAATCACGCGCCACCGAGGGCGCGGGTGGTTGGCGTCGTCGAGTCGATTCACATGGATCAGCTGGACGCCGAGCTGCGCCCCACGATCTATGTCCCGTTCAGCCAGGCGACCGAGGGGCACTATCTCGACTGGGGAATGGACGTCGTGGTCCGTGGCGCGACGAGCGGGTTGGAGCCCGAGATCAGACGCATCGTCCACACCGTATTTCCAGACGCCGTCGTCTTCGAGCTCGCGACGATGGACGAGGTCGTTCGAGAATCGACCGCGAACCGACGTTTTCAGCTGCTCGTGCTGGCGTTCTTCGGTGTGCTCGCCCTCGTGCTGACGACGATCGGCGTCGGCGGGACGCTGTTGCTCTCCGTGCGCGAGCGACGCCGGGAGCTCGCGGTTCACGTAGCGTTAGGCGCCCGTCCGAGTCAACTCTGGTGGCGCGTGCAGCGGGATGGCATCGCGTTGACCGCCGCTGGCGCGCTGCTCGGCCTGGCGATTGCCGTGGCCGGGGCTGGACTCTTCTCGAGCCTGACGTATGGCGTGTCGGTACGCGATCCATTGTCGCTGGCAGCCGGGCCGGTCCTCGTTTTGGTTGCGGCGTTTCTGGCGGCGGCAATTCCTGCCACGCGGGCTGTGAAAGTGAGTCCGATTTCCGTGCTTCGGGAATCGTAAAGTGGGTTTTTACCGCGGAGAACGCGGAGAACGCGGAGGTCGCGGAGGACCGCTTGCAATGGGACGGGCCGGGCGGAATTTTCTTCTTTTTTCCGCGACCTGCGACCTCTGCGGTAAAAGAAGAAGGCTCGCCCATGAACGATCCTACCGTGGCCACTAACAACGAGGCCGAACAGCAGCGATTCAGAGCCGCGCTCGAGGCGCTCGTCGAACAGATTCGGGAAGACCGCGCCATCCTCGCGGCCATTCTCTGCGGCAGCCTTTCGCACGACATGGTATGGGCGAGGTCCGACATCGACCTCGTGCTCATCACGATCGATGACAAGAAGGTCGGCTCGGACAGCGTCTCGCTCTACGCCGATGGAGTGAACGTCCACGCGATGCTTCTCCCGCGGGCCGAATTCCGTCAGGCCGTCGAAGGGTCGATCCGCAACTCGTTCATGCACTCCTTTCTCGCGAAGGGGCGTCTGCTCTACACGCACGACGAGACCATCAGCGCGATGTTCGAGTCGCTCGAGGAGATGGGCGAGCGCGACCGCGGCGTCGCGCTGTTTCACGCCGCGACGAACGTCCTGCCCCCGCTCTACAAGGCACACAAGTTCATGCGCACGCGCGGCGACCTGAATTACACGACGCTCTGGATCCTTCATACGGCGAGCTCGCTGGCGACGATCGAGGTGATCAGCGCCGGCCTACTGGCCGACCGCGAGGTCATCCCGCAGGCAATCAAGCTCAACCCGACACTGTTCGCGACGGTGTACGCCGATCTGCTCAACGAGAAGAAGACCGCAGAGCGCGTGCAGCTCGCTCTCGATACGATCGACCGCTACCTCGCGAAACGCGCGAGGGCGCTCTTCGCCCCGCTGCTCGAGCATCTGCGTGACATTGGCGAGGCGCGGTCATGCACGGAGCTCGAATCGTATTTCAGGAAGACCTACGGCATCAAACACGTCACGACGGCCTGCGAGTACCTGGCCGATCAGGGGATCATCGGCAAGGCATCCATCGTGGTGCGCCTAACGAAGCGCAGTCACGTGGACGTGCAGGAGCTGGCGTTTTTCACGCTCGACCCGTAGGCTCGTGTCGCGCTCCCAGGACGGCGGCAAGGCAATCCCGGCACACCCATGCGACTTGGACTACGACGCCACTCGCCATCCGAAACACGAATCCGGTACCGGCGGAGACGGAATGAGCGGCTGCGTTCCGCGGCTCGCGCCGGCCTCCCGGAACACCGGCAGGACGATCAACGCGTGCTCTCGCGATGCAGATGCTATCGAGCCTTGCGCGCCTCGAGGTGGAGCATCGGGACGCCGCCGAAGCATCTCCTCTGCCGTGCGATTGTCGTTAGGAACGACGGGTGCTTCGCGCGAGACCGTAGGGCCGACAGGCTGACACGGCGACACCTACGGTTCATCCAAGCGGCACCCCGTCGCCGCGCCGATCGGTGCCACGCGACTCGCGGGTCACGAGCTGCTCAAGGCGAGGCTCGCGCCCATACAGCGTCTTGATGCCCGCGCGCATTACCGGCAACGTCGGCAGTGTGCGGCTGCGCGCCCCTTCGACAGCACCGATCGCGGGCTGCACACTCTAAAGCTTCTCGGCGTTGGTCACCTCGAGACGGGCGAAACAAGAGCGGCTCCGCCCCGCGAGGGGCCAGAGCCGCAAAGGTCCAGCGCTGGGAACGCCGGTTCTCAGTTTTCCGCCACGTTACCCGCGGTGGTTACGATGCAATCCTAATACGGCAAA
>Ga0068857_100000706_pt1 | contig 24865 bp, 26 predicted proteins | sample KBSCornC72_FD_66591 | JGI IMG/M metagenome (GOLD analysis project Ga0068857, IMG submission 66591) | Corn rhizosphere microbial communities from Kellogg Biological Station, Michigan, USA - KBS Corn C7-2 | ecosystem: Host-associated > Plants > Roots > Rhizosphere > Soil ...
ACAAGATCCTCACCTCTTAATTCGCGTAGCACTGTATATTCAAGTGGCTGATGCTTTTCATCGACAAATATCTTTGCAGCAAGTTCCTTAGCGACGACTAATTTTTCACCTGCAACTTCAACTTCTACATAAATAAAACCTTTGTTGACGGCTACAGCCGTGTTCGCAGGCAATGTCCATGGTGTAGTTGTCCATGCTAAAAGAGTTATACCATTTTCAAGTTTAAACTTCACAAATACACTCGGATCTGTCACGTCCTGATACGCACCCGCGTCCATTGTAACTTCAGCTTTTGAAAGCGGTGTACTATCAAGCGTGCAGTACATAAGTACTTTTTCGCCTTCGTAGATTTTACCCTTTTCGTAAAGCTCTTTGAATGCCCACCAAATCGATTCCATGTAGTTTTTATCCATGGTTTTGTATGCGCCCTTAAAGTCCACCCAGCGTCCGATACGGTCAATCACTTCTTCCCAGTCAGCGGCTGTTTGTGTCATATAATCGCGCGTTGCAACGATATACTTTTCAAGACCATAATCAAGTACATCTTGGTGACTACTGAGCCCGAGTTTCTTCTCACTAAAACGCTCGGCTGGCAACCCATGGCAATCCCATCCCCACACCCGCTCAACTCGCTTGCCTTTCATTGTCCAGTAACGTGGGACGGCGTCTTTTACGATACTGCTAAGGAGTGTACCGTGATGTGGCACACCAGAAATAAACGGAGGCCCATCATAAAACACATACGCATCGCCCGCTGAACGATTTTCGACTGATTTTTCAAACGTATTCTCTGACTTCCAGCGCTTCACCCAATCCTTTTCGTATTCAAGTGCTCGACGTCGTGTGCCATGTTGAAACTTCATGCATTCTCTCCTTCTTACAAATAAAAAATCCCTTCTCGCTACTGGAATCCGATAAATCGGACGGTACCATCCAGTTTCGAAAAGGGATTATCCTTGTCGCACTTCATTCTCACTGTTTCGCCGTGTATACGCTAGATTCTACTAGAGCCACCAGAGGTAAAGCTCGTTCTTTCCAGAACTCGCGGGTGATAACCGCTCAAACGTTTACAGTCATTGTAATACAAACAGCAGTATTTATGCAAATAATGCTGTACCGTACTTTGCAATAATCGCCACGATAATCAGCACGATAATTGAGAAAAGGACCACTTTGTCGTAATCACGCTCAATAAAATGATGCGCTCGTTCGGACACCCTCCCCGTAAGATAGAGGTTATGCTCGCGAATATTATAGCGTGTAATAGCAAACCAAACGAAGGTAGTAGTTGCTGTGACAAGCAAGCACCAAGGGCAAAGCGCGCCAATGACAAAGTAACTCTGACTCAGTAGCCAGTATGCAAATACTAAGCCAAGAGTGTAAAAGATTTGTGCCACAAACATAAATGGACGAGGAAATCTTACCCCCGCAAGACCAGCAATAGCTACGGTAATCACTACTGGCTCAGCCATCATGCCAAGGAAACTGTTCGGGAAACCGAACAAGCTTGCCGAAGGGCTGAGCCCTACTTTTGCACAGTTAAGAATAATATTAATGCTACAAGAAAGAATCGCATCTGGATCTTTAGCAAGGGCAATTGCCTCCTTAGAAAGCACAAACGAAGCAATCAAACTACAGATTGCTCCAACGAGCATACTAAGGAAAATCCAGCGATTATCGCGGATTTTCCGATCTTCATGGGTAAAATAGTCTTTAATCTTGCGTAGCATAGTAACTTACCTCGCTTATTGTTGGGAGCATCGCACCCGCCCACACATTCTGCATCTGCCCATCGCTACTAAGTGCAATAATACTTGGATATTCAACAATATCATAGGTGCGGCAGAACGAGCTACCATCTGATGAATCTGGGTCAAGGACTTCAAGGGTGCGACCAGTTTGGCGCTCAAAGTCCGCTATAAACGTATCGACAGTCTGTGCGTAATCGGTATTTTCCTTGGTAATGACTACCACACGCATACTTATGCGCCCTTCTTGCGTTGTTCAAGGATTTGTACAAAATCATCAAGCGTTTTGAATTTATGGAATACACTCGCAAAGCGTACATAGGCGACCTCATTCTTTGCAGCTAGTTCATCGAGTACATAGTCACCAACTGCCACAGAATCAACTTCGCTCTCACCAAGCTCGTAAAGTCGCTCCTCTACCTTGTTGATAATCTCCTCTACTTCCACCTCTGATTTAAAGAATTTTCCAACCGAGCGACGAATCGCATTGGCAAGTTTCTCGCGGTCAAAAAGCTCTCGCGTACCATCTTTCTTGATGACTGCAAGATTTGGGTGCTCGATGCGCTCGTATGTTGTAAAACGGTGCTTGCCGTCCATTGTCTCACGGCGGCGGCGGATAGTAATACCATCAGCAGATTCGCGAGACTCCAAAACGCGGCTATCACCGATTTTGTAGTTATGCGCCATACATTGTCACCTTTCTAGGATTCGTCTGATTGTTTTTTCTTGCGGCGACGAAGGAACGCAGGCGTGTCATCGTCATCTTCTTTAGTAGGCTGGTTCCAAATGTTTTCTGTTGGCTCGGAAGCAAATTGCTCAGCGCCATCAGAGCGATTAAGCTCCATATCGATATCGTTAACGGCCTTATCAATATTCTCTACAGGCGCCGGGGTTGCTACAAGTGCACCAGGTCGTTCAAGCTCAGCAGCCTGTTGCTCAAAGAATGCGCTATCAAAACCCGTCGCGATAACAGTAATAATAAGCTCATCTTCCAGATCAGGCTTAAGCGTTGCACCGAAGATAATATTAGCATCGGGACTCACAGCACTCGTGATAATCTCGGCGGCTTCCTGAATCTCACTCATGCTCATGTCGTAGCCACCAGTTACATTGAAGAGAACACCCTTCGCACCATCGATTGAAACCTCAATAAGCGGCGACTCGATAGCTTGCTGTGCAGCCTCGGCGGCGCGGTTATCGCCACTGGCACGCCCAATACCCATTAACGCACTACCGGCGTTACTCATAATTGCTTTCACATCAGCAAAGTCAAGGTTGATAAGACCATGCTCAGTAATAAGCTCGGAGATCCCCTGTACACCTTGGCGAAGCACATCATCGGCGATCTTAAAGGTTTCTAACAGCGGAGTACGGCGATCGATTGTCTGTAGTAAACGGTCATTAGGAATAGTAATAAGCGTATCAACTTGGCGTCCAAGTTGCGCAATTGCCCACTCGGCATTAGTGCGGCGCTTCTCACCTTCAAAACTAAACGGCTTCGTTGCAACACCGACACAAAGAATACCGAGATCACGAGCAATTTCAGCCACAACGTGACCCGCACCTGATCCTGTACCGCCGCCAGCACCAATGGTAACAAAGACCATATCAGCACCCTCAAGTGCATCACGAATCTCATCGATCGATTCACGTGCAGCAGCTTCCCCAACAGATGGGTCAGCACCAGCACCAAGACCATTGGTTGTATTGTGACCAAGATGGATTTTAATATCTGCTTTCGAGTTATGGAGCGCCTGCGCATCAGTATTCATGGCAATAAACTGAACACCGATTAATCCAGCGTCTTTCATGCGGTTGACTGCTGAACCACCTGCACCACCAACACCAACAACTTTTATGCTGGCGAATGTTTGGATTTCACTTGGTTTTACTTCCGGCATGGATTCCTATACTCCCCTTTATTCACTCTGGATAACTATCTTGTTCCAGTATACCATTGTTGTTCACGAATGACAGGCCCTTACATTTTGAAACGCGATAAGATACCTTGAATGAATCCGCCCGCGTTCTTAAGCGATGTACTGTTCGGCCCGCTATGACTTTTTTGTGTTCGCTCGCGCGACGCTTCGGCATCAACGAGCATCAAGCCAACAACGGTAGCATACTCTGGCTTATCAATGTTATCAGCAACACCGCCAAAGCCGCTTGATTTGCCAATACGCGCCGCGACACCAAGGTGCTCTTTAGCGCTTTCAGCGATACCTTTGAGATTAGCCGTACCACCAACAAGAACAACACCACTTGGCAATTGACCTGCGCGGCCCGCTTTTTTGAGTTCCTTATTAATAAGCTCGAAAATCTCTTCAAGGCGGGCACTAATAATTTCGTCAATGTCTTCAGTATTAAACGAGAGAATTTCTTTATCATGTTTAATACCAACAGATTTATTCTCCCGAGATCCTGATGCTGCAATGCCATGCTGCAATTTAACCTGTTCAGCAATTTCAGGATCGGTCTTTAGGCCAATCGCAAGGTCATTAGTAATGTTCACGCCGCCCATTGGAACAACACCAACATATTGTAAATCACCCTCCTCGAAGACTGAAACTCCAGTAGTGGAACCGCCCAAATCAATCACGGCAACACCACTCTCGATTTGTTGTTCAGTCAGTACCGCCTTTGCAGCGGCAACCACAGATGGCACTATTGCATTCGGAGTAACCGTTGCCATCTCACTAGCCTTTTCAAGGTTCTTAACATACGGTGTCATTGCCGAGACAACATTTGCATTGATCTCGAGTCGTGTACCTGACATGCCAATCGGATCTTTAATATTGCCTTGGCCATCAAGTGTATAGCTAAATGGTACGACCTCAAGCACCTCACGATTTGCCGGCACCTTACCAGTTGTAGCGACATCTTCAAGGCGACGAAGATCATCTTCATTGATCTCCTTATCAGCCGTACCAACTGCAATCATGCCGTCAGCACGTGTGCTCAAAATATGAACACCATTCACGCTAATCGTAGCACTATTCACTTCGTAACCACTCATGCGCTCTGCTTCGCCCAATGCCTGATCAATTGCATGGGCTGGACCGTTAAGATTAACAACTGTTCCTTTGCGCATGCCTGAATTTGGCGCCTGTCCGACCCCCACAATAGTAGGGGTACCGGTCGCCGGATCAACATGGCCCACGACACAACGAATCATCGTTGTACCGACATCAATACCGACTGCATATCGAGGTTGTTCCTGCATATAGCCGTATTATAGCATAAGCAAGATAATGATACAGGCCTGTGAACACTTTAACGTTGCGTCAAAATCTCTGCGCCGTCTTCTGTAATAAGAACCGTGTGCTCAAAGTGCGCAGCCAAGCTACCATCGCGTGTCGCGATCGTCCAATCATCGTCAAGTGTAACAATTTTTTCGCCACCAAGTGTTGCCATTGGCTCGATTGCAATTGTCTCACCAGGTTTTAGTAACACACCAGTCCCCTTGCGTCCATAGTTTGGTACATCTGGAGGCATATGCATCTTAAGGCCTACTCCATGGCCAACTAAATCTCGAATAATTCCAAGCTTCGCCTTGTCGAGCACTTGCTCAACAGCTGCGCCAATATCTCCAGTATAGACAGGACCTTTTATTGCATCGATACCGGCATATAAGCTTCGCTCAGTTGCATTAATAAGATGTTTAATCGCACCCATGGCTTCTTCACCGACAACCATTGTAAACGCTGCATCTGTCTTCATTTGCTTATAGGTGATCACAAGGTCAAAGCTAGCAATATCACCCGGTCGGAATGTGTAATCCGTCGGTACACCGTGGACAATCTCATCGTTTGTACTAATACATATAACACCAGGAAAGTTCACCTCATTCGTTTTGTAAGTTGCAGTCGCACCATATTCCCTAATCTTGTCTGCGACGAACGCATCGACATTCTTTTCGGTGATGCCCGGTTTTACGTAGGCCCGAATATCATCAAAGATACGAGCTAAGATTGCGCCACCCTGGCGCATCGCGTCAATTTGTTCAGGAGTTTTTACGCCTGTAATTAATCCTGCCACGTTCGCTCAACCTCATCAAAGATTCGGTCGTGAACTTCACCGGCAGTGCCTGTACCATCAAGGTGGACAATCTTTACGCCTGCTTCAGCAAAAATACCAAGCACTGGGTACATCTTCTGTCGGTAAATTGTCATGCGTCGCGCGATAGTCTCTGGGGTATCCTCCATACGCTTACGCTTCTCAAGACGTGCCATAATTTCAGCTTCAGGCACCTCAAGTACAATCACGGCATCAATCTTCTGACCCATTTTACTCATGTAGCTATCAAGCCATGCTGCCTGCTCTTTTGTACGAGGAAAACCATCGATGATAATGTTACCGTAATTCTTGCTACGCGCATCCTGAATAGCCGCTTCGAATACCTGGTAGGTCAACTCGTCGCTGACAAGCTCACCAGATTTTAGCGTCTCAATCACTTTTGGGTCGTCGCTCTGGCGGAGCATCTCTCCCGTTGAAAGCCATTTCCATCCCTTACGGACGGCGAGCATCTGTCCCTGCATGCTTTTACCCGCACCAGTAGGACCAAACAAAAGAATCATACCTATCGCCCCTATTACTACTTATTAAGTGTTTCTTTAACAATACTTGCAATCATTGCGCCATCAGCAGTATTACCAACTAGCACCTTTACCGCACCAATAACTTGCCCCATAGCCCCAGGGCTGCTCACGCCAAGTTCAGCAACTTTTTGTTCAACAATAGTGCGCAGCTCAGATTCATCTAGCTGCTGCGGTAGGTATTCCTTAAGAATCTCCGCTTCTTTTTCCTCAGGCTCAGCAAGTTCCGCACGATTGTTATCGCGGTAAATTTTCGCGCTTTCAAGACGCTTTTTCACTTCTTTTGCAATCACTTTTTCAACATCAGCATCAGCAAGACCTTCATCTCGCTTACCACTGGCAACTTCTTCATTCAAAATTGCCGCTTTGAGATTGCGCAGGGTCTCGCCAACAAAACGATCGCCGCTCAAAAGGGCGGCTTTCATTTCGTTTGCAATACGCTCTTTCAGCGCTACCACACGAGCTCCTAGCGAATACCTAGCCGCATTTTGGCTAGCTTATCTGCTTTACGCTCGCGGCGGATAATCGCCTTAGCACGTCGCTCAGTCTTAGAAAGTGGCTTACTAAATCGCATAGAAGCCTTGGCCTCTGCGAGCACACCACTCTGTAGAACCTTGCGGTTGAAGCGACGAATGATGTTTTCGTTCGCCTCTCGTTCGTCTTTACGTGTAACTTGTACCATATCAGAGCTATTGTAACAGATGAAAAGTTGTTTTGCAACTATTACACTCATTTAGGACTCTGAGGTATAGACAAGATGCAACAATCTACCCTGAACCGAGCGCATACCGCGCCATTCATTGATCGAAAGCTCTACCCATACGCTTACCCGCTGGCCAACTTCCGCAAACCATTCATCTGGTGCAGAAAACGCCACAACATCCAGTTTTTTACCATGTATATCTTGGAGACTAAGTTTCACATGCTGCGATTCACTACCCATGCGACGCACACCCATCACTGTTACATTTTCAAAACATATAATCGGCTCAGGGTTACCACTACCATAAGGTTCAAGCCGCGAAAGCTCAGTAATAAGCGCTTCCATTGCTTCGCTAAAATCACTCACTGTTACATCAGCCGATGGCAAAAGAAGCGGTTCCTGTGGTGGCAAATTGAGCGATGCAAAATATTCGTTTACACGCCGCCTAAATGCATTAATATTTTGCGTTGGCAATGTTACACCCGCCGCCAACGTATGTCCACCGCCTTTAGTGATAATATCGTCACTCGCACGAATTGCCTCGGCAACGCTAAAGTCGCCATAGCTACGAGCACTACCTTTACTCTCCTCACCCAGCTCCTGGAACACATACGTCGGTTTTTTATAACGCTCCAAAATTTTAGCGGCAACAATACCAATAATTCCATGACTCCACTCAGCATGGCTAAGCACAAGCACTGAATCTTCCTGATATTGCTCCGCCTGTTCGAGTGCGGCTTTGTAGATAATATCTTGCGCTTTGCGCCGAGCAATATTCAATTCATCAAGTTTTTGCGCTAATTCAAGTGCGATCATATCGTCTGTTGCAAGTAGCATATCCTGCGCGTATTTTGCCGTTTCCAGTCGGCCAGCCGCATTCATACGAGGCCCCAAGCCAAACCCAAGCGTACGTGCCGTTAATTGGGATGGCTCAGCGCCAGTAACTCTCATAAGAGCTTTGAGTCCTGGACGACGTGTTTTAGCGAGAACCTTAAGACCCCAATAAACATGAAGCCGATTCTCATCTACAAGGGTTACAACATCACATACCGTACCAAGTGCGACAAGATCAAGCAGCCACTTCTCTTGCCCTGCCTCAAGCCCATCGAGCTGTGTTTGAAGGCCCTGCACCAGCTTGAATGCAACACCAACACCTGGCAAATCAAGAAATGGATAAAGCGGATTATCATCATCTTGTTTAATGAGTCGTAACTTCTCATAATGATCCCGATAATCTTGTAACAATCGCTTGGGATTAATCACGGCAACAGCGGGCGGCTGAACTGGCGCAACATTATGATGATCCGTAACGATTACATCCACTCCCAGTTCTTTAGCACGCGTAATCGGTCCCTCACTCAAACTACCACAATCCACCGTTACGATCAGCGTTGCGCCCGTTGCTGCAATTTCCTCTACTGCCTGCTCGGTCATGCCATAGCCTTCCCGAAAACGATTCGGAATAAACGCATCCACAAAGCGAAAGCCAAAACTACTAAATGCATCGAGCAAGACAGTTGTTGCCGTTAATCCATCAATATCATAGTCACCATAAATCATAATGTGCTCTTGACGTTCGCGCGCCTCCACGAGACGCGCAACCGCTACAGCCATATCAGGCAACAAAAAAGGATCATGACGCATTTGATAATCAGGCTCAAAAAATAACTTCGCCGCCTCGTTATCGAGACCGCGAGCTTTTAGAATTTGTTCAAAAATTGTCATTATGATGACTGAATGTCAGTTGTCGTACGCCGTGGACGACTTCCATTCGACTGCTGTTGTGATTTAATCACAATACTTTGGAGCTCTTTGAAAATCGGGAACTGTTTGTTAGTAGAGTAAATCTTAGTGTTGCCCTGCTTTTCGCCCAGCAAAAAACCAACTTTTTCAAGTCGCTTCAACTCCCGCTGAATGTTACCTGGATCTTCTTTGATGAGTTTAGCAAGGCCACGAACATGGGTATGAAAATCAGGATACTTGGCGTATACAACAACGATTTTACGTCGCACTCTTGATGTGATAAAAGTGTCTAGCACTGTAACCTTTCAGTTTTTTCCCTTACTATTGTTGCTTTTTATTCTACATTCCTACGGGCGTCTTTGCAAGCCTCAGCGAGCGTAGATTTACTGCCAATTAAGGATATTTTGGTTAATTTTAGCAATAACTTCTTCATGTGACGGGATTGCGTTATCTTCGTAATAATGATCAACCCCCATGAAATTTTCTTTTACATCAAGAATATGTACCTCGTCAGCACTCACGTGTAATTGATCTACCACAGGAATTGTTGCAAGGGGGGATACCACTACAAGTTTGCTAATGCGAATTGGTTTCAGGAAATCGATTGCCACGCTAATCATCGCACCGTCAGCAAGCCCGTCAGATACCAAAATCACGACACGTTCACGTAACATGTCTGAGGTAATAATACCCCCATCTCCAAGCAGTCTATTGATGCGACTAAATGCCTGGCGCTTCTGATCATCAAGATACCCATGGAATTCACTCGTGTATTCTTCGATCTCGCCTGTGGAAAATTCATTATTGTATGTAAAATTACCACCCTGTGATACCGCACCAAACATCGTGCCCTCACCTGGCACCTCAATCCCCTCGGTAACAAGCATAGTCAAGATACAGTGGAGTTGCGCTGCAATTTCCTCGCCTACCAATACGCCCCCATCACTAAGAGCGACGACTGCACAGTTTTCATATCGATATTTATCCACTAATTGTTCGGCAAGTAATTGGCCCGCTTGAGCCCGGCTCTCAAAATACATATGCCTATACTACCAGTGTTCCACCCGTATCTGCAAGCAGTTATATGCGTCTCACGGTATAATAGTAGCCAATGAGGTACTACGAGGTTGCTCCGATAAAAATTATTCGCGCAAATGCGAATACTTTTACATATTCCAGTCACACCCCCCTCACAATAGGCGCGTTTGTAATGATACCCGTAGGCAAACAGACGCTGCTCGGGATTGTGATAGAAGAAGTAGCACGTCCCACCTACGCAACAAAAGAAATTTCCGAGCCCCTTGATATTCCAAGGTTGCCAATACAATTAGTGCAAACTGCCGAGTGGATGAGTACCTACTATCACGCACATTTAGCTATAGTATTGCAGACAATACTACCCCGCGGAATAACAAAAAAACGCAGGCATAAACAAAGAGAGCAATTTGCACACAAGCGAGATAGAACACATTTCTTACTCAATAAAACACAGCAGGCCGCCCTCGACACCCTCCATGAAACAAATACCGGAACAGTGATTCTTCATGGGGTGACAGGCAGCGGCAAAACAGCCGTATACATACAATATACAAAGCAGATGCTTAATCATGGTAAATCAGTTATTGTTCTCGTTCCAGAAATCGCTCTTACCTCACAGCTTGTTGCAGAATTTCAACAACACTTTCCAGATGTTATTCTCACCCACTCCAAGCAAACCGAAGCCGAGCGCCACACATCATGGCTCGCCGTTGCAAGCACCATGACACCTCAGATAATTATTGGCCCACGCTCAGCGCTCTTTCTACCATTAAAGTCTATAGGTGCAATCATTATCGATGAAGCACATGAGCCCAGTTACAAGCAAGATCAGTCACCTCGCTATTCAGCGCTTCGTGTCGCTGGCGTACTCGCTAAACTACATAAAGGCATCGTCATTCAGGGCACCGCAACACCACTCGTAAGCGAGTATTTCTTAGCGAAAGAAAACAACCGGCCTGTGATAGAACTTCCCGAGCGAGCTCGCGCTGATGCTATAGCCCCAACAGTCGCTCTCATTGACATGACAAAGCGGAGTGCTTTCGTGCGACACCGGTTTCTATCCGATGAATTACTCTCTAAGATGCAAGCGAGCCTCGATGCGAATGAGCAGGTACTCATTTTTCATAATCGCCGCGGAAGCGCCAGCACAACACTTTGCGAAAACTGCGGTTGGTCAGCTACTTGCCCCCACTGCTTTATCCCTCTCACTCTCCATAGTGATGCGCACGAACTCCGTTGTCATATATGTGCATATACCGAAAAAGTACCGACATCATGTCCAATTTGCCAGAAGACCGACATAATTCATAAAGGCATCGGCACGAAACTTGTTGAGTCTGAGATTCGTCGTCTCTTTCCGAATAAAAAAATTATGCGCTTCGATGGCGACACGGAATCAACCGAAACAATCGAGCATAACTATCAAGCATTGTACAATGGCGAAGCAGAGATTATTATCGGTACTCAAGTCGTTGCTAAAGGTCTCGATTTACCAAACCTGAGCACTGTTGGCGTAGTACAAGCGGACGCCGGACTAAGCCTTCCCGATTTCTCATCAAGTGAACGAACCTTTCAGTTGCTCGCCCAGGTCATAGGCAGGGTTGGCCGATCTTCGCGTAGGACAAATGTCATCATCCAAAGCTACCAACCAAACAATCCAGCCGTGCAATATGGCATCGAGCAGAACTACGATGCGTTCTACAAACAAACCCTCATCATGCGCAGACAAGGCAACTTCCCACCATTCACTCATCTGCTTAAGCTAACCTGTACTTACAAAACTGAAGCTGCCGCAATCCGCAATAGTAAAGAACTCGCAAAGCTTATCCGCATCCAATATCCAGACGTTTCAGTTCTTGGCCCCACACCCGCCTTTTACGAACGACAGCGTGACACATACCGCTGGCAAGTAACCATTAAATCAGCGAAGCGAGCTCAGCTTCTGGCAATCATCAGCGAGATTCCTGGGCAATATTGGCAATATGACATCGACCCAATGAACCTACTCTGATCTACCCCTGTTTTTATATCGCTTTTTCATATATAATTAGGGCAATGAAAAAAGAATCTATTATCATCCTGCCTAATCCGCATTTACGGCAAAAATCAACAAGAATACACGTAGTCACGGATGACATTCGTAAAACCATCGACGATATGACCAGTGCGAGTCTTGACTGGGAAGACTCTCGCCCTCACGAAATTAGTGCTGCGCTCGCCGCCGTGCAGATCGACAAGCTCGAACGTATTGTTATTGTTCGTAGCGACTTCGATGATAAAACCGTCCGCGAGTTTATCCCCCTTATCAATCCTGAGATCATAAAAGGTGAAGGCCCAATGATCACCGACTACGAAGGCTGCCTGAGCGTCGACGGCTTCTACGGGAAAGTGTCTCGGTTCAGCAAAGTGCGCATCAAAGCTATGGATATAAATGGCAACGAGGTGCGCATCAAGGCTGAAGGCTTCCTTGCACGCGTGTTACAGCACGAGATCGACCATACTAACGGTATTGTATTCGTTGATCACATTCGCGATCAACACGACGCTTTCTATACACTTAACGCGAAAGGCGAGCTCGATCCGCTCGACTACGACATACATGTCAAAGACAACCCCAAGCTCTGGAATTAACCAGCCGATTGTCTTTTTCGGCACCGAAGAGCATAGCTTAATCGCGCTTCGCGGACTTGTCGAGGCAGGTCTACCTGTTGCCGCTATTGTCACAAAACCCGATGCTGCAAAAGGTCGTGGCAAAAAACTTACCCCGCCAGCAGTAAAAATATATGCCGAGGCACATAATATTCCCGTCTGGCAGCCAACCCGTCTCAAAGAAATTACCGATGACATTCAAAAACTCGATGACCCCGTAGGCATTCTTGTAAGCTACGGTAAAATTATTCCAAAAAAGACGCTTGAACTTTTCACCCCCGGCATCATTAACGTCCACCCATCATTACTACCTAAATACCGTGGACCATCCCCAATTGAATCAGCAATCGTTAATCGCGACAACAAAACAGGCGTCACGATTATGTGCCTTGTAAGCGCAATGGACGCTGGCCCAATTTATCAGCAGGTCCCCTACGCACTTGATTTTACCGAAACCAAGCCAGAGCTATACAACACTCTATTTACACTTGGCACCAACCTGCTCATTAGCAAACTTCCTGCTATTATAGCTGGTGAGTTACAACCCATACCACAGGACGACAATGATGCAACCTACTGCGCGCTCCTTTCTAAGAAAGATGGTGATCTCGATCTTACAACGCTCACCCCTGGCGAGGCTGAGGCTCGTGTAAGAGGCTACCTAGGCTATCCACGGACACGCGTCACGATTGGCAATCATACTATTATCATTACAAAAGCACACGCCGTAATGACACAAAAAACACCGCTCGACCTTATATGTGCAAACGGTGCATTTTTGTCTATTGATGAACTGATTGCGCCAAGCGGCAAAACAATGAGTGCTGCCGAATTTCTGCGCGGCTATTCCCTCTAGACGGTGCCAAGAATCGCGTCACGATTAGCGATAATCTCACCTTTCAATTCATTCATAGTGCGTGATACGACATCTTTATAGTCTGGACGATTGAGACTCAACCACTTCAAGGACGCATATTCCGCTAGCACTGCATTCCTTGGGACATTCTCTGGTGCGCTCGATGTAAGCTGCTGGTAAATAGAATCTTGCTCATATGCAGGAACGTTCGCCGCAAGCCAAGCGTTAATAACCTCGTCTTTATGATCAAGAAAACTCTCAAATTCCTGAAGCTGTGCATCACTCAACCCTTCAGACAGTTGCGTACCTACACGCAGTTCAAGTTGCTCCCTAAAGTGACCAAGGAAAAGCTTCTTTTGGTCTCCTGGTAAATCGCCCAGACCCACCTCTTGTAAAAAATTATCGTCTAGCTGAAACATGGTTATCTCTCCTAGTGATAGTATACCACCACTAGATCTTTATACTAGACGCTCTTACTGCGCCGACGAGGCACCCAAAATAGCAGTCATGTTTGCCTGAAGCTCATTCTTAAGCTGTAGTAATTCAGACTCAACAATTGCCTCGTAATCTGGATTATGTGCCTTAATCCACTCTTCAGCAGAAACTTCAGAATCTCGCGACTCCTTCATAGTATTGTCAAACTCGTCCACTTCTTCGTCTGACAAATTTTCAGTCAGTCTCGTCCCGACACGCGCCTCCAGCGTCTCGACAATCTGCTGTTTAAACGCTTCTTTCTTCTCCGGCGATGCGTTACCCAAGCCTAAATCGTCTAAAAATGCGTCGTCTAGTTGTACTGTCATATGCAATGTCCCCTTTATTTTTCTAGTGGTCTAAATTCTATCTATGCAAGCTATCATATGTCTTTGAGATAATATCAAGCGCAGATACCGGCATCTTACCATCCCGCGGCATACTTATCCCCCATTGGCCATTCGGCATTCTGTAAGCGAGATGCATTTCATGAAGCTGAGGACCAGCATTATGAAGGACTTGGTCCCAGGAGCTTTGAGGGATACCCATATCCTGGAAAGTCTGATAGAATCCTTCACCCGGCTTAATGGTTTCTGCGGCCAGACTATATTTATCAGGTGCAGGTGACAAGGGATGGTGGTCACCCGAATTGCCACCGGAGTTCCCGTTCGAACCGCTATGGTCACCTCCATGGTCACCGCCGTGCTGGGTATTACCGGGCCCGCCGCCCTGCTGACCGCTAGGTCCCCCACCCCCACTGTGATGAGATGAATCGCCAAACAACCCATGCCACATATGAGAAACATGTGATGTAGCCTCGTGTGCGACTTCACGGGTAGCATGTGCGATAGTCCCACCCAAGAATACGCCAGGCATCATAGATAGAGCAGCTACTCCAGCTGAACGTCGGCGCTTCTTTACATTCTCGGCAATAGAGATATCCATCTGCTTTCCAAGGTATTCATTAAGTTTATCAATGGCGGCATCCGCGTCATCAGTCCCTCCAACTTCAGCCTCGGCAAGTGCTTCACGCTGCCTGTCCTCATTGACCGTTATCACTCCGGCGTTAGGATTCTTTTTAGCATCAGCCACCGCATACCCACGAGCAAATCGCCCACCCATAACGAGGCCAGCTGCCGCTCCTGCTGCAGCCCCGCCAGTGGCGGCGGTCAAAAGGCTCCCGGTGACTCCTAACGCTAGACCAAACACCACACCTTTAATGATACGCTTGGATACACCCCCTTCAGTCATAAAGCGAATAAACTTCATGCGCTTCGTGTTCCCCATCGATTCATTTGTCGCTAGCTGCAAATCCTTAAAACTATCGAGTAGAAGCTCAGCCACACGCATCCGCCTTTCAGTCTTCTCATCATCGGTTCCATCAGGCATTGCTTCCACTACCTGACGAACATGATCTCTCATTGTAGTTTCATACTTATTACGAAGATCATTAAACTTCGCGCGACGATCACCCAAATCCAATTCATCAATACCAAGCCCAAGCTGGCGCTTGGCTGTTATATCAGCCAGCTCTTCTCGGGCAGTTTTAATGGCGTCAGGTGTTGGCACGGGAGGCGTTGGTGTCGGTGCGGGCGTTGGTGCTGGAGTAGGAGCAGGTACAGGTACCGAGGGAGATGCAGTCGTCTTGAGGTTATCTACTATCATTCCAACCCTTGCAAAGCCCGCATCTGTATCACTGGGATCTTCACCGGGTGCGAGATGATCAGGACGCATATTAGGCGGTATACGCCACATCTCATCATCTATCCTATCGATTGATGCAGTACGAAACAAATCATGAATCTCAGTATAGTGAGGGCTGCCCTCTACCACACCTAGTCTAGCCAAATACGCTTTTAGAGATTCGTCAATTCCATTGTTAAAAACATTCAGATAGTCACTATCTCCAGGAATAGCGCCACTCCTAAGGGTGCTCAGTACTCCAAACTGAATCTCACGCCACTGTTTCACCTTATCTATATTAAGTAGCTCGCGCTCCTCATCACTATACTCGACAGATGGTATGCTTGGTGGATGGTCAGGTGATGTCATAACTTAGTTCCGTTTATTGCAGTTTTTGTTTTTATTCGCTCTCTCTTAAAGCTAGCACACGCTACTCTATAAATCAATAGGCTTATTCCCCTCACGGGAAGCATTTTCGTTGTATTATTTATGGTTACGCTTGTTAATCTTATTATTTTATGTTCCGGGGTATTGACTTTATATTTGTTTTGTTGTATTATGTCTAACGTACCTTTCTGAACGAAGTGGTACGCACATTTACAGCGCTACGTTTGAGCTTTGGCTCATGTAGCACTGCCCCATCAGCAATCAGTGTATTGACACTGTGTATGGTGTATGCAACCGGTGACGGCTTTTGTATATAGCATACACAGTGTCACCTCGCGAGAGGCATTGTGTGGAAAACAACTGAATAATAACTAAAAGCAGTTCTGTCCACCACACTCTGCCTTCAGGAGGCACACCATGTCCAACCCCCTGTTCGACGCGCTTGGCCTCAACGAGGCCGCCGGCATCGATGACAACGAGGTCGAGGCCATCAAGCGAGTCCTGGACCGCATCAAGGTCGAGGCCGCCCAGGTGGCCAAGATCAACGACAGCGCCACGACCATCGAGATCCTCAACACGATGGTGGCTATCGTCCGCAAGGTCGGTAACGTCACGTCCAGCGACGAGCTCCACCAGGTCCTCGCCACGCTGGGCCACGGCACCACCACGGCGGTCGCGCCGGCCATCGCTGGCGGCAGCGCCCCGACTCTGTCGGACAACGAGCAGCGTCTCGTCGATCTGTTCCGCAGCGCCGGCACGGGTCAGCAGCAGGCCATCATCCGCATCATGAGCACGGCTGACCCCGCCCGCATCCGAGTCGACAGCACCGGCACCCCCGTCATGATCCCTCAGCTCCAGCAGGCCTGGGACGACGACCACGACGTGAACCACGCCGGCTCTCAGGCCGAGAAGATCCACGACCTCCAGCAGCAGCTGGTGGCCGCCAGGGCCCTGCCGAGCGGCGTGGCCATGGTCCCGCAGACGGAGCTCGACGCGGCGAACACCAAGCTCGCGACGCTGAAGACCGACGTGCAAACCGAGGTCGCCAAGCTGAAGCTGAACGACGCCGAGTCGGCCGGATTCGGAGGCAGGAGGACGACCCTCGTGGTCGCGCCGACGGTCGTCCGGTCCGTCGCGGCCGAGCTCCACGGACTGACCCGCTGAACTCAGCGGAGCTGATGGGGAACCCGCGCGGGGCACGGTCAGGAACATCGCCGTTCCGACTGTGCCTCGCCGGGCAACTCATTCCGATTTACTCTACACACCACCTGGTGTGTTTTTTGTTAATAGCGAATTAACCTATTGCAGTGTTCGCTTAACAAGCTCCCGTGTAAAGAATTCAATGATATCACCCTCTTCTACTACAAGTTTCTTGTTAGTCTTGAGGCTTAGTCCGCACATTTCACCCTCAAATACTTCTTTAGCCTCTTGCTGCTGGCGCTGAACACTCATGACTTCAACCTCAGCAACCTTTTCACCGCCATGAGTAATGCGCGCAAGAACATTTGCGACCACCTTGCCCTTGGTCACTTCACCGCCACAGATGATTTCATCGCGAGTTGTACGGAAGACACCTTTCACCTTAAGAGTACCGATTTCAGTCTCAACCACCTCTGGTGCAAGCATCTGCTCCATACTTTGGCGTGCATCATCAAGAAGCTCATATATCACACGGTAAAGACGTATCTGTACTTTATCTCGCATTGCAAGGCGCTTTACAGCAGGCGGAAGATCAATATTAAATCCATAGATGATCGCATTCGAGCTTTCCGCCAAGCGAACATCACTTTCACTCACACCGCCGACACCACTTCCAATAATCCTTAGGCTGATCTGGCCTTTAGTATCAACAAGTCGCAAACTATCCATAACAGAAGTCAATGAACCCTGCACATCCGCCTTCACGATAACGTTCATGTCCTGTATGTCGTGCTTCTGTGTCATCATCTTCAAGAGATCGGCACCAGTCACGTTTGTACTTGCAGCATTACGCTCAGCTTCAAGTCGCGCGCGCTCAACCATAAGCCGAGCTTCTTTTTCACTCTTTACAATCGTAAAGACATCACCAAACTGTGGAAGGTCCTTAAAACCCGTCACTGTTGCAGGTGTTGATGGGCCAGCATCTTTAAGGGTTTTCCCTGCAAAATCGAGAAGCGTACGCACCTTGCCATAGGCAGTCCCCGCTACGAGGAAGTGGCCTGGCTTAAGGAATCCCTGCTCGACAAGAAGATTAACAACAGATCCCTTTCCCTTCTCCATGTGCGCTTCAATTACAAGACCTTCAGCAGGTACATCAACATCAGCCTTTAGTTCCTCCATATCCGCAATAAGCAGAACAGTATCGAGCAACTTATCAACATTTTCGTTCTGTTTCGCACTGATTGGTACCATAATCGTGTCGCCACCCCACTCTTCAGGGTTAAGCTGGTGCTCAGTCGCGAGCTGGGCCATAACGCGTTCTGGATTAGCACCTTCTTTGTCCATCTTGTTAATAGCGATGACAATACGCGCATTCGCGCTGCGAGCAAAACGAATTGCTTCAACAGTCTGCGGCATGACACCGTCATCCGCCGCAACAACGATGATGACGACATCAGTAAGCGCCGCGCCATGCTGGCGAAGTGCCGCAAATGCTTCGTGGCCTGGTGTGTCGAGCAAAGTAATTGTTCGGCCGTTATGCTTAGCCTGATATGCGCTGATGTGTTGCGTAATACCGCCCGCTTCACCAGTCGCAGTTTTGGTGCCCAAAATCGTATCAAGCAAAGTAGTTTTACCGTGGTCGACATGGCCCATTACAGCTACAATCGGCGGGCGTTCAGTCGCCTTGTCTGATGGCACGTGCAAGCGCTGCGAAGCCGTTGGCTGCTCATTTTCTTTCCGCTTCAGCTCAACCTCAAGGCCAAGCTCTTCAACAATAATCTGTGCGGTCTCAAAATCAAGACGCTGGTTAATCGTTGCCACGATACCATTCTTAAACAATTCTCCGACAAGCTGCGTAACAGGCAGGTTAAGGGTTTCAGCGAGCTCGCCTACCGTTACTGAGTCGGCGATAACCAAAATCTTCTTCTCCTGGCTGCTCATCTGTATATCCTTCCTGCCGGCAGCTTGCCGGATCAATTATCCACGAATAGTCATGGGTTTATTTTTTAGGTTTTTTATCCGTAAGGCTAAGGCTAATCTTACGGCTGTCCTTGTCAATATCAAGGATTACGAACTCTTTGCGCTCGTTCAAGGTAAACACCTTCTCAGGGTCAACGTCGTTGCCGTTGCCAAGCTCACTCACATGAACAAGGGCTTCAACAGCTGGGCTGATCTGTACGAACGCGCCGAAAGGCGTGATACGGGTCACTGTACCCTCAACTTTATCACCCTTATTGAATTTCTCAACTTCATCAAGCCAAGGATCCTTAGTAAGCTGCTTCATACTAAGGCTAAGGCGTTCTTTGTCGATTGAGATAATCTTAGTCTCAATTGTCTGACCAACCTTTACATAGTCAGCGGGGTTGTTTACGCGCTCCCAGCTAATCTCTGAGATGTGTACCAAACCTTCGATGCCATCAACGTTTACGAATGCACCAAAGTCTACAACACCAGTTACAACACCCGTTACAGTATCGCCAACCTTGAGCTTCTCAAAGCGCTCTGCAAGGCCATCCTTGATTGCTTCCTTCTCAGAGAAGATAAGTTTGTTTGCCTTGCGATCGCAATCGAGGATACGTACACGAAGTACTTGGCCTACAAGTGCGTTAAGACGTGCAAGGATTTCATCTTTGTCAGCGCTACCAACACGTGGATAGTGCTCTGCTGAAAGCTGTGAAACAGGGAGAAAGCCGCGAACACCTTCATATTCTACAAGCATACCGCCGCGGTTTGCGTCGTATGGAGTGACGTCGATGATTTCACCAGCGTCCATCTTAGCTTGAACTTCTTCCCAACCACGGTCCTTAGCGGCCTTACGAAGGCTAAGAAGGCTGTAACCGTTATCAAGCTCAGTATCAACAACACTTGCGGTTACTTCGTCACCTTCATTAAGCTGACGACTGAAACCAACTTCACGGCGTGGTACAAAACCGACACCTTGTGCACCTAAATCAATCAATACTTCATGTTTACGAACACTTAATACATGGCCTGTGATGACTTCACCAGCAACGAGCTGTTTAACGTTCTCGCCGGCAAGGAGATCATCCATTGAAATTGTGGCTTTTGCCATATAAGTTTATTAGTCGAGAGAGCTCTCTACTGAGACTCTTTCGCTAAAACTCCTCTATTAAATTTAATATTTCTTGGCGCATCATAAAGATACTTGCCTAGATCATATCTATTGTACACGGTTTTACAGAGAAAGTCTAGATAAGACGTCGAGAGCGTGTGTACGACACAACAGAGGCGACAAGAAGCGCCGCACCAAGCGTCGAAAACACCACGTGCTCAGGCCCCGTTTTTGGCAGTGCTGCGGCTGTAGACGTTGAATCCGAAGTATTCGCTGACGAGGAGCTCGTCCTTGAAGTACCTGGCTTCTTGGTATCACCTTTTGATTGAGAATCAAGCGCAGCCTTCAGCTTGTCGTCATCACTTAAGGTAGATGGTTTCGCCGGCGCAGACGAGCCACTATCCGCAGTATCTTTATTTGACGTTACCGGCTTCGTTGTTGTCGTGGTATCTGTTGCTTGCATGCGTCGAACAACATAAACACTACCAGCCAAAAGTCCTACTAATACCGCTCCCACCAGCACAAATCCGAGTACGCTCCCTTGTTCGATTCGTCGTGCCATAATTCTACTTCCTCTTTCTTACTTCTTTCATTCTAACCCTTTAAAACAAATGGTGCAACCTTGCAGGCATATGTTACTATAGGCATATGATTGTAGTAATCGATACTGGTGGGACAAAAACGCTTATTTCCTCGTTCGAACGGAATGGCAAAATGGGCGAATCGACAAAGCTTCCTACACCTTCAAACCCAAAAGAGTACGTACAGCAAGTTAAAAACATCGTCCACAGCACCTATAGTCACGATAAAGTCGAGGTAATCGTGCTTGCACTACCCGGTATTATAAAAGATGGTGTAGCCATCTGGTGCAATTCACTTGGATGGAGCAACTTTAATGCTGTTAAAGAATTTCACGATCTCTTGCCCGGTGTACCTATCCTCGTAGAGAATGATGCGAACCTTGCCGGCCTCGCCGAAACGCGCGCACTCAACCCTGTACCGGTTTCTTCGCTCTATATCACCATCAGTACAGGTATCGGCAGTGGCATCTGCACCAATGGCAATATCGATCAGGGATTGCGCTTAAGCGAAGCTGGACGAACACTTGTAGAATATGACGGACGTATTCAATCGTGGGAGAATTTTGCCTCAGGACACGCTATCGTTAAAGTCTATAAAAAATTCGCACGCGATATTCATAGCAAGCGTACGTGGAATCAAATTGCAGATCGCATTTCCCGTGGATTTCTTGCTGTTATACCCACCATACAGCCTGATGTCATTATCATTGGTGGCAGCGTAGGCACATACTTCGATCGGTTTGGCGAGCAACTCAAAGCCATCCTTGTGGAGCATCTCCCGCCTCATATTCCCTGCCCTCCAATCGTCCAGGCACAACACCCCGAGGAGGCTGTCATATACGGCTGTTATTACTATGGAAACGATTACCTCTCTCGTAAAAAATCTAAAAAGTAGCGCCTTAAGTGAGCCGCATCTTCAAAGCCTCACCCTGAAAAAGGGTGAGCTATTTAGTTGGAACCATACCGCTTGTGTTATTACATATAGCCCCAAAGCAAAGAGCGCTGACGCTTACCTGCTCCATGAATTCAGCCATGCGCTACTCCAGCATCAAGAGTATGCACGGGATATTGATCTACTGAAGATGGAGCGTGCAGCCTGGGATAAAGCAATAACAATAGCCAGTAATTTTCATGTAACCATAGATGATAATCTCATTGAATCCGCTCTCGACACCTACCGTGACTGGCTTCATGAACGCTCCATCTGCCCCACCTGTAACGCGACCGGTATCGAGGCAAGCAAGCAGCAATATGAATGTGTCAGCTGCCACACTACCTGGCGCGCAAATGAAGCAAGAGATTGCTCACTTCGTCGCTACACGACTAAAAAACACCTCGCCTAGAGGTGTTTTTTAGGTTTAGATAGGGTAACTATTCAGCAATAGAGCTTGCTTGCATAGTCTGGCTGTCGTCATTTTGTACTGCCTGACTGTCGTCAGTCTTCTTAGTGCGACGTGAGATACGGCCGCCCTTAGCGCCCGCAATGCGTGCGAGATCTGGGTTAGCAGCAAATCCGCCAGTATGGCCATTACGACCACCCTTCTCACCAATTTTGGCATAGAAATTAGGATCTTTAGCCAAGTTTTTTTGTGCAGCCTTAAGGCCGCCAGCTTTTGTACCTGCCATTTGTAGGTTCTCCTCGCCCGGGGATATGCCGAGCAAATTAAAAGGGTTCCGCCTTCCTACCTCTGGTAGATAGTTCGAAACCCTCGCTTATACCTCACATCTGAGATGTGTATGATTATATATTAGCACAAACGATTCAAAATGTCAATGGTTACAAACAAAATAGTTATGATATAAAAAGTATTGCACTTATGCATCACATGCGATATTATAGATATGCACCTGTTTGAACCTCGAAAAACTACGAGATTCACCACAAAAAGGTTCTCACGCCTGCGAGATGTGAGAAAGCAAAAATAACCCGCCTGCGAGACGGGTTATTTTATTAGGCTGCATTTTTGTTCTTATATAGGTCTAGCTTAATCAGATGGAGCCACTTTCTTAATTCAACATAGCACGCAGCGCCGCCTGGTGGTGCGAAAAACTATAATAACCGTAGCTACCAAGCTCAACTACCATACTCGGAATACCTTCTTTTGCGGCCGCCCACTCTTCATAAGCACCAGTAATATCATAATCAAACCCTCCATTGGAACTATAAGTTGTATCGCTATAGCCAACCATAGAAGCGTAGTTAGCTGCATAGCCCGCAGAGTACCCGCCCGGATCACCCATCACCAAACTTCCCACCGCATGGAACGATAAAAGCAACCGTGGCCGCCAACTAGTAGTAAGATTTGCAAGCGCCTGCGCTTCAGGCTCCGAAAGTGGCATCGAACCGCCACCTCCTGCATGATACCCATCCGTATCATTAATATCCTTCACCCACCCATCTGTGGGGAAGTTGCGATTCAAATTAACCCCATGAGCATTTGTGCGAGTGTTTGCAGCTACTCCATCAGGGTTAATAGTTGGCACGACAACTACCCTCTTGTCGCTATACAAACTAGGATGTGCTTCTAAGTCATCCGTCCAGGCCCGCATAAGCCCACTTGAACTTGGCTCATTGCCATGAATGGCACCAACATACATAGTAACCGGCCCTCCTGCGCCAAATACATACGCCACCAGCGCTTGGCCGCGTACCGAGTAACCGTACACCGAGGTTGTGTGACAAATAGTGCGCGACGTATATGACCAATCTGTGGCCGAAGCAATATCGTAGTTACTCAGTAGACCTTTCGCGACAGTAAGAGTAAACGGAGTACATAACCCCGCACTCAATGTATATATGATTTGGTTTCCGCTTCGTGTTATTCGCGCAGCCGTCCCTGATATTGCCACAAGCCTACTTATATCCTGAGCAACTGATAATTCCTGGTCAAACGTAACAACAATGCGTGCAGTTGTTGCAATTCCCCAGCTACCAACAGACACATTCGTAACTTTTGGACCGCCAGAAGTACGAAATGACACAGTATAAGGTTCGATTAGCGAACTACCGTCAGCCGCCTCAAGATTCGTAATCCTTAATGTGTAGGCTTTTTCGCGCGATAACTCACTAGTAAGTTTAATGATGATAACTTTATCTTTTACGACCGTAGTCGTAGCCATAGCACTAGGCGCCCCCTCCTCCGCGAGGGTTACCGTCGCGCTCTTCACAGGCTTGTCGGCAGTGAACGTGAGTTCCATCGGCTTAGCATAAACCGTATTGCCGTCCCGCACGGATCCATCCACAATCGTAGTTGCGGTAAGCGTCGTAATTGTTGCCTTAAGTACAGTTGATGAAGTCTCGGACCTAAATGATCGCAGTACCTCAATGTGATATTGCCTGCCTTGTGATAGTGCAAGTGGAGCCAAGTCGCATGATAATAATGTCTTACTTAAAACCAACCGGCACGACGCCATCTTTTCAGCAACTTGAACACGATAAGTATATAGCACGTCAGACTTATCAAGTTTAAACTCAAGTGCTCGCATAGCCGGCACGGGTTTATTGCTGTTCAAACTAACACTCGGAGGATTACTCGTCACCACCATTATATGTTGCTGAAATAACCAGCCTCCAAATGGGGATAGCGCCACTATAGTACGTCCGGTCGTAGGGGTTTTTACTGGCTCTATACAAGTATGCGTTGAAAACAGACGGACACCTCCTATCTGCAACCCTCCTTCAGTCGACACCGAGAATTTTGCATCATCGACCGTTTTCTGGACACTTGGCAAAAATGTGAGCCATGTGATACAAGTGCGCTCAGAGGCATAAGACAATGTGACTGGTCTGGGAATAACCCAGAGTACAATATAACCAAAAAGGGCCAAAGCTATAAGAGCAATAGCCCAGGTGCGCAAGCTCTGCGAGCACACCCAAGTTTTAATGAGATTGATGTATTTGTATATCAATCCGCCCCACTAACACTACCAGCGAACAGCAACAGCCAGTTCAGCGTCGATATATTCAACAGAAATTTTCATTTTACCACCTCATTTTTTATTTATACCCACTAGTATATAGTAAGTATACTACTCACATAGTGGCGAAACAATAGAATTTTGGTTAAATAATTTCAGGCAAAGACAAAACCCCTGGTATTCCCAGGGGTTATTGTATAATTCGGCGCCGTGCTAGTTTCCCACTTGTGGCAGTATAATCGCCGCTGATGAGCTTAACTTCTGTGTTCGGAATGGGAAC
>Ga0068857_100000708_pt1 | contig 24832 bp, 25 predicted proteins | sample KBSCornC72_FD_66591 | JGI IMG/M metagenome (GOLD analysis project Ga0068857, IMG submission 66591) | Corn rhizosphere microbial communities from Kellogg Biological Station, Michigan, USA - KBS Corn C7-2 | ecosystem: Host-associated > Plants > Roots > Rhizosphere > Soil ...
GGGCGAGCGCATCGGTCAGGGCCGTGAAAACGCCAAGCAGTTCCTGCGCGAGAATGCGGATGTGTTTAAGAAGGTTGACACGGAGTTGCGCAAGCAACTGGGATTGATCCGCGCTGATTCGCAGGCTGCCGCGCCGCTTCCGCCGCCGGCTCCAGTTCCTCAAGCTGCTGCGCCAACACGCGCGCGTAGTTAAGTCTCACTACATCACCGGAAACTCGGCTCCTGCAACCTCAGGGCCACTCATTGCGTCCAATGGTATGAGGATCAAAATGAGGATTGAGAAACTATATCGTCTCTTGAGCTTGGGAGCCTTGTTGGCTGTCCCGGTGTTCGTACATGCATCCGCGAACCCTCCGGCGCCCGAGTCGCTCGAGACTAAAGTGCGGCATCAATTGAACATGCTCCCGTATTACGGGGTGTTCGATAATCTTTCGTTCCGCGTGGACGGCAACAAAGTCACATTATTCGGGGAGGTTGCCCGGCCTGTGTTGAAGTACGACGCGGAAAGCGCGATCAAGCACATCGAAGGCGTGAGCCAGGTGGAAAGTCACATTGAAGTTCTGCCCCTCTCGAACTTCGACGATCAGATCCGCTTGCGCACGGCGCGCGCGATTTATGGCTATCCGGCACTAAGCCGCTACGCGCTGGGGACGCATCCGCCGATTCACATCGTCGTGAAAAACGGGAATGTGACGCTAGCAGGTGTAGTCGCGAATTCGATGGATCGAGACTTGGCGTTTCTCAGAGCCAACGGAATTCCCGGAGCCTTCTCGGTGACCAACGAATTGCGTGTTGACGGCAAGTAAATGACGGTACGTGAGCTCGGATCACCCGGACGCAGTCAGCCCCCACGCTCGCGGGGGTTCCGGGATTGATCCACCGGCGGCCCAGTCGCCTCCTGATCGGGCCGCCGTTTACCTTTTTATTGATCGCGCACAACGCTACGACGTCCATCGGTAAATCAGAGTTTCTCAGCGCAAAAGACGCTTGAATAGGGCTTTCTGCCCAAAGAATTTGATTTAGTCGGCATTAGAACTGGCAGTACTAATGCTGGTTGATATAATTCCGATGCGCTGCTAACATTTTCCGATGCGAAGTGGCTCTGCTTGTATTCTTCTTGTGGTTCTCTCCCTACCTTTGGCAATGGGAAGCGTTGTCCTAGAAAGCGAAACAGATGGGCAAGCAGCCAATAATACCCTTGCAACGGCTCAGGTCGTTTTGGGAGGAGCCTTCACACTGCCTCTCCCGGCCAATGTCGTAGGATCTCCAGGCCCCTTCCCTACGGCCACCATTCAGGGACATTTCTATGGCCCAACAGTTGCCACGGCAGATCTCGACGTCGACTTTTATGCTTTTTCCGCAGTAGCCGGTTCACGGGTATTCTTTGATATCGATGACGCGCCGCTCACGTTTCCAACATTCCTATCTCTTTTCAGTACAGGAGGAACACTCCTGGCTTATGATCAGGCATTGAACGCGGGAGCCGATCCAGGTTCCGATACGTTTACCGATTCGTTCTTGGGCGTATTTACTTTGCCCAATTCGGGGACTTATTACATCGCAGTCAGCGCCGGTGGTAATTTCCCGGATGCGTTGGGGCTTTGTTCTCAATTTCCCGATATCCAGTACCTCTCCGTAGCAGGTGCTGCTCCTAATACGTGCCCTGCTGGGCTCTCCACCTTTAGCTTCCGCAATGCTGCGCAACCGGCAGGAGCGCTGCCATATACTCTTCAGATTAGCCTGGAGAGTACGGTCCCAGAGCCATCTACCCTAGGATTTCTTGCAGTCGGCTCCCTTTTCCTTTTTATCTGGAGGCGTGTGGCCGGTAACTGGCTCGTTTAGCTCTCGCGGCTTAGTGCGCCACGGAACCGCGAAGGGCATGGGCGGCCTCTTAAACTTTACGCTGCTAGCGCCTGTTCGAAATCCGCTAACAGATCCCGCCAGTCTTCGATTCCTATCGACACCCGCACCAATCCATCCGTCACGCCGGCATCCGCCGACTGCGCTTCGGTAAAACCGGAATGCGTGGTGGTCTTCGGATGGCAGACCAGCGTCTCCACTCCTCCTAGCGACACAGCGTTGTAGGCGATGCGGAGCTTCCGCAAAAAGTCGAAGGCCGCGGATTTGCCGCCGCGCAGTTCCAGTGAAAACATCGCGCCCGGAAAATCGCACTGCTGCAAACGAATGCGAATCTGTTCGGCATCCGCAAACAGAGAGGGATAGTAGACCTTGGCGACCTTGGGATGCGAAGCCAGCCGCTCGGCGATACGCTGCGCGTTCTTGCTGGCCCGGTTCATCCGCAACCGGACCGTGGGCAGCCGCGAAGCTAGCATCCAGCACTCGTCCGGCTGCAGAATGTTGCCGAACATATTGCGTTTCAGCTGCATCTTGCGAATGAGCTCGGGATCGCTCGCCAGAGCCACTCCGCCGATCAGATCGCTGAAACCGGAAAGATACTTGGTGGCGGAATACAGCACCAGATGCGCGCCGCGGTCGAGCGGATGCTGAAACGTAGGACCGAGCAGCGTGTTATCCACCATGACTAGCGGTGATTCTTCCGCGCGGGCCTCTCCCGCGGCCGAAGCGGCACGCCGGATATCCGTCATCACCAGCGTGGGATTCGCGGGCGTCTCAATCAAGATGACGCGCAGCCGGGGAGTTTCACGAATAGCTTTGTCCATCGCAGCAATGTCGCCCGCCGGCACCGCCACGCCAGCGATGCCCCAGGAGTGAAGAAATCCCTCGATGAGCGATTGCGTGCCGCCGTAGATGGGCACGGTATACAGGATCGCGTCGCCGGGACGCAGAAACGTGAACAACGCGGTGGTGATCGCCGACATGCCGGAGTTGAAGACCAACGCTGCCTGCGCGCCTTTCTCCAGCGGCACGATCTGACTCTCGAAAATCTCCGCATTGGGATGGTTAAAGCGCGAGTAAATCAAGTCAGGCTGTTCTCCGGCCTGCGGCTTGGCTCGCCCGGCCACCAGGTCGAACGCGCGCTCCGCAGCTTCCGGGCTGGAGAAGACATAGGTAGAACTACGAAACACGGGCGGCCGCGCTGAGCCGACCGAAAGCCGTGGATCGAATCCGCGGCTGAGCACTTCTGTCGAAGATCGTAAACCGGGCTTTTCTTCTGCCATGACTTGCAGTGTACTCCTCGAATGGGCGCCCCTTAGTACGTTGGTACGTCAGGCGATACCTGAGCCTAAATAAGCGCTATGCCTAATTGGGCGGTACGTCACGGCCCTCTACAATTCGGTTATGAGCGTGCAGGTTGCCACTAAACCCAGTAAGAGTCAGTACTCGGAAGCGGAGGCGGCCGAGGAATTGGGTATCTCCGTGGCGCAGCTTCGCACCATGATTCGTAGCCATGTAGTAGACCGCGATGAGGATCTGAACAATGTCCCCGTTACGACGTTCCAGCCATCGGATTTATTGATCCTGCGTCTGCTGACAGGCATGTCCACCAGCTCGAATCCTCGATAGGACTTGGTAGAATCGTAGCTTCCTCGAAATTCTTCAGGAGGCTTTTTCCTTGGCACAACTTGGTTTTCTCGGGCTCGGCATCATGGGCTATCGTATGGCAGGCCATCTTCTTAAGGCTGGTCACGATGTCGCACTCTGGTCGCACACTGGCAGTAAGGCGCAGCAGCTTGCGAAAGGTGGCAAAGGTACCGCGTGCGCGACCCCGCGTGAAGTAGCAGAGCGATCCGACGTCATCTTCTACTGCGTGGGCGATACGAAGATGGCGCGCCAGATCACCGTTGGGTCAGGCGGCTTGATCGAGACCGTTCGCAAGGGTGCGATCACCTGCGATTGCAGTTCCATCGCTCCCGAGGCCAGCATCGAGCTGAATGCAGCGTTCGCGGCCAAAGGCGCGCACTTCCTGGATTCCCCGGTTACCGGATCCACGGGAGGCGCGGAAAAGGCGACCCTCACCTTTATGGTGGGCGGCGACAAGGCCGTATTCGAGCGCGCCAAACCCTACATGGAGATCATGGGCAAGCTGTTCTACTACTGCGGTCCAGCCGGCCAGGGTTTAAAGGCCAAGGTCACCCAGAATTTGGTGGGAGCCAGCATCATGCAATCCTTCGCCGAGGGACTGGTCCTGGCCGCCAAAGCCGGCATCGCCCCCGAGCTGATGATCGAGATTCTGGAGAACAGCGCGGCAAAGAGCGGCATCGCATCGTACAAGGCTCCGTTTATCCTTAACCGCGATTTCGTCACCAATTTCTCGGCCAAGTGGATGCATAAAGATGTCGGGTTCGCCCTGGATCTGGCGAAATCATTGGACTTGCCGTTACCAATGACCGCCGTCACACACCAGATGCTACAGGCGACCATCGCCAAGGGATGGGGGGATGACGATTTCTGCTCTACCATCCGTGTTTTGGAAGATTGGGCCGGGATGGTGATTAAGAAATCCTCGTAACCAGCTCGTAACAGGCGGGGTACCAGCCAGAGTACTGGACTAAATATCCTTTATAACCAAACGATTAGAAAGTTTTTCACAGGCGGATACAAAAAACTGTTGCGTTCGCCTTAGAAGTATACTAATATTGGAATCAAGCCGGGGAGGGAAACTCCCACCAAAGCGAGACTAACCTCATTAAAGACCCCTGAAGCAACCTTCCCGGCGCCCCTTCAAAAGAAACTCTTCCAAAAAAATCCAAGGCAGTGAGCAGGCGGTCGGATGCTATGATCGGAGTCGAGTGACTCTCCTGACGCTTCTGGGATCGACTGGGTCGATCGGAACCAGTACCCTCGACGTAGTTCGCAGGTGGCCCGATCGATTCGGCATCTACGCCTTAGTTGCCGGCAGAAACGTCGAACTGCTGGCCCGCCAAATCGCCGAATTCAAGCCGAAAGTCGCAGTGGTAGCCGACGATAGCGTCTTGAATGACCTGCGAGCAATCCTCAAATCCCAGAACATTCCCCGGCCCGAATTGGCCGCGGGGCCGCAAGCACGCATCGACGCGGCGACCGCTGTAGAAGCGGGTTTCGTGATGTCGGCTATCGTCGGCGTGGAGGGGCTGGAAGCGACCTACGAGGCCGTCCGCGAGAAGAAACGCGTCGGGCTGGCGAACAAAGAAGTATTGGTAGCCGGCGGCGAATTAGTCATGCGGGCGCGCAAAGAATCCGGGAGCGAACTGATTCCCGTGGACAGCGAGCACAACGGCGCGCACCAAAGTCTGCGGGCGGGATTGCGAAACGAAGTTTCCAAGCTGATTTTGACGGCTTCGGGCGGGCCCTTTCGCAGGATGCCTCGGGAACAATTAGCCAGCGTGACGCCCGAGCAAGCCCTGAATCATCCCACGTGGAAGATGGGACAGCGCATCACCATCGATTCCGCAACCCTAATGAATAAAGGGTTTGAGGTGATCGAAGCCTGCTGGCTGTTTGACTTTCCGCCGAAAGATGTAGAAGTCGTGGTGCATCCGGAATCGAAAGTACACGCAATGGTGGAATACGTGGACGGCAGCGTGATCGCACAGGTATGCGCTACCGACATGCGTATGCCGATTCAATATGCCTTGACCTATCCTGAGCGCGCAGATGCGCCAGTTCCACGTCTGGATTGGACCCAGGCCGCGCAGTGGACCTTCGAACCTCCCGATTATCAAAAGTTTCCGCTGCTAGGCATGGCGTACGAAGCGATGGAGACAGGCGGTTCCGCTACTGCGACGCTGAACGCAGCCGATGAGATCGCAGTGGAGGCGTTCCTGACTGGCAAAATCCCGTTTCCCGGAATTGCGGCGACTGTCGCTGAAACTCTGGAACAAGTTACCTCACGACAACTTACGTCCATCGTCGAACTACTAGAGCTGGACCAAGAGTCCCGCAGAATCGCGCGCCAGGTGATCGGATCGCGCTGGGGCGAACGAGTCCAAACCGAAGTGGCCGCGCGCCACGTAAACTATAAGTAGAGTAACGGGCCCATGGTTTCTTTCTTACAAGATTTCTGGTGGTTTTTGGTTCTGATCGGCGTGATGATCCTGCTCCACGAGCTGGGTCACTACCTGGTCGGCCGCTTTTTCGACGTTAAAATCGACGCGTTCAGCATCGGCTTCGGACCCCGCTTGTTCGGTTTCCGCCGCGGTGAGACCGATTTCAAGGTTTGCCTGATCCTGTTCGGCGGCTACGTGAAGTTTGCAGGCGAGCAGCCGGGTGACGAGCAAGCCAGCGATCCGCGGGCCCTTCCGTCCAAGCCGCGCTGGCAGCGATTGTGCATCACCTTCGCCGGCCCGTTTACCAACCTGGTTCTGGCGGTGGGATTACTCACGGGTCTGTTCATGTTTCAGTACCCCAAGATCCCCATGCCGCCCTCGCCGATCGTAGGGTTCGTCGCGCCGGACGGCGCAGCCGCCAAAGCCGGCGTGCGCGAAGGCGACAAGGTGGTTCAGATCGATGGCAAGGTGGATCCGACCTGGGAGACCATCATCGTTACGGAAATCGCCAGCGCCAAGCGGCCCATGGATGTTTGGGTAGTACGCGACGGGCAGCGTCTGAATTTCAGCATCACCCCTGTTTACGACGAAAAACAGCACATCGGATATGCCGGCTGGACCCAGGCGACCGCTGTCCAAGTGGGCGGCTACTGTTGCAACGTCGATGTCGCGCAGAAAGCCGGTCTGCAGAAGGGCGACACATTTCTCAGCATGAACGGCAAGCCGATCCGTTCTTCTATGCGGCTACTGGAGCTGATCGGGGAGGCCAAAGGGTCGCCCATCGACCTGGCTTATTTGCGCAACGGAAAAGAGCAGCACACGACCGTGGTTCCCGTATGGAGCGAGGTCCAGGGCAGCCCAGCATCATGGCGGATTGGCGCCGCGCTGGAATCGCCCGTAGAAATCGTAAAACTGCCCTTCCGTGAAGCGGTTGCGGAATCCTGGCGTCAGAACGTGCAGAGCGCCAAGCTGATCTACCAATTCATCCAGGGGATCGCCGAGCGGCGCATGTCGCCGAAATCGCTGGAAGGTCCTATTCGGATCGCTCAACTTTCGGGACAGGCTGCGCGCGAAGGCGCTGTGGTTTACATCGGACTGATGGCGGCCGTCAGCCTGAATCTGGCGATCTTCAATCTGCTGCCGATTCCGATTCTGGACGGCGGCGTAATGCTGATGCTGCTGGTGGAAATGCTGCTGCGGCGTGACTTGAGCATGCGGATTAAGGAAGCCATAGTGAGGGTGGGTTTCGTATTCCTCATGATGGTGGTGGTGTTCGTGCTGTACAACGACATCGCCAAGATGCTGCCTCCGGGGTAAACCTTGTGGGGTCAGGCTTTCTAGCCTGCCGCCGGCTTTCCAGCGGGCGCTCTGAAATCAAGAACAGCTATGGGCCGGGCGGAAGCCCGGCTGCGGCCTTGAAAGACCGACCCCACGGTCTGAAAGAAGAAGTATGGCCACTGTATTGTTTCCTGGCGATCCAGATACGCCCCCAGGCAATCCGCCTCCGAGGGAACGTGGAACCGGCACGGACCTCAATAGCTCGTGGGCAGTATCGAGTGCCGCCGTACCGAGTCTGGGCGCAAACAAGGCTTCGGTCAAGCCGCACACGATAAGGACACCCCCTGCCGAAAATGAGGAGTTTCCTCACGATTTCAAGAGACACCGATCCACAGGAAGTTCCAGGTGAAGGCGGGGTGTGACACAATAACAAAGACTCCGGTTTTTCTCGCATGCCCCAACCCAATGCACCTGATTCGCCCGAGGCGTCCCCGGCCGACACCTCTTTTGGCGATCTACTGACTGAATTCGAGCAATCCCACAACGCTGCCGGCGAACGTGTGGAAGGCACAGTCGTTTCAGTGACGCCCGATGGCGCCTTCGTGGACATCGGCCGCAAGATGGATGGCTTACTGCCGCCCGCGCCGGAGCTGAAGCCTGGGATCAAAGTTTTGGTCTCAATCCGCGGCCGCGACGAAACTGGCACCTATCTGCTCTCCACCATCAAAGTGGAGACGCCGCGCGATTGGACCGCTCTCGAAGCTGCCTTCGCCGAAAAGCGCACCATTGGCGCGACGGTTCTCGAAGTGGTCAAGGGCGGGCTGCGCGTAGACGTCGGCGTGCGAGCATTTATGCCCGCTTCCCGCAGTGGCGCGCGAGAGCTGGCGGATATGGAAAAGCTGGTGGGGCAGCAGATCGAATGCCGCATCACCAAGCTCAATGCGGCTGAGGAGGACGTGGTTGTCGATCGCCGCGTAATTCTCGAAGAACTCGAACGGGTAAACAAGGAAGAAGCCTTCAAGCGCCTGGAAGAGGGCTCGGTGGTGCGCGGCAAGGTTCGGTCGCTTACCGACTTTGGCGCATTTGTGGATTTGGGCGGCGTAGACGGCCTGCTGCACGTTTCCGACATGAGCTACTCGCGCGGCGTGAAGCCCTCCGAGGTCGTAAAACCCGACGAAGAAATCGAAGTCAAGATTCTCAAGATCAGCCGCGAAAGCCGCAAGATTTCGCTGGGGCTGAAGCAGCTCTCACCTGATCCCTGGACTCTGGCGGTTTCGAAGTACGAGCCCGGTCAGCGAATCAAGGGCAAAGTTTCCCGCGTGATGGACTTCGGCGCATTCGTTGAGCTGGAGCCGGGCGTGGAAGGACTAATCCACGTTTCCGAAATGTCCTGGAGCAAGCGCAACGTCCGGGCGGAAGATGTGCTCAAGCCGGGCGAAATGGCCGAAGTCGTGATCCTAAACGTCAATCCGACGGATAAACGGATCGCGCTGGGATTGAAGCAGGCTCTGGGCGATCCCTGGGAAGACGCATTGAAGAAATATCCCGTGGGAGCCACGGTCGAGGCGCCTGTCAGCAGCCTGGCCAAGTTCGGAGCATTCGTCGAGCTGGGAGAGGGCGTGGAAGGCATGATCCATATTGCCGACATCACCGCGGAAAAACGCCTGACCCATCCCAACGAAGTCCTAAAGCAGGGGCAGACCGTCAAGGCCGTGGTGCTCGAGGCCGACAAAGAACGTCGCCGATTCCGACTGGGGATGAAGCAGCTGGAACCTACCAGCATCGACGAATATCTGGCCGAGCACAAAACCGGCGAGGTGGTCAGCGGCCGGGTGGTGGATGTTTCCGGCAAGCGCTTGAAAGTCGAGCTGGGCGAAGGCGTCACGGCGTTCGCGCCGATGCCGGTACAGGAACACAAGGAAGCCGCTGCGGGCGCGCAAAAAACCGACCTCTCCTCACTGACCGCGATGCTGAGCCAAAAATGGAAATCCGGCGGTGGAACGGCGGACACGGTCGAGGCGATTCGAGCGGGCCAAGTCCGCAGCTTCAAGATCACCCAGATCGATGCCGAGAAGAAGCGCATCGAGCTGGAACTGCAAGCCTAAACCACGGTTAGATCACGGTTTATAGCTCTGGCCGTGACCTTTCGGACGCCCCGGCGTCCAATATACTGAGTAGTGATCACGTGAGTCACGGAGCCGTTCTTTTGGCCCAGACAACGGGCGTTCAGGCCGACGAGAAGGCGCTTATTCGGGCTGCTCAGGAAGGCGATCAGGACGCCTTTGGGCAACTCGTGCGCGCCTACGACAAAAGTGTGCTTCGGCTGGCCATGAACCTATTGCGGTCGCCAGAGGACGCTCAGGATGTTTACCAGGAAGCGTTTTTAAGGGTTTATCGCAACCTGAACAGTTTCCGGTTCGATTGCAGTTTTCACACCTGGTTGTACCGGATTGTGACCAACCTGTGTCTGGACCACATGCGGAAACGCAAGGTTCGACGGGAAGAGTCGTCGCAGGTTGAGGGCTTGGATGGACCGGTGGACCGGATGGACACATTCCAGGAATCGCGGGCGGATGGCGATCCGCAGCGGAGCCTGTTCAGCGGGGAGTTGCGCCAGGGAATTAAGAAGGCGCTGAGTGAACTGACGGCGAGGGAGCGAATGGTGTTTGAGCTTCGGCACTATCAGGGGATGAAGCTGCGGGATATCGGCGAGACTCTAGGAACCACTGAGGAAGCCGCTAAGAATTGTCTGTTTCGGGCCACCCAAAAAATGCGCGTAGCGCTCGGAGATTTTGTATGAACTCGTGCGAAAAAGTCCGGACGCAGCTGGCGATGCTGCTCTACGGCGAGCTGTCGTTTGATGAAGAAGAAGCTGTCGATAGGCATCTGGAAGGCTGCGCGGAATGCCGTACGTCGCTGGAACGCCAGCGGCAGTTGCACGCGGCCTTCGATCAGGTGGAAGTAGAGCCGCCTGCATCACTATTATGGGAATCGCGCCAGAGACTTCAGCAAAGCATCGCGGAGGCGCATGCTCCCGTAGCTTCGCGACGCGGCTGGTGGGATCAACTGGTGGATTCGCTGACGTTGCGCCCTTCCGGCAACGGCGGATGGCTTAAAACCGCGGGAGCCTTGGCGCTGCTGACGATCGGTTTCGTGGGAGCGCGAGTTGCCCCGAATCTGGGTCCGCAGATTTCGGGGATGTCCTTGGCCGATCCCGGCGCGCAGCGTGTGCGCTCGGTCGAACCGGCTGCCAATGGCGGCATCCAGATTGTGCTGGATGAAACCCGCCAGCGCGTGGTTTCCGGCCAACTGGACGATCAGAACATCCAGGGGCTGCTGCTTTCGGCCGCGAAGGATCCATCCGATCCAGGTTTGCGCTATGAAACCGTCGGGATACTGAACGATCGCGCCCAGACGTCTGAAGTGCGCGACACCTTGATCTATGCGCTGGAGCACGACGAAAACGCAGGCGTGCGGCTGAAAGCCATGGATGGTCTGAGGCCGTTCGTCACGCAGCCCGAAGTTCGCAAAGCGCTGACCGGCGTACTGCTCTCGGACGGTAATCCGGGAATGCGTACCCAGGCCATCGATCTTTTGACGCAGGGCGTGGGCGAGTCCACCAGCGACCTGACCGGCAAGGCCCTGGACCGTGACGTCATCGGGACTCTGCAGGAGCTGATGAACCGGGAAAACAACGCGTATGTAAGACAGCGTGGGCAACGCGTGTTGCAGCTTGTAAACGCGTCCGCTGAAACATATTGATGAAGTTGGAGACGTATAGATGAAGTTCGGAATTTCCACTCTGGCGATCGCGACGGCTGGTATGCTGGCCGCGCAGGAAGCGCCGGTAGTGCGCGAAGGCGCCTATTGGGTGGGGAGCATCAGCGATTCCTTCGCCATCGGACCGCAGTCTTCCTTGCAGGTGAACACGCGCGGAACGGTGGTGCTCAAGCGCGGCAGCGGCGACCAGGTGACCTATCGGGTCCGGCAGCGCGTGCGCGCGGCCAACGAGGATAAAGCTCGCGCCATGCTGGGCGGAGGAGCAAAGCAAGTCACCCGCCTGCGCGGAAGGACAGTACTAGAGGTCCAGCCAATCTCGGCCGAGAACGTGAAGATCGACCTTGAGATCACGGTTCCCCCACAGGTATCCATGATGATTGTGCGCACGGAAGTGGGCGAAATCGACGTGGCTGAATTTGACGGCGGCCTGGATTTGACCACAGGCGGCGGCGAGATTCAGCTCGGCAAAATCGGCGGAAGCGTTCAGTGTTTCTCGGGCGCAGGCCAGGTAGCCATTGAAAAAACCGGCGGGGCGATTAAGTGCACCACGGTGGGTGGGAATATCTCGGTTCGCGATGCGGGAGGTCCCGTGGCGCTGTCCAATCAACTGGGTGGCAATATCCGCGTGGATAAGGCGGCCGGCGATGTTCGGGCGCATTCCGCGCAGGGCATGATTGAAGTAGGCCAAGCTGGCGGCGCAGTGATCGCCGACACGCAAGGCGGCTTCATCCAGGTGGGATCCGCGCGCGGCATTCAAGCCGAGTCGGCCGCCGGAATGGTCCGGGTAAAGAACGATGCCGGGCCCATGAACCTGGCCACTATGGCCGGCAATATCCTAGCTGAGGTGCTGGGCGGAGCTCGCATACAGGATTCTTCGCTAGTAGCCAGCGGAGGTGACATAACGGTCCTGATTCCGTCCAACCTGGCGATGACTGTGATGGCTAGAAACAGCACCGGCAACGGGCCGCGAATCGTTTCCGAGTTTCCGGAGATCCGGGTCAATTCGACGCGGTTTTTCCAGCCGATGGTGGCACAAGGTGCGATCAATGGCGGCGGGCCGGTACTGAATCTGAATGCGACGAGCGGGACAATCTATCTTCGCCGGAAATAGAACGTAGGAAATAGATCATGTGGAACAGGATCGTCTTAGCGACGTGCATGACGGCGACTATGGGAATGAGCCAGAGTGCTGCCCCGGCAGCGCCCAGAGCCGCTACCGGCGCCGTGAGCTTCCTGGGTGTCGCGATTCAAGAGATTGACAGCGATCGCGCCAAGGCATTGAAGCTGCCCGAGGAGGCCGGCGTGGAAGTAACGCGAATCGCCCCGGACAGTCCCGCGGAGAAGGCTGGCATCAAGACCGGCGATGTTCTGACGCAATACAACGGTCAGCGCGTGGAAGGCATGGACCAGTTTTCTCGCATGGTTCGCGAAACGCCGGCCGGACGCGAAGTGAGAATCGGGATTCTCCGGAATGGCTCGGCACAAACCATCAGCGCGAAGATCGCGGCGCGTCCCGTCATTACCGGACAATTGGTTCCCGCTCCAACTGCTCTGCAAACATTCGATTATCGTTTTCCCGACATGCCCCAAAGCCGCATGACCTGGCGCAGCACGATCCTGGGGATCGACGTGGAGACGCTCGACGGTCAGCTTGCTGAGTTCTTCGGCGTCAAGGAAGGCGTTCTGGTGCGGATGGTAAACAAAGATTCCGCAGCGGATAAAGCTGGCATTCGCGCCGGGGATGTGATCGTACGCGTGGACGATGTCAAGGTCGCCACGCCCGCTGATATTTCAACGCATCTGCGAGCGGCGCGCGGACGCCCCGTTTCCGTATCGGTTGTGCGGGACCGCAAGGAAATCACCGTGATGCTGGCGGTAGCCGCCGGACCTGACCGGAGCCTCGGACAATGGTCCGGATCGTCGCGGACGGTGCTAGTGTGAACCGGGCCAGAGCCTGTCCATATAAACCCGCAGCCTCAAGATAGCCTGCGCCTTAATCTGAGAAATCCGCGATTCGTGCAGGCTGACTACTTTTGCGATCTCGCGAAGCGTCATCTCTTCCTGGTAGTACAACCTGAGGACGGTCTTTTCGATCTTGGGAATCCCGGTGATCGCGGCGGCCAGCGTGTTTTGCAGCTCGCGGCGTTCCAGCAGCGCGGACGGCCATTCTTCCTGGCCGCCTGAAAGACTAAGGAGCAGATCGCGGCCGTCTCCATCGGCGAATCCGGCCGATTCCAGTCGCCCCAGATTGAGTCCGCGAACCTTCACCTGCCATTGACGATACCGATCGACGGTGAGGTTGAGCACCGTAGCGACTTCCTGTTCCGTGGGCACACGCTGCAAGTCCTGCTGCGCCGTGTTGATCGCAGCGTCAATCTGTTTCGCGTGTTTTCGATGCTGACGCGGAGCCCAATCCAATTGCCGCAGACTGTCTAGAATCGCGCCTTTAATCTTGTGCTCGGCGTAGGTCCGCAACGTGACGTCTCGCGAGGCGTCAAAACGATCGATGGCTGCGATCAGTCCGAGAATACCCGCCGACACCAGATCATCCAGGCTTACATTTCCGGGTAGGCGATCGTGAATCCTACGGGCGATCAGCTTCACTTGGCGAAGGTGTTCGAGAATGAGGCGCTCGCGCTCGCTTGACCGCAAGTCTTCGGAGCGGCGGACCTGATCGGACACCTCTACGGTCTTGACTGACACGACTAACATGGAAACTCCCCACGTTCATGGGAGGAGCAACTGGGCCACCACCGCTCTTACGAATCTGTGAAATCGAGTTAAGTGTCCTGAACGCAGGGATCGAACTATATATCCGGTATTGATCGGACACTTGATTTTGGGCAGTTCGACCGATATTTGCCGCCATATTATTGGCGGTGGCATTTTCTTGTCGCTTTAGATGACTCGCGTAACATATGAATATGCGCGTCTTGATTACCCTGTGTTTGGCCGCCGCTGCTGCCGTTGCGCAGCAGGCTCCGGGATTCGATTTAGGAGCCCTGAATCGCAATGCCGACCCCTGCGCGAACTTTTACCAATACGCTTGCGGAGGCTGGATGACGGCCAATCCTCTTCCTGGGGACGCATCGCGCTGGGGGAGATTCGATGCTTTGCAGGATCGCAATCGGCTTCTGCTCAACGGCGTCCTGGAAGCAGCGTCGGCCGACCGCGCCAACCGCAGTGCGACCGACCAGAAGATCGGCGACTTCTACGCCGCCTGCATGGACGAGAAAAATATCGAGGCTCGCGGCCTTGAGGCGATCCAGCGGGATCTGAACCGGATCGCGGTCATTCAGGATCGGAAGGAGATCACCGAGATCGTGATCTATATGTTCCGCCTAGGCTCGTTTCCTTTCTTCCACTTCGGCTCCGAGCAGGACGCCAAGGATTCAACGCAGATGATTGCGGGGATGGATCAAGGCGGTCTGGGCTTGCCCGATCGCGATTACTATCTCAAGACGGACGAGAAGTCCGTGGATCTGCGGAATAAATATCTGGCGCACATGCAAACGGTTTTTGGGCTTCTAAACTTCCCGCCGGCGGAAGCTCAGAAGAGAGCCGCCGCGGTTCTGTCTATCGAAACCGAGCTGGCAAAAGGATCGCTGGATCGAGTTTCGCGCCGCGATCCTGAAAAGATTTATCACAAGATGACGGTAGCCGAATTATCGGCGCTGGCTCCGCAGTTCGATTGGGTGAAGCTCTTCCAGGGCCTCGGCGCCCCTCCTATCCAAAGCTTGAACGTGGCCGTTCCGGATTTCTTCCGCGCCATGGATGGAGTTCTCAAGCAACAGTCGATGGAGGATCTGAAAACCTACCTGACCTGGAATCTGATCCGCGACAATATTCTTTTTCTTCCCGCTGCGTTCCAGCAGACCAGCTTCGATTTCTACGACAAGACTTTGCGGGGCGCCAAGGAAATGCGAGCGCGCTGGAAGCGGTGCGTGGACATTACAGATCAGCAACTGCCGGATGCTCTGGGCAAGACCTTCGTGGACAAAACGCTGGGCGATGCCGGAAAGAAGCGCACACAGCAGATGGTGGCCGCCATTGAGAAGGCGCTAGAGAAGGACATCCGCGGCCTGGATTGGATGACGCCCAAAACCAAAGAGCAGGCCATCGTAAAGCTGCACGGTATCACCAACAAAATCGGGAACAAGAACAAGTGGCTGGACTATGCAGGCGTCCAGATCGTTCGCAACGATCCCTACACGAATTCCGCCCGCGCGAGCACGTTCGAACTAGCTCGCGACCTGGCCAAAATCGGGAAGCCGGTCGACAAGACCGAGTGGGGCATGAGCCAGCCCACTGTTAATGCCTACTACGATCCCCAGCATAACGACGTAAACTTTCCCGCGGGCATTCTGCAGCCTCCCTTCTACGACAACAAGATGGACGATGCGGTGAACTACGGGGCAATCGGCGCGGTGATCGGCCACGAATTGACTCACGGCTTCGACGACGAAGGTCGGCAGTTCGACGCTAAGGGCAATCTGCGCGATTGGTGGACGGCCGAAGACGGCAAAGCTTTCGAGCAGCGCACGGACTGTCTGGTAAATCAATACAGCGCGTACAGTCCGGTGGAAGGCGTCAACCTCAATGGCAAGCTCACCCTCGGTGAGAATACGGCCGATAACGGCGGTCTACGCATCGCTCACATGGCGCTCATGGATACGCTAGGCGGCAAACAGCCTGCGAAGATTGACGGGTTCACTGCGGAGCAGCGTTTTTTCCTCGGCTGGGCGCAGGTGTGGTGCCAGAATGTCACAGATGAAGCCACGCGCCTGCGCGCCCAGACCGATCCACATTCCCCGGGCGAGTTCCGCGTGAACGGAGTTGTCTCGAACATGCCCGAGTTCCAGAGAGCTTTCGCCTGCCGCGCCAACCAGCCCATGGTTCGTGGTCCAGCCTGCCGGGTCTGGTAACCCTGCCGGGTGGTTGCTACACTAACCTATTGCTATGGCCATTAGTAAAGACCTGCTCGAAATTCTAGTCTGTCCGCTGTGCAAGGCGCAGCTGGAGTTGAAGCAGGACCAAAACGGCTTGAAGTGCGTCGAGTGCAAGCGGGTGTATCCGATTCGCGATGACATCCCCGTGATGCTGGTGGATGAGGCTCGCATCGAAGAATAAAGGCTCGTGTCCTATTTGCTGGAGCGGCTGCCGTCCGGCTCGCGGATCGCGGTGATCCGTCTGCGATCCCTGGGCGACTGCGTGCTGACGACTCCGGCGCTCGCGCTGCTGAAATCGCACCGCCCGGATTTGCGAATCGGTGTGGTGGTGGAAGATCGTTTCCGCGCCGTATTCGAAGATATTTTGGGGGTGGATGAGATTCTCCCGCCGCAAAGTTCGGCCTTGCGCGCATGGCATTCTGACGCCGTTGTGAATCTGCACGGCGGCACTCGCAGCATGCTACTGACGGCCACATCCGGCGCGGCAATCAAAGCAGGATTCGCACACCATGCCTACAGTTTCCTGTACAGCGACAAGATCCCCCGGGCGCAGGAGATTTTGGGAGCAGAGCGCCCCGTCCACACGGCCGAGCATCTGGCTTCGGCTGTTTTTTGGATGGGCGTGCCTCGCGCGGAGGTTCCTAGGGCGCGATTAAGCGCGGGGCCGACGCCTAAACCCGGGGCGTACGGAGTTCTTCATCCTTTCGCGGCTACACGCGAGAAGGCCTGGCCCGCGGAAGGTTTCCTCGCCGTTGCCGAACACCTACGCGACAGGGCCGGACTGGAACCAGTATTCCTGGTCGGACCCACGGACGATCCCACTGCTTTTCCAGGATTTGGATCCGTTCGCAACGCACCGCTCGCGGAGGTTAAGAGCCTGCTGGCCGGCGCCCAGCTCTTCATCGGCAATGACAGCGGCCCGGCGCATATCGCTGCAGCGTTCGGAATACCTTCGGTGGTTCTGTTCGGACCCAGCGATCCCGTCACGTGGGCGCCCTGGAGGACCGAAGCGAAAGTACTTACCTCTCCGGATTCAATCCAACGGATCACAGTGGAGCAAGTCATCGCGGCGGCTGACGCCTTAAAGGTGCGCGCGTGAAAGAGCTCGGCCGGCTGCTTCAGTATTCGCGGCGATACACCGGACACTTGCTTCTTTCCGTCTTTCTAATGGCCTGCGTAGGCGCCGCGCAGGGCCTGACGGTACTTCTGATTGGACCCATCTTCGACCGGGTACTGAATCCCACTTCGGCCGATGCGCCGGTGTTTCTATTCACAATCCCAGGCTGGAATCATCGGGTGTATCTCGACAACTTCATGCCCATGACCATCCACAACGTCTGGACCATGGTGGCCGTGGGAATCCTGGCGGTGTTCGCAATCCGGGGCCTGTGCGATTACCTCGGCAACTACCTGGTGAATTACGTCGGCCTCTCGGCGGTGACCGATTTACGGCAGGATGTTTTCGATCGCGTGGTCCACCAGGACGCGCACTTTTTCGAGTCCAACTCGACCGCGCGCGTGATGTCGTCCATCATGAACGACCTGGAAAAAATCCAGGTGGCGATGTCGCATATTCTGGCCGACCTGCTTCGTCAAAGTTTCACTCTCCTCTTCCTGGCTGCGGCTGTGATGCGAACGGACTGGAAGCTGGCCACGGGAAGCCTGACGCTGCTGCCCTTAGTGCTGATTCCGACCTTGCGTCTGGGCCGCCGCATCCGCAGGACCACCAGGAGCGCCCAGGACAATACCGCCGAGCTGAATCAAGTGCTGCAGGAGACGCTGAGCGGACACCAGGTGGTGAAGTCATTCGGAGCCGAGGAGATCGAATCCAACCGCTTCCGGGATCGCGCTGAGCGCCTACGAGACAGCAATCTCCACTACGTCGCCCAGCAGGCGATAGCGTCTCCGCTGATTGAGTTTTTCGCCGCCATCATGATTGTCGGGTTGCTCAGTTATGCCCGCCTCCAGATCAAAGCCGGGTCCATGAGCACCGGCGATTTCACCAGCTTTGTAGTGGCGCTGCTGCTTCTGTTCGAGCCCGTCAAGCGGCTCACCGGCATCCACAATATTTTCCAGCAGGCGCTGGGCGCATCGCAGAAGGTGTTCGAGTACCTGGATCGCGACCAGCAGATCAAGGAACAACAGGGAGCCACCCGTCTGTCCCGCTTCCAAAAGGGGATCGCGTTTGAGAACGTCAGCTTCCACTATCCCGCGGCGCCGGAGCGCATAGTGTTGGAGAACATCAACCTGGAGGTCAAGTCCGGCGAGATTGTCGCGCTGGTGGGGCCGAGCGGTGCGGGCAAGACGACCTTGGCCAACCTCGTGCCGCGTTTTTACGACGTGACCGGCGGCACGCTCCGCGTCGATGGCAAGGATCTGCGGGAACTGAAGCTGTCTTCCTTGCGGGACAAGATCAGCATCGTGGCGCAGGATACGTTCCTGTTCAACGATACGGTGGGCGCTAACATCGGCTATGGTTTGCGCCATGCGCTCCCTGAGCAGGTGTATCAGGCCGCTCGCGATGCACTAGCGGAAGAATTCATTTCACGCATGCCGCAAGGCTACGGCACGATTATCGGCGAACGCGGCATGAAACTGAGCGGCGGACAACGGCAGCGGCTGGCGATCGCACGCGCGTTGCTCAAAAACGCACCCATCTTGATCCTGGACGAGGCGACATCGCACCTGGATACCGAATCGGAAGTCCTGGTCCAGAAGGCGCTGCAAACGCTGATGCAGAATCGCACGGTGATCGTGATTGCACATCGATTGTCCACCGTTCGGCGTGCCGATCGGATTGTGGTGCTGGATCGCGGGCACATTACGGAAACCGGCCGTCACGATGAGTTAGTAAACAAAGGCGGCCTGTACCAGCGGCTGTACGAACTACAATTTCTGGAAGCGGACGTGAATCCGTAAATGGCCAATTCCCCCCTGCGCAGCATGACTGGATTCGCCCGCGCGCGCCGCGCTGTGGGGGATGGGGAATTAGTGGTGAGTGTGAAAACACTCAACCATCGCGCGCTAGATATCCATGTGCACGCGCCCTCAGCAGTCGACGCGTTCGAAAATGCAGTCCGCACGCTGGTTAAAAGCCGCTTGGGACGCGGCCACGTTGAGGTGCGCATCGCTCTACCGCAGGCCAGCACGAACGGAAATTCGGCGGCGCTCAACCGGACTCTGCTGAACGAATACCTGACGGCGTTCCGCCAGGCAGCGGACGAACATGGTTTAGATACTCAGCCGGACCTGAACGCCGCGCTGCGGATTCCTGGAATGTTCGGCGAGGGCGAAAGCTCGGAACTGCCGCCCGGAACCGAGGCCGCACTGCTGGAGGCGCTCAGTGCCGCACTGGACGAGCTGAACGTGTTCCGCGAGCGGGAAGGGACCGCCATCGCAGCGGATATGCGTGGGCACAACAGCCGGCTCAGCGGCCTTGCGGACGAAATGCAAAGTCTTCGGGCGAATGCCCAGGAGGTTTTCCAGAACCGCTTGGCCGATCGCCTCAAAGACCTGCTCAAGGGCGTCCAGGTGGACCCCCAGCGCCTGGCGCAGGAGGCTGCGGTGCTGGCCGATCGCAGCGATATCGGCGAAGAACTGGCCCGGCTGAGGATCCATTCGGGTCAATTGGCAGTACTGCTCGACGCCGGGGGCGAAACCGGGAAAAAGGTGGACTTTCTGCTGCAGGAAATGAACCGGGAAACCAATACGATTCTGTCTAAGACCAGCGGGGCCGGCGAAATCGGACTCAAAATCACCGAATTGGCCCTCTCCGCCAAAGCAGCCATCGAGAAAATCCGGGAGCAGTCGCTTAATCTTGAGTAGACCCGCCTAATGACCACTGTTTTCATCATTTCGGCGCCTTCGGGCTCCGGTAAATCGACCCTGGTAGGCAAGCTGATGAAGTGCATCCCAGACCTGCGTTTTTCGGTCTCCTACACCACCCGTCTGCCTCGGGGTCAGGAGCGGGACGGACAGGAGTACCACTTCATTTCCCGAACGGAATTCGAGGAAAGGCTTGCAAAAGACGAGTTTCTGGAGTGGGCTGAGGTATTCGGCAACTACTACGGGACACATCGGAGCGAACTGGAGCGTGCTGCTAAAGCCGAAGCGGATCTGGTGCTCGACATCGATGTCCAAGGTGCGCGACAATTAAAAGGGAAGATTCCGCACGCGGTGTCGATCTTCATTCTTCCTCCCAGCCGTCAGGTACTGGAAGAGCGTCTTCGTACACGCTCCCAGGACGCCGAAACGGTCATCGGGAGGCGGCTTGAGGAGGCCGCGGAAGAGATTCGGAATTATTCGCAGTATGATTACGTGCTGGTAAATCGGGAGGTCCAGGCATCTACCGACAACCTGGCCGCGATTGTCCGATCCGTCCGCAGCCGCCGGGACCGCATGGAACAGGAAATCCGCCCGATACTGGAGACTTTTGAAGATGGCCGATACAAACCTTAAGCAGATTGCACAAAGCGTGATTCCGGACGATCCGGAGGCCAGCGCCTACCGCTTCATCATTGTCGCCGCCAAACGGGCGCGGCAGCTCCAGAATGGCGCTCGCAGCTTCCTGCCGACGACTTCCAAGAAACCTACCGTGATGGCCATGGAAGAAGTTCGCCGCGGCCTGGTTCAATACGAGGACATTGCGATTCATCGCACCCTCAATCAGACTCCTCCCGAAGAATAGGCCTGGCGCGTGGCGACTACGACGGCGATTACAAAAAATGTCGCCCTGGGAGTCGGCGGGGGCATCGCTGCGTACAAAGCGGCAGAATTAGCGCGCGCCTTGATGGAGCGCGGCTTCTCCGTGCAGGTCCTGATGACTCGATCGGCGGAAGAATTCATCCGCCCCCTGACGTTTGCCGCCCTTACCGGACGTAAGGTGATAACCAGCTTGTTCAGCGCCGCCAGCGCTGAAGATACGCTTTCGAGCGCGATCGAGCATATTCGCGTGGCGCAGGAGAATCAGGTCTTGGTAATCGCTCCGGCCACGGCCGATCTTCTCGCCAAGCTCGCCCACGGGCTGGCGGACGACTTCCTGACAACTACGTATCTGGCGTTCACCGGTCCCGTGGTTCTGGCTCCCGCCATGAACACGAACATGTGGAATCATCCTGCCACGCAGGAAAATCTGGCAAAGCTGCGCGCACGAGGTCATGTGATCATCGAACCCGATGACGGCATCCTGGCGTGCGGGATGGTGGGACCGGGGCGATTGGCCGAGCCCGAGCGCATCGCGGACGCCGTTACGGCGGTTGCAGAAGCACGCCAGCATTCCAAATGTGATCTGGACAGCGAAACCGTTCTGATTACTGCCGGCCCCACGCAGGAGCCGCTCGATCCGGTTCGATATCTTAGCAACCGGTCCAGCGGAAAGATGGGATATGCGCTGGCCGAAGCTGCCGCGGCGCGTGGAGCCCGGGTGATTCTGATTTCCGGACCAGTTTCGCTGGCCGCACCCGCAGGCGTCGAACTGATTCCGGTGCGAACAGCCGTAGAGATGCGCAAAGCCGTCCTCGACCATCTGGAGCAAGCCACCATCATCATTAAGGCCGCTGCGGTGGCCGATTATCATCGCGCGAATCCTCCGCAGCAGAAGGTCAAGAAGACCGCAGCGCGGATGTCGCTGGAGTTGGATCCGACTCCCGATATCCTGGCCGAGGCTGGACTGAAGAAAGGCGATCGGTTGCTGGTCGGTTTTGCCGCCGAGACAGAGAATCTGATCGAAGAAGCCCGCCGCAAGCTGCAATCCAAGAATTGCGACATGGTGGTGGCGAATCTAGTGGCACAGCCCGGCATCGGCTTCGAATCCGATGAGAATGAAGTAACGCTGGTGCTCAGCACTGGCGAGACGATTCCAGTCGCGCGTGCCTCCAAGGCATCCATCGCGCAGCGGATCTTCGATGAGATGCTCAAGCTGCGCCTGGCTCTCCATAGCGCCAAATGACTACGGACGAGCTAAGGGAGCAGTTAAGGTTCTACAGAGATCTCGGAATCGATGAAATCTACATGCGGCAGCCAGTGGGACAGGCAATCTTGTCGCCTGTCAGTGACGTCCACGTCCCGCCATTAACCATTGAACAAGGAGTTCCCGTGGCCTCCGTTGCTTTGCCCTCTCTCGTACCTGAAGGCGACACACTTCTCAAGATCCAGCAGGATATCGGCGACGATTGCCGCCGATGCCGGCTGTGCGAGGCTCGGTCGAAGATCGTGTTCGGCTCCGGGAATGAAAACGCCCGTCTGGTATTTGTCGGCGAAGGTCCGGGGGCGGACGAAGATGCCCAGGGCTTTCCTTTTGTCGGACGGGCCGGTCAGTTGCTGACGCAGATGATCGACAACACCGCATCCAAAGAGGGTCTCACCATCCGGCGCCCGGACGTCTACATCTGCAATGTGGTGAAGTGCAGGCCTCCGGAAAACCGCGCGCCCCAGCCGGATGAAATGGAAATCTGCGGGGCATTCTTGTTTCGACAGCTCATGGCGATTCGGCCCAAGGCGATCTGCGCGTTGGGCTCCACTGCCGCCAAGGCGATCCTCGGGACCAAGGAGGGAGTTACGCGCCTCAGGGGCCGCTGGCACAAGTGGCACGATATCCCGGTGATCGTTACCTTTCATCCGTCGTATCTGCTAAGGCCGTACAATCAGGACGCCAAGAAGGAAGCGTGGGAAGACCTCAAGAAGGTCCTCCACTTCGTCTACGACTAGCAGCATGAGGGCGCGCGGGCGATTCATCACCTTCGAAGGTCCTGAAGGCAGTGGGAAATCCACTCAGCTTCGTCTGCTGGGTGAACGTCTGCGAAGCGCGGGCCGCGATGTTATGGAGACGCAGGAGCCCGGCGGGACTCCGATCGGCATCCAGATCCGTCACGTGCTACTGGACACGAAGAATCGCGAGCTGTGCCCGACAGCCGAGCTGCTTCTGATGTTCGCCAGCCGCGCGCAAAATGTCGATCAGTCGATTCTGCCCGCGCTATCGGCCGGGCGCACGGTCATTTCCGACCGCTTCACCGATTCGACGCTGGTGTATCAAGGAGTCGGCCGCGGCCTGGGTGCCGACGTGGTCTACGAGCTGGATCGGATCGCATGCCGCGGACTGGTGCCTGACCTGACCCTGCTCATCGACATCGATGCGGAGACGGGACTGGCTCGAGCCCATCGGCGCAGCGTTCGCACCGAAGATCCTGAGACTCGCATGGAGGAGCAGGATATGGGTTTTCACCGCAAGGTGCGGGAGGCCTATCGCCAACTGGCGGCGGACGAGCACCGGCGCGTTCGGTTAATTGACGGCAGCCAAACGCGCGAAGCCGTCGCTATCGAAGTGTGGCAGGCGGTTGAGTCGCTGCTTAGGTAAGCGTCTAGCGGTAGCGCCCGCACAACTGGTTCCAGCGCACCGCTACCAGATCCCAGAACGCGCGTGCACCCGTCAGCGCCCCGACTTTGGTCCCTTCCACGTTGTCCCAGCGCACCGGGACCTCCACGATCTTGAATCCATGGATACGGGCGATCAGCAGATCTTCAACATCGAAGCCGAAGCCGTCCAGCAGCTGCCGGGAGAAAATAACTGCGGATGCATCTTTGCGGAACAGTTTGAAACCGCATTGGGTGTCGCGAAAAGGAAGCCCGGTCGAGATGCGCATGACTACATTGAATATGCGCCCGCTCCATTCCCGGAATGCGGCCTGGTGGACACCCACTAACGATCGGTCCAGCGCGCGCGATCCGATGGCTCCGGCTGCCTGCTCGCGATCCACCGCATCGATCAGCTTGTTCACTTCTTCGAGAGGACTCGACAGATCCGCGTCCGTCGAGAGGATCCAATCTCCCTGCGCTTTCTGCATCCCGTGTCGCACGGAATATCCTTTTCCGCGATTGCCGGGATTTTGCAGCAGCCGTGCAAAAGGATATCGGTCTGCGAATTCCTGGACGACGGCTGCGGTTGTATCCTTGGATCCATCGTCCACAATCAGGACCTCGACGGAACCATGGCGTTCGCAGAATTGCGCCAACTTGGGAAGGGTCGTAGGGAGGCGCGCGGCTTCATTGTAGGCCGGAACCACGATCGAAAGTGTGGGCAAAATCTATTGTAGTCCTGTCAACCGCCAGTCGGACATCGTTACTACGATAGAATGTTGCAACGATGCCAGTCAGGTTCGCCACGATGTTGATCGTACTCGCACCGGCTGCGCTCCTGGCGCACCATGCTTACACAGCCGAATTCGATACCACCAAGCCGGTGAAACTCACGGGCGTGCTGACCAGACTGGAATGGTCCAATCCTCACATCTGGATTTACCTGGACGTAAAAGATGATCAGGGCAAAGTCACGAACTGGGGCTTTTCCGCGTCTCCTCCGGGAATGCTGGTGAGAAGAGGCATCACTAAAAATAGCCTGAAGACCGGAGAGGTTCTCACTATTTCAGGCCATCGCGCTAAGGACGGCTCGAATAATGCTTCCGGCAACATCGTGAAGTTTGCCGACGGACGCGACGCGCTGATCGGGCAAGACCAAGCCCTGAACCCTACCGAGAATAAGTGATGCGGGCATGAGACGGCTAGCGATTTCTCTGTTCTTCGCAGCAACTCTGCTGACCGCCCAAGTTCCGCGCATGCCGGACGGGAAGCCGAACTTCGCCGGAGTGTGGGCCGGGCCGGCTTTCACACACATTGTCGGACCCAACGATACGGACACCCCACGGGTGACGAATTTCGATCGCAGCAAGATGGCCCCCTTTCAGCCCGGTGCCGAATCGAAATTCCTGCAGCCTCCCACGGGCGATCCCCGGCACGACGATCCCACAGAGCTGTGTTTGCCGGATGGCCATCCGCGAGAGGCTCTGGCGCCCTACGCGCAGCAGATTATCCAGACGCCGGATGCCG
>Ga0068857_100000716_pt1 | contig 24726 bp, 21 predicted proteins | sample KBSCornC72_FD_66591 | JGI IMG/M metagenome (GOLD analysis project Ga0068857, IMG submission 66591) | Corn rhizosphere microbial communities from Kellogg Biological Station, Michigan, USA - KBS Corn C7-2 | ecosystem: Host-associated > Plants > Roots > Rhizosphere > Soil ...
ACCGCGAAGTCGTTTCCGCCGGCAGTCGCCCAGGTTACCGGATTGCCCGTTCGCAACGAGTTTTTCGCGATCCCGCCCAAGCCGCGCAGCGGCCAACTGACGGTGCTGATCACCGGCGGAAGCCAAGGCTCCCGAACGCTCAATCGAGCGGCGCAGGAAAGCTGGAAGCTGTGGGACTCCGGCGCGGTGAGATTGATTCATCAAACCGGGCCGGCAGCCTACGAACTGCTGGCATCCGAGTTTCAATTGTCCGGAATCGACGGAGAGGTGTCTCCATTTCTCGCCGACATGCCGGCGGCATTTACCGCGGCCGATATCGTGGTGAGTCGGGCGGGCATGGGAACGGTCAGCGAACTGGCCGCCGCGGGCAAGCCGTCGATCCTGGTTCCGCTGCCGACCGCCGCCGATCAGCACCAGTTGCGCAACGCGGAAGCGATGGAGCGCATCGGGGCATCACGCATGGTTCTCGACGCCGAGTTCAGAGGTCAATGTTTAGCGGAGGAAGTTATGCGCCTGTCTCAGAATCCGGATCTGCTCCATGCGATGGGCGAAGCTGCTCGAAGTTTCGCAAAACCGGATGCAGCTCGGAGAGCAGCGGACGTGCTGGAGTCGTTCACGTAAGGCCGCTCACTGCCGTTCGCGGTTCGGTGCTTCCTTTATCGCTATTGACACCGTCGTCAAAAGCCGAAACAATACGGTATTAAAATGTTTTTCAAGCGTCAGCCTGTCCACTTCGTCGGTATCGGCGGAATCGGCATGAGCGGGCTGGCCGAAGTTCTCCTCGAATTGGGTTATCCGGTGAGCGGATCCGACCTGAAGTTGAGCCCCTCCACCGAACGTCTTGCTGCGCGTGGTGCGGTCATTCACGAAGGCCATGCTGCTGCAAATGTAATCGGCGCGAATGCAGTCGTAATGAGCTCCGCGGTACGCCCCGATAATCCCGAAGTCGTTGAAGCGCGGCGTCTGGCTCTGCCCGTGATTCCGCGCGGCGAACTGTTGGCCGAGCTGATGCGTCTGAAATTCGGCATCGCCATCGCGGGCAGTCACGGAAAAACGACGACGACCTCCATGGTGGCGGCCATCTTGATCCACGCTGGTCTGGATCCTTCCGTGATGGTCGGGGGCCGCGCTGCCGTGCTCCGCGGATCGAACGCCCGAGTGGGAGCAGGCCAGCACCTGGTGGTCGAGAGCGATGAGAGCGACGGATCGTTCTTGAAGCTGGCTCCGATACTTGCAGTGGTCACCAACATCGACCGTGAGCACCTGGATCACTACGCGGATCTGGACGCGATTTGCCGGGCATTTGTCGAGTTCGTGAACCGCGTTCCCTTCTACGGCGCCTCGATCTTGTGCCTGGACGACGAAAACGTGCAGCGCATTCTGCCGCGCATCAATCGCCGCGTGATTACCTATGGCGCCAGCGCGCAAGCCGATCTGCGAATCACCCGCGCCTCCACCGGCCACATGGCCAGCGAATTTCATCTGGTGCATCGCGGCACGGACCTGGGCTGTTTTCGTCTCCCCGTTCCCGGTGCGCATAACGTAAGCAACTCGGCTGCGGCCGTCGCCGTCGCACTGGAACTGGAAATCCCCATCGAGACGATCCGCGAAGCTTTAGCGGGTTTTAGTGGCGTCGACCGGCGCTTTCAGGTGCGTGGTGCGGAGCAGGGCATCACCGTGATCGACGATTACGGTCATCATCCCACTGAGATTCGCGCGACCCTGGCTGCCGCGCGGGCCTGCCGGTATCGACGCATCCATGTGCTGTTCCAGCCCCATCGGTACACCCGCACGCAGGCGCTGATGGACGATTTCGCCAGCGCATTCCATCAGGCCGATACCGTTCATCTGGTCGATATTTATGCGGCATCGGAGCAGCCGATCGAGGGCGTGACGTCGCAAGCGCTTACTGAACGCATGCAAACCTTCGGTCACCGTGGTGCGATCTACGCCGGAAGCATGGAAGCGGGTATCGAATCCGTTCTAAAGGCAGCGGACGCGGGCGACGCGATCGTCACGCTCGGTGCAGGCAGCGTTTCGCAAGCTGGCAATGTGATCGTCGAAAGACTAAGGAGCAAGCGCTAGCGTGGGCCGCAAATCCTACGAAGGGACGGGCGTGCTGCCGGGACTGGAGGACGATGTCCGTCCTGCTCCAGTCGCGAGTCGCGCTACTCCCAAGAAAGCTGCCGCGTCTGCGCGCACCCAGCGTTTTTCGATGCCGCGACTCATCGCGACGTTCGTCACCGCGGCCGTTTTCCTTGCCGTGGTCCTCTACGGCTTCCATCGATTGGAGCAGTTTCTGATTATGGATTCGCGCTTCGCACTCACCGGACCGGGCGATGGATCTTCGCTTGAAATTGACGGTGCAGCCCACGCTTCCCGGCCTTCGATCGAGAAAATCTTCGGTGACGATACCGGCGCCAGCGTCTATTTAATTCCTCTGGCTGAGCGCCGTGATGCGATCCGCGACGTACCCTGGGTTCGCGAAGCTTCGGTGGCGCGCGTGTGGCCGAATCGCGTGATTGTTCGCGTCAAAGAACGCACGCCGGTCGCCTTCGTGCGGATGAATGCGTCGCGCTTCGGATTGATCGATATCGATGGCGTCATTCTTCCGCCGGCCACCGACCGGTTCAAGCTGCCGGTGTTGTCGGGCGTTCGTCCCTCCGATTCCGTCGCCAAGCGGCGCGAAGGTGTCCAGCGCGTGCTGCATCTCGAGTCCGATCTGGGTGAGGCCATGGCGAATATTTCGGAAGTCGACGTATCCGACGGCGACAACCTTAAGGTCTCGCAACCCTATGATGGGCGCAGTCTGACGCTGTTGTTGGGAGACCGCAACTTTGCAGCGCGGTATGGAAATTTCGTGAGCCATTATGGCCAGATCCAGCAGCATCTGCCTGGCGCGGCGATTCTGGATTTGCGCGTAGAAGATCGTATTACGGTGGTTGAATAACGTGCGGAGTAGAAGTAAGCATGCCTGGTAAGACACAACTCGCGGTAGGACTCGACGTCGGCAGCTCGCGGACACGAGCGGTCATCTGCGCGCTGGATGGCGACCATATCCGATGTTTGTCCTATGGGCTGGCAGTGTCGGCCGGCTGGACCAAAGGACGCATCACCGACCAGGATGCAGTTTCCGAATCGATTCGTGCTGCCGTTGCCGACGCAGAGCGGGGAGCTGGCGTCTCGGTTGAAGCCGCCACGCTGGGCATGGGTGGGCGCGCAATCCATGGCGCGCAGGGCAGGGGACTGTACGAATTCGGCCGTCCCCGCGAAATCGATCAGGACGATCTCATTTACGCCGTGGAACTCGCAGCGGACGTTGCATTAGAGCGGGACCGCATGCTTCTGCACGTCGCTCCCCAGGATTTCGTCCTCGATGGACGCGCCGGTTTTCGTCGTCCCACCAAAGGCGTGTGTTCGCGCCTGGAGGCCAACGTTCATCTGGTGACCGCCTCTGTCCAGGAACATCAGGCTTTGATCGCGTCGGCTCACTTGGCCCACCTGCCGGTAGAAGAAACGGTATTCGAGCCGATGGCGGCGGCGTACGCGTGCGTGGGGCCTGAGGAACGCGCCCGCGGAGTCGCTGTGGTCGATATCGGCTTGGAATCGAGCGGGCTGGTGGTGTACGACGGCGAGAAGCTGATTCTTGCTTCCAGCATTCCGGTTACAGCCGATCATTTCACGCGCGATATCGCCTGGATGCTGAAAGTCTCTTACGAGGACGCGGAGAGCCTCAAGCAGCAATACGGCTGCGCGATGCTGGGGCTGACTTCCGAATCCACACTGATCGAGATCCCATCGCCTGAGGGCCGCATGCCACGCGAGGCGCATCGCAGCGAGCTGATCGAAGTGCTGGAAGCCCGCGCCGACCAATTGTTCAGTTTCGTGCGCGCCGAGATTCAGCGCGCCGGCATGGATCGCAGTCTTCTCGAAGGCGTACTGCTCACCGGCGGTGGGGCGATGCTGCCCGGCATGTGGGACATGGCCGAGAAAAAGCTTGACTGTACCGCCTGCCTGGGTCTGTCGAAGGGGATCGGAGATTGGCCCGAGGAGCTGCGCAGTCCGGTGTGGGCCACTGCAGCCGGCCTGGCGATGTATTCAGCCAAGTTGAAATTGCACCGGCCGCCGCCGCGGCGCAGCCGGGGTTTGATGGGACTGGTGATGCGATGACCGTATGCGATGAGGAGGGAATCCATGGCACTCGATAAATTGAAGTTCGTGATCCAAGAAGAGCCTGCGCCCCGGACGCGGATCCGCGTGTTTGGCGTCGGCGGAGGCGGCTCTAACGCCGTCGCACGGATGCTGCAGGAAGGCCTGGCCGGCGTGGAGTTCTGCGTCCTGAATACCGACGTGCAAGCGCTGGCTTCGTCGCCTGCGCCGACGAAACTGGCGATCGGGTCCAAGATCACCAACGGTCTGGGCGCCGGGTCCGATCCTTCCGTCGGACGGCAGTCCGCGCTCGAAGATACCGAAAAGATTATCGACATGCTGGATGGCGCCGACATGGTGTTCGTCACCGCTGGCTTGGGCGGCGGCACAGGCACGGGTGCTGCGCCCGTGGTCGCCTCGCTCGCGAAGGAACTGGGCGCGCTGACGGTGGCGGTGGTCACCAAGCCGTTCGCTTTTGAAGGCTCCAAGCGCCGCAAGCAGGCCGAGCAGGGTCTCCTCGAACTCGGCGGTGTCGCTGACACGGTCATCGCTATTCCGAACGACCGTCTGCTGGATCAAGCTTCGCCGGACACCAGCATCTTCGACGGATTCCGTCTGGCCGACGACGTTCTGCGGCAAGCCGTGCAGGGGATCAGCGACATCATCACCACGCCTGGCCTGGTCAATCGCGACTTCTCGGATATTCGAAACATCATGGTCGGCATGGGCTACGCCATGATGGGCACGGCTACTGCCTCTGGTCCCAATGCGGCGGCGGCGGCGGCCGAGAAAGCCATCGGATGTCCCTTGCTCGATGAAGGCGGTGTGCGCGGCGCTCGCGGTGTGCTGGTGAACATTACTGGATCCCGCAGCCTGGGCCTGCACGAAGTCAACAAGGCTTGCACGCTCATCCGAGATGCAGCATGCAATGAGGATGTGGAAATCAATTTCGGCGTAGTGCTGAATGAAGCGATGGGCGATGAGGTGAAAGTCACCGTGATCGCCACCGGATTCGAACGCGCTGGTTTGCCATCTATCGCTCGGCGTCCGCGTACGACCGACGTGCCGGTGTTCGAGATTCCGCGTACTCCGATTGCTCACGTGCCTGCACCCGAGCCTGCCGCAGTGCATACAGCTCCGGAGGAGTTCTCCCAAATGGAAGAAGTTCAGCTGGAACCTGCGCCCCAGCCGCAGTACGAAGAAATTCCCAAGGCTGCAGCCGCACACGCAAATGGCGCATCCGAGCCCATGTTCGACGATCTCGACGTGCCACCGATTCTGAAACGCGATCGCCGCTTCGTGCAGTAAAAGTGCGACTACTCAGAGACGATTCGTAGTGCGTCCTGAAATCGGGCCGTGCGCGTGTTCTGTACGAGTTGTTCCCAATGAACCCGGCCATAGGCGATTTTGGTGTCGATGTCTTTCAGATCGACGTCGCCCGCCCATATCCGCCGATTAAAAGCCTTGAATTCGGGCACGGTCTCACTCCAATCTATCGGCTTGCCCGCTGAACCCTGCCAGAGGTAAGCCATGGCGTAGAACATGTGGGTGACCTGCTGCATGAGGAAGAATCGGGCCAGTTGGTACGGATCGGGAGGTTGTCTAAAATACTCCTGAAGATAGATCCCTTCCTCTGCGTCATTGGCGACGACTAAGTTTGCAACGACAGCCAGGTCGGCATACCGATCGTTCAGGAAAGCGGCTTCCCAGTCCACCAGCCATACGCGGTGTCCGTCGAACAAGACATTGTCCGGCTTGAACAAGTCGTTGTGACTCGACACCATGTCTGAATCGTGACGCGGGTAAACCGAAGCTACTTGCGCGTGCCAGGCGAGAAGTTCCTCGCTGTAAGCTTTCGGGAGAATGTTCGCCGCCTGAAATTTCTGGATGAATTCGTCCAGGGCAGCCCCTTTGTTGATTAGAAACATGCATGAGGTGTTAATATGATCCGCGCGTCTGGGAAACGACGGTAGTGCGTGCAGGCTCCGCAGGGTAGCGGGCATCCGAACAAGCGCGTCCGCGACCGGAAACGGTACAGCCTCCACAAAATCAGTGATGGAAATCTTATCTTCGATGTTGGTGTACCAGACCCGCGGCGCCATGCCCGCTTCCGCTGCCGCGTTCATGCATTTGTAGTGGCAAGTAGGATCGTCGATACGCATGATGATTTTCAAGAGGTATGGAGATCCTCTCACGACGATGCGAAAGACCAAGGACGTGGCATTACCCTTGGTAATCCCCTGGATGTCTTCGAACTCAGTTGCCCCGAACGCTTCTCGAAGCGCGCGCGATACGGCGTCTTTCTTCGTTTCAGGAATCATGAAATCCTCCTTCATTCGGCTTCCCATCCTACCCAAAAAGCATTGCAGAGAACGGATTGTTTTCAATCACTTACGCATGCTATACTTCAATTGGCGGGGCAGTTCGCACGCCAAAATTTCCCTCAAACGCACGGAAGTCCGCTCAGGGTTGTAGCGTCTAAGCAACAATGTTTCTGCCCGGTGACGTTCGGTCAGGCCTTCGAGCGCTGCTCAAGAATCCCGGTTTCACAGCGGTCGCTGTAATCATGCTGGCGGTCGGCATCGGCATCAATGCCACGGTCTTCACGGTGACCAATGCTGTCCTGTTCAAAGGATTCGCGCTAGTCTCCCGGAATGATCGTCTGCGCTACATCAGCTACAAGAATTCCAACTGCTGCGTCTCCTATCCCGATTTTCTGGACTGGCGTGCTCAGTCGAAGTCGTTCGAGGGAATGGCGATTGTCCACGGCGTGAGCCTCATGCTCAGCGATTCGAGCGGCTTCCCGGAGAATCTCAGCGGCAACGAAAACAGTGCCGAGGTATTCAGAGTGGTTGGCGCGAAACCAATCATGGGCCGGGACTTTACACCGGCGGATGAGGCTCCGGGTGCAGCTCCCGTCACGATCCTGCACTACGGCTTCTGGGAACGCAGGTATGGGAAGGATCGGAACATCGTCGGCCGGACGCTGCGGATGAATGGCGCGCTCACGACCGTAATCGGAGTAATGCCAGAAGGCTTTTCGTTCCCCCAAAAAGTGGATGTGTGGGTGCCGCTGCTCCAGACCCCTCGCGTCATGAAGCGGGAGAATCGCGACACATGGATGGTGGTAGCGCGGCTGGCCGAGGGAGTTACCGTCGAGAGCGCTCGCGCCGAGATGGGCCTCATCGGCAAGCGCCTCGCTGCTGAGTATCCGATTACCAATCACGACCTTTCTCCTGAAATACAGACCTTTACCCAGTTCTTCATCGGACCAAACGGAGCGTTGATCTATGGGTCCATGTGGGGCGCGGTTGGATTCGTGCTTTTGATCGCCTGTGCCAATCTGGCGAATTTGCTGCTGGCCCGCGCGATTGGCAGGTCGCGTGAAATTTCCGTCCGCATCGCACTGGGAGCCGGGCGGTGGCGGATCATTCGGCAGCTTCTCATTGAGAGCGTGATGCTATCGGGCTTGGGCGGCTTTCTCGGCTGGTGGATCGCGAAATGGGGCGTACGCACCTACGAGCTTGCGATGGCTCAAAAATCATCCTGGTTGATCGTGGACTATACGATGGATAACCGCGTTGTTGCTTATCTCATCGCGATTTCGATCGGCACGGGAATCCTGTTTGGGCTCGCGCCGGCGCTGCGACTCTCGAGACTTGACGTCAACTCGGCCTTGAAAGACGGCGGTCGCAGCTCTACCGTTGGCGGACGAGGGAAACATCTGACCTCACTGCTGGTGATCGGAGAAATGGCGCTGGCCGTCGTGCTGCTTGCCGGCGCCGGCGTGATGATCCGCAGCTTCCTGAAGATCCACAACGCGGATATCGGCGTCAACACCGCCAATATTCTCGGAGCAGCCATGGATCTCCCTCCCGCCAAGTATGCGCGTGCCGAGGACAAGATTTCCTTCTACGAGCGTCTCATTAGGCGGCTTGGAGCCATGCCAGGTGTGGAATCGGTAGCAACGGCCGACGGCCTGCCTGCGTGTTGCTCGAACCGGCTCCCGTACGAACTTGCGGGTGCGCCACCAGCCGATGACTCGCGCCACGCGCGGCTTGCTGAGATGAAAATCAGCCCGGGGTACTTCCGCACTCTTGAAGCGAAGCTGCTCTCCGGCCGTGAGTTCAACGACGCCGATGGCGCTTCGGGAGTTCCGGTGGCGATCGTGAATCAACTGTTGGCGGCCCAGTTCTGGCCGGGAGAAGATCCGCTGGGCAAACGTCTTCGGTTTTTCAATAGAGATGCGCCGGGGCCGTGGTTGACTGTGGTCGGCGTCGTCTCGAATGTCATCCAAAATGACGAGAATCGGCAAAGATTCGATCCTCTGGTTTATCTGCCGTACCGGCAAGACCCGGGAGCGGGTGCCTGGGTGCTCGTGCGAACTCGCGTTCGTCCCGAAAGTCTGGCGAATGCCTTTCGTAGCGAGGTCCAGGCACTGGATTCCGCTCTCCCCTTATATGGCCCCATGCCCATAGCAGAACGTATGGAGAGGTTTTGGGACAGCCGGTTCTATGGATCGATGTTCCTGATCTTTGCCACGATCGCGCTGCTGCTGGCTTCGATCGGTCTCTACACCGTGATCGCACACTCGGTAAGCCAGCGCACGCAGGAGATCGGCGTTCGGATCGCGATCGGCGCAACCACGCGCGATATTGTCAGGATGGTGGTTCGACAGGGAATGATTCCGTTAGGGATCGGCTTGGCCATTGGACTAACCGCGTCGCTCGCCGTCAATCAACTCTTGAGATCCATGCTGGTCCAGGTCTCGCCCTCTGATCCGGTCACGCTTCTGGTGGCGTCCGGCGTGCTGATTTCGGCAGCGCTGCTCGGTTGTCTGATTCCGGCGCGCCGCGCAATCCGCATCGATCCCGTGGATGCTTTGCGGCACGAATAGCATCCACGGGCGCGTAGCTTCAGGCTGTTATTTCCCTACGGCTTTCCACAACTCCGCCTTGGTCTGCGGAGTAGCGGAGGTGTGCACGTTTATATAGCGATCGAAGTCGAGATTCATCTTCTCGAGAATCGGAACCAGGGCTTTGATGTGATCGTTAGCCGGTTGCCCTGGTGCAGGCAGCGAGAAGTCGCCCTGGAACAGGATCTTCTCCTTGGGGATGTAGGCGATCATCAGGCCGTTTGAGTGAGGAACCGGAGAGACGTGGTAGAACTCGACGGTTCGCGTTCCGTCCGAGTAGACCTTCTTCTCCGCAACGGCTTCGATCTTGGCTTTCTTCGGATTCTTGGAGAGAACGTCGTCCAGCAGCGTTCTTGGCGTGTTGAGCGCTCTCTCCAAAAACTCCTCGTTGTTCTTTTGAGTGACGATCGTTGCGCCTTCCGCCACCAAAGCCGGCAGCCCTCCCGTGTGATCGGAATGGGGATGCGTCACCATCACGTAACGGATCGGCTTGTTAGGAATCAGCTCCTTCGTTTTAGCAATGTACGCGGCGCCGCGGGCCACGGATTGTCCGGCCTCCAGCATCATGACGTAGTCCTTGAACTCGACGATCACGGAATCGTAACTGCCGGGCCCGGTGGTGAGTCTGTAGAGGCCATCACCGAGCTTTTCGGTAGTGACCACCAGAGGAGCGGGAGCGCCTGGAGCTCCGCCGCCACCGCCTTTACCGGCGGCCGGGGCAGGTGCTGGAACCAGCGTCGCGAGATCGGAAGGATTGCCCTTCGCCGCCGTCACATTGACTTCGAAGAAAGGCCATCCGCCGCGCGTCTGCACGATCTTCGCTGGAGCCATGACTCCGCCGAAGTCCTTCCACCCGGTGTAGGTCGCCAGGATGTGCATGTCGCCCATGATGTTTTCGCCCAGCCATGTTTCGACGCGCTCGACCAAGTTCTGGTCGTTGACATAGCCGTTGATTACGTAATTCTTGCCCGAGACCGCCTTGACGGTTGGGCTCCAGGTCAGCACGGTGTAGTTCTTGCCATCGACCTTCTTCTTGCTCACCGTCGCGTTGTTGGCAGCAGCGCCTTTTAGGAAACCCCAGGGCGTGATGTAAAACTCCAGGGAATTGTTCCAGGGTTGGGCGACGTCGGACTGCTGCGCCGTGACCTGTTGAAAGAACGTTCCAGGCATCGGCTGTGTTGCGCCGCCACCCGCGGGATTGTTCGTCGCTCCGGTTGCGCGCGACGCGGGGGCGGTCAGATCGATGACGCGAACGTAGTTATTGATCGGCCGCATGGGATCATGCGTTCCCCTGCAGTTCATGTCGGCGGCGTTGGCTCCGCACTGTTGGAATGAAACGTCTTTTGCCGATCCTGAGTATGTGATGGATTTCAAATCGCCCATGGCCTTTTGCGCATTGGCGATTACGGTTTTGGCATCCTGCGCGATAGCGCTCGCGCATAGGGATGCCAGGCAGATTGCGACTACAGCAGATTTTTTCACAGCTTCTCCTATTAACCTCATGGTTTTTTGGTCCCCGTCTTGAACATTAACATTCTATAACCACTCGGTCTCATGTGGGCTGTGGCGTCTTGAGCCGGTTTGGCAGTTTCCGTGCACTCTGAAAGCATCCGCGTCGGAAAGGCCCATCGAAGTGGTTTTGAATCCAGCGCGGCGGATGTCCAGAGCTGTCTCCCTACGACTCCTGGCTTGCATCTTTCTGACGCAGTTTTGCCCGTTCCTATTCGGCCAGGCGGCAGTTCGAACGTTTCTGCAGACGAAGACTCCGGCCGCCTCGGCAGTCGATGCTGCGGGGAACGTCTACATCACCGGATCGACCACGGAAGACACGGTTCCCGTCACGCCGGGAGCGTTTCAGCGGCAGTTTGTTGCCGGTCCTTGTGCCGACGGCTTTAAGTGCGCGCATTCCTTCGTGATGAAGATTAGCGCGGATGGCGCCAGTGTGATCTATGCCACCTACCTGGGCGGCAGCCGGTCAGACATCGCGCAGGCCATCGCCGTCGACTCTTCGGGCAGCGCCTACGTGGCGGGCACGACCAGCTCGCTCGATTTTCCGGTGACGGCTGCCGGCAATCAACTCACGCCGGGTCCCGGATTCATCGCGCGTATTAGTCCGGACGGGTCTACGCTTTTGGCTTCTACTTATCTGAGCGGCGAGCCTTGGAACGTGGCGCTGGATTCCGCCGGAAACGTATTTGCCTCGGGTGCCGCGCGAACCGATGCGTTCACTACGACTGCGGGCGCGTTCCAAACCTCGCCTCAAGGCGGCGCCGACGCGTTCGTAATGAAAATGAATAGCACACTCGGCACGATGATCTACAGTACTCGCATCGGCGGCAGCACGAACGAGTTCGCGTACGCTCTGACAGTGGATTCGCAAGGCAGCGCTTACGTCGGAGGATTCACCGACTCGAAGAATTTCCCGGTTAGCTCCGGTGCGTACGTGGGTTCCGGAGGAACCGGAGCATTTGTCGCAAAACTCAGCCAGGATGGCTCGCGGCTGATCTTCGCATCCATTCTTGGCGCCGGCTTTACACATGGAATCGCCGTGGATTCCTCGCAAGCCGTATATGTCGGCGGGGGAGCCGACAACGGCTTCGCTTCGACCCAAGGCGCATTCCGCACTTCAGGTGAGGGCTTCGCGGCGAAACTGAGCCCGGATGGCACACGCTTGATCTACGCGACGCGTCTTCCAGCGTATTCCGCTCACTCGATCTTTCCGCGATATGGCGTAACTCTGGTTGAGGGCGATCATCTTCTCGTCTGGGATTCGAACTTCCAGCAGGTTCCTACCACTCCGAATGCCTCCCATCCGTGCACCACGGAGGGAACCATGGAAACGTACTTCATCGAGCTGAACGCCGCTGGTACCGATAGGGTCTACGGAACCTACATGCCTGGGCTCATCACCGTGACCCCTGCGGGTGCCTGGTCCTTGAGTCAGGACCCGAATAAGCTTCTCGACCGGACCCCCGTGCACGGTTTCGGCACGCAGGGGATGACCTGCGTTTCCAGTGCGGCGACCTTCTTCAGCGGTCCCATTGCCCCCGGCGAATTCGTCTCGATCTTCGGAATCGATATCGGTCCGGATCAGCCCGCCTCCTTGCAACTGGACGATACCGGCAAGGTTGCGACGTCGCTCGGCGGCGTGAGAGTGTTCTTCAATGGCGTCGCCGCGCCGCTTAGCTACGTTTCGAAGAACCAAATCAACGCGGTCGTGCCGTTCGAACTCGCGAGTTGGCCCAGTAGCTACGTGACGATTCTCAGAGACGGCGTCGTACTTCCGGAGCTGATTATTCCGGTGACGCCCACGTCGCTGGGTTTCTTTCGCATCGGCGACGGTTATGCCGTCGTCAATCAGAACGGAACCTTGAATTCGCAGTTCGCTGCCGCGCCCACGGGCTCGATCGTAACCATCTACGCAACGGGAGCAGGCTTGATGGAGCCAGCCGTCGCCAGCGGATCTCTGGGAAATGCAAAAACGGCTATCGCACGGCCGCCCAAGGCTCTTTTCAGGGTGGTCTCGGGCTTCCATTTGACCGATACCCCGCTAAGTCTGGTGTATGCCGGCGACGCGCCAACGCTGGTTCAGGGCGTGGTAGTACTACAGGTTCAGATTCCCGATCAAACGGCGATCGGCTCCACCAGCCTGGCGTTTCTCGAAGAAAATGAAACAGCAGCGATTCCGATCTGGGTTAAATAGTGTTATCCAAGTAGAGTCATGATCAAACTCACCCGGCGACAGTTCGGCGGAACTCTGCTCGTTGCAACGCAGGCAGCCCCGCGACTCTTTGGAAAATCCGCCTCGACTGGCGCCATCGACAAGGTACTGAGTGAAGGCATCCAGCGCAGGCAGATCCCCTGCGTCACGGCTATGGTAGCGTCCCCCAATAGCATCCTGTACAGCGGCGCTTTCGGCAAACGCGATTCGGCGTCCGGTGTGGATGTTAAGCCCGACTCGATCTTTGCCATCGCATCGATGACCAAGGCGATTACCTCGGTTGCTGCCATGCAGTTGGTCGAGCGCGGGAAGGTAAAGCTCGACGAGCCGGTGTCCAAATATCTTCCGGAACTGGCCAAGCTGGATGTGCTGATGGGTTTCGATGCTGCAGGGAAACCGGTGCTGCGACCAGCCATCAAGCCGATCACGCTACGTCATCTTTTGACGCACACTTCCGGCTTCGCGTATCCCACCTGGCATGAGGGAATGTTCAAGTACACCCAGGCCACTGCGCCGCTGCCCCCCGGAGTCGTCGCGCCCTTGGTTCCCCTGATGTTCGAGCCGGGCGCCGCCTGGCAATACGGCTATAGCGCCGATTGGACCGGACGACTGGTCGAGGCCGTCAGTGGTCTCAATCTCGAGCAATATTTCCAGCGCAATATTCTCCAGCCGCTGGGAATGAACGACACATCCTTCATTTTTCCCGCGGAAAAGTTCGATCGCTTAGTCGGCCGCGCGCAACGCCAAAATGGAGGGCCGCTGCAGGAGGTTCCTCGCGCGATGCCTCCGAAACCTGCCGCGTTCAATGGCGGGGGCGGTCTTAATTCCACCGCGCCCGATTACATCAAGTTCATGCAGATGATCCTGCGCTACGGACGCTCCGGCGTTCGCGAGGAAATCCTCACGGCAAAGTCGGTCGAGATGATGTCAGTGAATCAGATCGGCGGCCTGGGCGCGGGAAAGCTGAAGTCGTTCTTGCCCAACATCTCGAGTGACGTGGATGTGCATCCCGGGTTTATCGACAAGTGGGGTCTTGGTTTTCTCATCAACACCACGGCGTATCCCGGCGGCCGCTCGGCCGGAAGCCTGGCTTGGGCCGGCGTATACAACACGTTCTACTGGATCGATCAGCCGCGCGGTCTCTGCGCCGTGATCATGATGCAGTTCCTGCCCTTCGTGGATAGGGAAGCCGTGGGATTATTGGGCGATTTCGAGCGGGCCGTGTACGCCAACACATAGCCGCAAATAAACGCGAATCAACGCGAATGGCTACCCTGACAAATCCGTTCGATTTCTCTTGGATGCGGTAACGTTTTCCGAGCCTTCATTCTGGTCATTTGATTTCGGAGACTCTCTCGGTGTTCGCGTCGAATGTCCATGGCGACTACTGGAGCACGGCTGCCAGCGCCCCCCCCCATATGTCCAGATTCGTAAGGGAACGGCAGACATAGTCATTGACTTCGCTTGGTGATGCGATAATTCGCGTTTATTTGCGTTCATTTGCGGCCATTAAGTGGAGCACTACGCTTCGCCGCTGCGGACTAGACCGGTGCTCGAAGACATAGATCCCCTGCCAGGTGCCTAGCGCCATCCGATTGCCGATCACGGGAATCGACAGGCTGGTGCCGGTTAGAGCCGTGCGGATATGCGCCGGCATGTCGTCGGGACCTTCGGTGTCGTGACGATAACGCGGGTCATTTTCGGGTGCGAGTCTTTCGAAAAAGTCCGCCAGGTCCAGCACCACGTCCGGATCGGCGTTCTCCTGAATCACCAACGATGCCGAGGTGTGCTGGATGAATAGCGTCAGTAAGCCGGTTTCGGCTTTGGTCGAAGCCACCCACGCCGCTACTTCGCGCGTGAAAGGATACAAGCCTTTGCCGCGCGTGCGGATTTCCAAAAGATGGTGCAAGCTATTCGACGGTGACGCTCTTGGCCAGGTTCCGCGGCTGATCCACATCGCATCCGCGTCTGACAGCAATGTGATACGCCAGCATCTGCAGCGGTACTACTTCGAGTATGGGCAGCAGCAACTCGTGGGTAGAAGCGATGGGGATCACGTGATCGGCAACTTTGCCGACCTCCTCGTCGCCTTCGCACACCACCGCGATCACCTTGCCCTCGCGAGCTTTCACTTCCTGGATATTCGAAAGCGTCTTCTCGTACAGCAGCCGGCTGTTGGGATCGGACAGATCGCGTGTCGCCAGCACCACCGTGGGCAGATTCTCGTCGATCAAGGCGTTCGGCCCGTGCTTCATCTCGCCGGCCGGATAACCTTCGGCGTGAATGTAGGAAATCTCTTTGAGCTTCAGCGCGCCTTCCAGTGCGATAGGGAAGTGAATACCGCGCCCCAGGTAGAGAAAATCCGTCGAACGGAATAGAGCTTTGGCCAGATCGTCGTAGATATGGTCACGCCGCAGAATTTCTTCCATCTGGCCGGGCAGATGCACCAGGCGCTCTACCAAGTGGATGGAAGTGGCTTCGTCCAGCACATCCCGCCGCTGGCCCAGGTACATCGCCAGCAGGAACAATGCCGTCAGCTGACAAGTGAACGCCTTGGTGGACGCCACGCCGATCTCCGGACCCGCGTGTGTGATCAGCGTCCCCGAAGCTTCGCGCGTGATCATGGAGCCGACCACATTACAGATCGCCAGAGTCTTGGAGCCTTTGCTCTTGGCTTCGCGTTGCGCCGCCAGCGTATCGGCAGTTTCGCCCGATTGCGAAATCACCACCGTCAGCGTGTCTTTACCTACCAGGGGATCGCGGTAACGGAACTCGCTGCCGTAGTCCACTTCGACCGGGACTCGCGCCAGCCGTTCGATCATGAACTTGCCGGCCAGTGCCGCATGCCAGCTGGTTCCGCACGCAACGATGCGCACCTGGCGAAATTCCTTGAACTCTTTGGCCGAGATGTCCATCTCGTCCAGGAAGATGCGGCCGGATTCCTGTCCCACTCGGCCGAGGGTCGTGTCCCGCACCGCGCGCGGCTGCTCATAGATTTCCTTGAGCATGAAGTGCTTGTAGCCGCCCTTTTCCGCCATGATGGGGTCCCACAGAATGTGTGAGACCTGGCGCTTCACAGGACGTCCGCTAAAGTCCGTCAGATGCACGCCGTCGCGGGTCAGAATGGCCATGTCGCCGTCGGCCAGGAAAAACATGTCGCGCGTGTAGCCCAGAATCGCCGGCACGTCCGATGCGACGAAATATTCGTGATCGCCCAGGCCCACGACCACAGGCGGTCCCGATCGTGCCGCCACGATCTTATCCGGATCCTTGCGTGAGATCACGCTCAACGCGAACACACCGGTCAATTCACGGACCGCGTCGCGAACGGCATTCTCTAGATTCCCGTCAAAATGTTTTTCTACCAGGTGCGCGATCACTTCCGTATCGGTCTCGGTAACGAAGCGATGGCCTTCGTCCATCAGTTGCTGTTTCAGCGCCAGATAGTTTTCGACGATGCCGTTGTGCACTACGACGATGTCGCCGTGGCAATCGCGATGCGGGTGAGCGTTTTCTTCCGTGGGCCGGCCGTGCGTGGCCCAGCGCGTATGCCCGATCCCGTACAGCCCTGCGAGCGGACTCAGATGCAGCGCGTCTTCAAGATTGCGCAGCTTGCCCGATGCACGCCGCACGTTCAGGCAGTTGCCGGCGTCCAGCACGGCGATTCCCGCTGAATCGTATCCCCGATATTCCAGCCGCTTTAATCCATCCAGAATGATGGGAACGGCCTGCTGCTGTCCGATGTATCCGACAATTCCGCACATGATTTTTAGTCCAGAATCTCCACGCGATAGTCTTCCATAACGGGGTTCGCCAGGACATCGCGAGCTACTTGGTCCATTTCCTGAGCGGCCTGCTCCCTCGCCGTTCCGGGCTGGATCTCAATGTCGAAAAACTTGCCCTGCCGCACCGCGCTGATAGTCTTGTGGCCTAACCCGTTCAGCGCGCTTTGAATGGTCTGGCCTTGGGGATCGAGCACCGTTGACTTGTAAGATACGTAAACGCGAGCTTTCATAACTATTAATCCATTGTAGTGGGTTATCATTCAGTCTTAGGGAGAACCATATAGTAAAGGGCTGGGTACTCGCATCCTCTAGTACTGGGAACGCCACATTGCTGGCGACCGAGAGGACCCGTCTCTTGATTGATGCCGGTCTCAGCCGCAAAGAGACCTTCGAGCGCCTGGAACGAATTGGCGTTTCTCCCCAGTCGTTAACCGCAATTCTGATAACCCACGAACACAGCGACCACGTGGCGGGTCTGCCCGTTTTGGCGAAGCCTCGCGACGGATGCCAGATCCCGGTCTACGTATCCCGTCTCACTGCCCCGGCTATTCCCTGGGGCGACTGCGTTCCGAATCTGGAACTGTTTCAGGCTGGCGCCAGCTTCACCATTGGAGATTTCGAGGTGACGAGTTTTACGATTCCGCATGATGCGGTGGATCCCGTAGGATTTTCATTCCGCGCCGAGGGCATCAAGGTTTCGATTGTGACCGACCTCGGCTACATGCCGGATTCGGTGCGCATGCAATTGCGCGGGTCGGATGCATTGCTGCTCGAATCCAATCACGATCTGAACATGTTGAAAGTCGGGCCGTATCCCTGGTCGGTCAAGCAGCGAGTCATGGGACGCATGGGGCATTTATCCAATGACGCCGCCTGCTCGTTTGTCCGCGAAGATCTGGACAACCGGACGTCCACTCTGATCCTGGGGCATTTAAGCGAACACAATAACCATCCGGAACTGGTCCGCCAAGCTGCTATGGAGGCCTTGGACGGTCGCAGCTTATTCACCCGGCTGCTGATCGCCGAACCCGGCAAGCTCGTGGAAGCATTCTGTTACTAGTAGGGGCGAGGCATGCCTCGCCCGACCACAAATCATGATCAATCGATACACGCGGCCCGCCATGGGCCGGATCTTCAGCGAACAAAATAAGTTCGATCAATGGCTCGCCGTCGAGCTTGCCGCGGCCGAAGCCTTGGCCGAATCGGGAGAAGTTCCCGTGGAAGCGGCCGGCGCCTTGCGCGCGCACGCTGCATTCGACATCGCCCGCATCGATGAAATAGAGCGCGAAACCAGGCATGACGTGATCGCGTTCACCACTGCCGTCGCCGAAAAGATGGCCGCTGCGGGCGAGGCCGGGGCTTCCCGCTGGCTGCATTACGGGCTTACCTCTAACGACGTAGTGGATACAGCCCAGGCGCTCATGCTGAAACAAGCGTCCGAGTTGCTGGTGGCCGGCGCCCGCACGCTGGCCGAGATCCTCAAGCGCCGCGCGTACGAATTCAAAGACACCGTCCAGATCGGGCGCACGCATGGCATCCACGCCGAACCCATCACCTTCGGATTGAAATTAGCTCTCTGGTATGACGAGATCGTCCGCGGCACCCGACGTCTGGAAGCTGCTGCCGAAGATCTTCGTGTGGGAAAAATCTCCGGCGCGGTGGGAACCTTTGGGCACATCGGACCGGAAGCCGAAGAGCGCATCTGCACTCGCCTCGGACTGAAGCCTGCCGCCATCTCCTCACAGGTGATTGCGCGCGACCGGCACGCGGCGTGGGTGTCTTCGCTGGCGCTGATCACCGCGACCCTTGAGAAAATTGCCCTCGAAGTGCGCCACCTGCAGCGAACCGAAGTACGCGAGGCGGAGGAGCCGTTCGGCCAGGGGCAAAAGGGGTCATCAGCCATGCCCCATAAGCGAAATCCAGTTGTGTCCGAGCAGATCTGCGGGCTGGCGCGGGTGGTTCGGGCGAACACTCAGGCGGCGTTTGAGAACATCGCGCTGTGGCACGAACGCGACATATCCCACTCGTCGGTGGAGCGCGTCATTCTCGCTGATTCTGCGATCCTTACGGATTATCTGCTGGCCAAGACCCAGTGGCTGGTGGATGGGATGCGGGTCCATCCAGAGCGTATGCTTCACAATCTGGAATCCACCCAGGGGCTGATCTTTTCTGGCCAGTTGCTGCTGGATTTGGCCGCGGCCGGCATGCTGCGGGAGACCGCCTATAAACTGGTGCAAACACACGCGATGCAGGCGTGGGAGAGCGGCGGAAGCTTCCGCGCCGCCATTCAGTCCGATGAAGAAGTCCTTTCATTTCTGTCTATTGAAAAGATTGCAACGGCCTTTTCGGTTGACCGCCAACTAGCCCACGTGGATCGCATTTTCTGTCAGGTTTTCCGCCAAGACGCTTAAAATTAATAACTTACCTGAATCCATGAGAGTACTAAGAAAATCTCGGGGTTCGAAATAGAGCTTCTGGGGTAAACTGTAGATGGCAATCGGATGATTCCTGCTTTCCATATCTCCCAGTACGAGTTGGCGCGGGTCCTGCTAGTGGACGGCGATCCAGCGTCCAGGCTCACACTTAAGACCGTTCTCGAAGCAGGCGGCTATAAAGTGAGTGTGGCTGCGACGGCCGCTGAAGCGGTAGGTAAGCTGGAAGAGGGCGAGTACGAGCTGGTTTTGAGCGATCTGCAACTGGAATCGCCTGAGGCGGGTCTCAAAGTCTTGGGGCACGCGCGGATGATGGATTACAAACCCGCCAGCGCTCTCATCACCGCTTATCAGGATGCCCCTTCGCACGCCGAGCGGCAGCAGAAGTCTTTGCTGATCAAACCGGAGGATATTCCCGATTTGCTGGGAAAGATCGCCGATCTGATCGCCGAACGAGCCACTCGCCGCATGCGTCGCGAGTTACTTCTCGCGCGCGCCTAACCTTCGTTTTATCTACTAGTACTGTACCGCCCATTTTGCGATTCCAGTACTGCTGCGTCGTGCTTTTCCGGTTATACTGACAGGCGTTGCGAGTGCCTTGTTGCCAAGGCACACGTAGCACCTATACATTTCGGAGGAGACCAACTTAGTGAGACTTCACAAGATCGCAGGATTAGTGTGTGCATGCGCGCTCGTCGCGGCGGCCACACCGGTAACGTTTACATTTACGGGGAACGGCGGAACCGTCGGTGGCAGCAGCCCCTTCGGAAATACACGGACTTACACCAGCGGTGCCAGTTCTGTCACCGTTAGTTCGTTTTCGCTTCCTAGCAGCTTGAGCGGGAACTTTACGCCGGCGCAATTGGGCTGGTACAGCGGGCTCGGCTTGGCTTCTTGCAATAACACGGGCGAGGGCGCCGGCTGCAGCAATCCCGAGCATCAGGTGGACAACAACGGCAGCTACGACTTCGTGCTGTTCGTGTTCAACTCGGTGATGGATCCGACTTCCATCCTGATCAATCCCTACGGAGATTACGACCGTGACGTCACCTATTGGGTTGGAAACCTGGGGGGGAATCTTTCGACGCTAAACCTGGGCACTTTGGGCCTTGGAACGCGGATGTGGGATGACTCAACCTCAAGCGACAACCCCCGCTCCGTGAATCTGCTCGGTGGCGCCGGGAATGCCCTGCTGATCGCGGCACGGCTGCCTGGAAACGGCGCCGACGATAACATCGACCGTTTCAAGATCGAGAGCCTGAGCGCCAATACAGCGGTTCCTGAACCGGCGACATTCGGCATGGCGGGTCTGGCTTTGGCGGGCCTCGGCTTGCTGCGCCGGCGTCGATCGAGCCAGTCAGTCTAATCCAGCAACTTCGCGTTCGAGAACATCCAGGGCGCCGGCGAAAAAGTGATCGCCAGCCTCTACCAGAACAAGCTTTTTAGGTTCTGGCAACCCGGCGACCAGCGGCTCCAAATCGGAGATGGGGCCGTATTGGTCCCGGGTGCTCTGGATGAAGGTTCGGGGCACCGTGCAGTTTTCCAGGTAGGAGCGGTCTTTGTAGACTGTTGGAAAGCCCACGGCAATTACCCTTCGGACGCCGGCTCCTTCGCAGCCCAACCGCAGCGCAATGCGCGATCCGAACGAGAAGCCTGCCAGCGTGAACGGCAGATCAGGATAACGTCCGCGCAGATAAGCCAGAGCCACGCGGGCGTCTTCCAGTTCGCCTTCGCCGTGCGCATATTCGCCTTCGCTCAGATTCACGCCCCGATAGTTGAACCGCAGTACCACGGCTCCGGTGCGTCGCAAACCACGCGCGATCCGGTAGACGACCTTGTTGTGCATGGTTCCGCCATGCTGGGGATGCGGATGGCAAACTAAGGCGGCTTCTAATGGCACACCGTCTTCGGGCTCCTCCAGCAGCGCTTCCAGGCGTCCAGCGGGTCCCTCCACGAAAAGCGATTCAATCTTCCGAGGCACTAGTTGGTTCTGTAATTGGTGAATTGCATGTCGATCCCGAAATCGGAGGAACGCAGCAGTTGCATCACGTCCTGCAACGTATCGCGATCCTTGCCGGCGATGCGCAGGAAGTCGCCTTGAATCGACGCCTGCACTTTCTTCTTGCTGTCTTTGATCAGCTTGACGATGTCGCGGGCCTTCTCAATCGGAATACCTTGCTGGAGGGTGATCTCCTGGCGCACCGTAGATCCGCCGGCCGCAGTCATGGTGCCGTACACCAGGCCCTTGAGCGGCACTTTGCGCTTCACCAGCTTCTGCTCCAGGATCTCGATCACAGCTTTCAACTTGTACTCGTCCTGACTCTGCAGAAGAATTTTGTTTTCCTTCTCCTGCAATTCGATGTTCGAGTGTGAATCCTTCAAGTCGTAGCGCTGCTGGATCTCTTTGATCGCCTGCTGCACGGCGTTGCTGACTTCCGGCAGGTCGATTTTCGATACTACGTCAAAACTGTTATCAGGCATAATCGGGAACCGGGCTGCTAGACGTACTGAGCGCTCAGTGACCTAAGGCTACCAAAACTTTCTCGGTAATTTCACGCACCAGGTTCGGCAGTGCCGCATCCAGCGCCAATGTAATGGCCGCCTGGACGCGCTCGGGATCGGGAGGCGCCGGACGTCCCGGAGCAGTTGCCAGCGCATCTGAAACCGGTGCGGGGACAGCGGATGCGAGAGCATCCGAAAATAACCCTCGTGCCAGCCGGGCTTCCTGTACCAGGGGCCGGATGGTTTCCATGACCACTGAAGCTTCAAAGGGCTTGCGTAGGACGGCATCGCAGCCGGCTTTGCGAGCTTCGTCCGTGTCCAATGGCTCCAGCAGGCCGGCCGTCAAGATCACGCGAACATGACGATGGAAATTCTTGATGTGTCGGCAGAGTTCCAGGCCTCCGCCTCCGGGAAGAAACACGTCGGCGATCACCAGATCCGGATCGACGTCTTTTAATCGCGCCAGCGCGGCGGTCTCGTCGGCGACGCTTACCACCTCGAAGCCTTCCTCGCGCAGGATACGCTCACCCATTCGCTGGGCATGCGGGCTGTCGTCCGCCAGCAGAATGGTGCTCATGCGTCAGGGCTTGGGTTTTGCGGGCGCCGGAGGCTGCGGACGTGCGTCCGGATTATTCTCGAGTGCCGACGGGTCGGTCACCGGAGCCACCGTGACATCGCCCTGGAAGCCTGCCTGGGAACCCGGCACCGGCACCGTGACCGGAATATTCTGTTTCGGCGGATTCATCTGAGGCGTTCCGGATTTCGCAGCCGCATTGGTGTCGGGATTCTGCCTGATAAATCCCGTGAGCCGGTGGAACATCCCTGGACTTGTACGATTCTCTTTCTCGAACCGCATGCGCGCTTCGGCTGCCTGATCGGCCGCCGGAATCGGCATCTCCAGCGTCTTCAGGCGGGTCTTGGCCTGATCCGCAAACTCGCTCAGCGGATAATCGCGGACCAGCTTGGTGTACGCGTCGCCCGCTTGCTGGCGGAAACGCGGTCCCAGGCGGGTAAAGGAATCGCCTTCCAGCCACAGCGCTTCATCCGCGTGGCTATACAGCGGATATTGATCCACTACGCCGCCCAGCCGGTTCGCTGCGGAAGAGAAGCTGCCGCGACGATGATAGAAATCGCCTACGCGCATCTCACTGTCGGCCAGAATTTCCTGCGTGTTGCGCAGCAGCTGCTCCACTTCTGGAGCGAATTTCGAATTGGGGAACTGAATCAGGACCTGGCGGCATTCCTGCTCTGCCCGCAGCCCTTCGTTGGGATCGCGATCGGGCTTATCCATCTGCTTGTAATGAATCATGCAGAGTTTTTCCTGCGATTCAGCCGCTTCCGGCATGGTGGGGTAGAACAGGATGAAATTCTTATACTCGGCTTCTGCCTGAGCGCGGCCGCGCGCACCGCCTTCGCGATACCACGCGTCGGCAATCGCCAGTTGGGCCTTGGCGAGATACTCGCTCGATTCGTAAGTATTGATCAGGGTGCTCAGGGTGATGCGGGCAATTTCGTAGCGGCTCTTCTCGATGTCCTTGATAGCTTTGTCGAACAGGACTTTGTCCGGCTGCTGGGTTTGCGCGGTAATCGGGTTTTCGTACTTCTTGTGCTTGAACCCGCAGGAGCTAACGGCCAAAGCCGCGGCAATCGTTAGGGACAGTTTCGGAAAATGCATTTGAACCTCTTGACTATACTCGAACGGCGCTGGCGTCGTGTGCGATGCGGCGCATCTCCTCAAAGGCGGACGGCGGATTCACACTGTGAAAGATAGACGACCCTGCCACAACCCACTCCACCCCAGCATCTATAATCTTCCCAAGGTTTTGGGTGTTTACGCCACCATCGATCTCGATGGGGAAGTGCAATCCCCGTGCCTTTCGCCGGGCCGCCAGCTCCCGGACCTTGGAGAGAGCATTTGGAATGAACTGCTGGCCGCCGAATCCCGGGTTCACACTCATCACCAGAACGTAGTCTGCGACGTCCAGGACGTCTTCCAGCATGGCCACCGGCGTCGCGGGATTAATCACCACCCCCGCCTTGGCGCCCTCAGCCCGGATCATCCGCAGCGTGCGATCCAGGTGCCGGCAGGCTTCCTGGTGAACCGAAACCTGATCGGCGCCTGCTTCGATAAACGCCGGCGCGTACTTATCCGGATCCTCAATCATTAGATGGACATCCAGCGTCGTCCGAGTGGCTTTTCGCAAGGACGCTACGACCGGGGGACCTATGGTGATGTTGGGGACGAAATGACCGTCCATGACATCTACGTGGAGCATGCGGCAGCCCGCCGTCTCAAGCGCTGCAATCTGCTCGCCTAGACGGGCGAAATCCGCCGAAAGAATCGATGGCAGGATCTCAACCATTAACCGTTGCAACTCATGTTATCACGGCTGCGAAAAAGCCATCCCCGGGGTCACGGCCGGGCAGCCGGAGGTGGGTCGCGGAGACGGCTAACCCTTCCCCGATATCAGCAGTGACGTCTTCGTTTTCTTCCCGTTCGAGCGAACAGGTGGCGTAGACCAGCCGCCCGCCGGGTTTCAGATTTTCGCGCGCCCGCTGGAGGATTTCGCGCTGCAACTGGGTGAAGCGCGGCAGATCGGTCTGGCGCAGCCGCCACTTTATTTCGGGATTCCGCGCCAGGGTTCCAGTGCCGGAGCATGGGGCGTCCACCAGGATCCGATCGAACTTCATATTAAAGGGGAGTGCCTTGGCGGCATCCAGGACCACTCGCTGCGCTTGTGACGGGACATCCGCCAGACGTTTAAGATATCGATCGCAGGCGACTACGTGCGCTCCCAGCGCCAAAGCCTGAGCGGTTTTGTTCCCAGGCGCGGCACATAAATCGAGTACGGTCATGCCAGGTTCGATGGCCATCAACGGGACGATGGACTGTGCCCCAGGATCCTGCTGTCGGCCGGTGTCGGGATTGATCGCGGCTTCTGGTTCTTCGAGCGCGGCCCGGGCGATTTTTCCCGCGGCCTCCTCGCCGTATTGCTGCTCCCACCGCTCCAGCATCCAGGCGGGAATACTCAGCTTGGTGGCCCGATCCGGCCAGTTCACCGGCCGGCGAGTCACTTTGCGCAGCACAGCATTGACGAATCCGGCGGCTGAGCGCTTGTGGGCGAGCTTCACCAGTTCGACACTTTCGGTGACGGCAGCGTGCGCCGGGATGCGGTCCAGATAGCGCAGTTGAAAGATGCCCATGCGGAGCGCGATCCGGAC
>Ga0068857_100000721_pt1 | contig 24659 bp, 20 predicted proteins | sample KBSCornC72_FD_66591 | JGI IMG/M metagenome (GOLD analysis project Ga0068857, IMG submission 66591) | Corn rhizosphere microbial communities from Kellogg Biological Station, Michigan, USA - KBS Corn C7-2 | ecosystem: Host-associated > Plants > Roots > Rhizosphere > Soil ...
CTGCTGGCCGGCATTACTGTCGGCCTGGTCGCTTTGCCGCTTGCCATGGCCTTCGGCATAGCCTCGGGAGTGACTCCGCAGGCCGGCCTCTATACCGCGGTCGTCGCCGGATTCCTGATCTCCGCTCTCGGAGGCTCCAGAACCCAGATCGGCGGGCCCACAGGAGCCTTCGTCGTTATTGTCGCGGGCATCGTCGCGCGCTTCGGCCTCAGCGGCCTTGCGATGGTCACCCTGATGGCCGGCGTCATCCTTATCGGAATGTCCCTCACCGGACTCGGCGCCGCCGTACGTTTCATTCCGCGCACCGTCGTCATCGGATTCACCAACGGCATCGCCATTCTCATCGCCTCAACGCAGATTAAGGACTTCTTCGGACTGCGAGTGGGCTCAGTGCCAAGCGAGTTCCTCCCTCGCATGCGGCTTCTCATCGCGCATTTCGCCACACTCAACTGGGCAGCAGTCGGCCTCGGGCTAGCAACCCTCGCCATCATTCTCCTCCTCCCGCGATTCACGCGCCGCATTCCCGCCTCTATCGTCGCGCTTCTCGTATGCACCATCGTCTCGGTCGTCTTCCATTTACACGTGGAAACCATTGGCACCCGCTTCGGTGGAATCCCGCGCGGCATGCCGCCCTTTGCCATTCCCATCTTCCACGCTGAGCACATTCTGCCGCTCATTCCATCGGCATTCACAGTGGCGTTGCTCGCCGCGCTTGAAAGCATGCTTTCTGCAGTCGTAGCTGACGGCATGACCGGCGACCGCCACAACCCGAACGTTGAGCTCATGGCGCAGGGAATCGCCAACGTAGCATCTCCGGTATTCGGCGGCATTCCTGCCACCGGCGCCATCGCACGCACCGCAACCAATATTCGAGCTGGCGCACGCTCTCCCATCTCGGGCATGATCCACGCTCTCACGCTGCTTGCTGTGCTCCTGGTTGCTGCTCCATTGGCGAGCTACATCCCGCTCTCCACGCTTGCTGCAGTCCTCTTCGTCGTTGCGTACAACATGGGCGAGTGGCACGAGATCGGCACCATCTTCCATCTCGACTTCACCGCGATCTCTGTCTGGATCGTCACGTTCGCGCTTACCGTTTTCGCCGATCTCACCGTCGCCGTCGGCGTAGGCCTCGCGCTCGCCGCGCTGCTCTACATCTATCGCATCTCTGAAACCACATCCGTCCTTCCCGTAACGGACGAGTACATCCGCGACGGCCTGGCGCATTCGCTTCAGGGCCGCATCATTCCACCCTACGTTTCTCTCCTCCGCATACACGGTCCATTCCTCTTCGGCACAACGGAGAAGCTCACCGACGCAACTGCGAACATTGAGTCGTTCGCTCCGATCGTCATCCTCCGCCTGCGCAACATGACTGCAATCGATGCCACAGGCACTCACGCCATCGAGACCTTCGCGAAGCGCCTCACCGACTCCGGACGCACGCTGCTGCTATGCGGAGCCATGCAGCAGCCCTCGAAACTTCTCCAGCACCCGCGGTTCCTCGACCATGTGGGCCGAGAAAACATCATGCCCAACATCCAGGCCGCTCTTGACCGCGCCCAGAGTCTGTACATCGCCGAAAGCGCCGTCGCAAGCTGAAATCACGCGGATATGCAAAGCATCCGGCTCAAATGATCACGTATGGAATGGACAGCAGCTGTGCGCTGAGTAAGACCTCGCCTACTGTCGAGCGTCAGTTCTCTGAAGGCATTTCGATATGGTCGATGACCATCACCTGAACGGTAGCCTTTGTAGGAACAAGCTTCAGCCCCAGTTGCTCCTGGATCGCGGTGTACATACCAGGCGGTGAGTCGGGATCCTGATTCGGTCCGGCCGAATTCGCCGGGCAATACGACTGCGAGTCATCCGGCGTCCACTTGAGATTGAAGTCGTAGCGATTCTTCAGGCCGGTCTGATCCACAACCGGCTTATCCAGGAACACGTCTTGCATGCCTTTCGCGAAGTCGCTCATCGAATAGTTGAGAACCGTGAGCGCAGGCGGGCAACTATAGGAGAAATTAGTTCCGTCACCTGACTTCCGTGTGGTCAGGGCGAGTTTAGGTCCTCCGTTTGCAATCTGGATCGCATAGGCCGGAAGTGATCGAGGTTCGTGATGGAATCTCAACTTCAAACGAGAGACGAGCAGCTTCTGGAACATCGACCGCGACTGGCTGCGATTTGGACGTCCAAGGACATCCGGAACGCCATCGACATCGAAATGTCGGGCCATCAGGTACGGCGGACCAGCAGCGATCTCACGATCTTGAAGACCATAGGCGTAGACGATGAGATCTCGTACTGACATGTTGAACGCGAGCACGTGGCGTCCGTCGATCCGAATGAATCTCCCGTGCGGCGCGGAAGTGTCGCTCGGCTTGATGGTCGCCACGTCAAACGACGGTTCCGCGTCTTCCGGCATCGGCGGCAGCGGCACGGCGTTTTGAGCAGATGTGGACGCTGATGGTTGAGCACAAGTGGTGTGTGGAACTGCACCCAGAATCAGCGACAGGATCAGGATGGCTCTATTCATGAACACAGCTCATCAGCGCGGTTGCAGAGGCTCACGTCAGGTGGGCCTGAGTCTGATCGAGAGCGCGAATGTCAATCCTCTCGCGCTGCAGCCTCCAGCGCCGCCACGTCCATCTTGATCATTCCCATCATCGCCTGCATGGCTTTCGGATGGCTGATCAGCTCGCCGATGTTGCGCGGCACAATCTGCCAGCAGAGCCCGAAGCGATCCGTCAGCCATCCACACGCCATCGGCTTGCCGCCCTCCATCAACTTGTCCCAGTAGCTGTCGATCTCCTGCTGCGAGTCGCAATTCACAAAGAACGAGAAAGCAGGATTGAGCTGGTATGTGGGGCCACCGTTCAGGAAAACCATCTCCTGACCCTCCAGCTCGATCGTGATCGTCGCGATTTTGCCCACAGGCCAGGGACCGACACCCTTAGAACGCATTTCGGCAATCTTGCGCGCGTGTGGAAAAACACTCAGATAAAACTCGGCGGCTTCTTCAGCATTGTCGTTGAACCAGAGAAAGGGGGAAACCTTATTCATGAGAGGCATGGTATCAGCCGCGGCGTTCCCAACGACAACGCGCCGGCACATCCAGCAGCATTGCCGATCTAACGCTAACCATGGTCGGTTGGCGTGAGCAAAGCTCTGGAGAATAATGGTAGCGATGTCCCTGAAACCGTTTCTCAGCCTTCATCGTGATGGGCGCCTCGGGCCGCTTCTGAGCATCGGCGCTGGCCTGAAAAACTTCTACAAACTCACCTGGCTTGCTGCCGCCGGAGAGAGCGGACTCCTCCCTCAACTCGCCTCCAGCCCGGCCACTTTGGATTCACTCGCCGAGTACTTCGCCGTGAAAGATCAGGGCAGGGAAGCGCTCGAGGCCTGGCTGCAGATGGGCATTCGCCTGAAGCTGCTAAGTCTTGGACCTCGCGGCTACACGCTCCGCGGACTCGCAAAATCGTTATCCTGCCCTGAAAACGACGCCGCACTCGCCATGGTGCAGGAAGTCGCTGGCCTCCATCACAAGCTCATTGCAGACACAATTTCAAAACTCCGCCGTGGTGAGCTCTTCACCCTTGCCGACCAGGACGGGGAACTTATCGCCCGCTCCTCTCGCATTCTTGAGGCATTTCAATCCGAAGCCATCCAGCGCACATTCCCTCCCCAGGGTCCAGTGCGTCTGCTCGAAATCGGCTGCGGCTCCGGCGTCTACCTTAAGCATGCCGCCGCGGCGAACCTCTCGCTCACCGCTATAGGGGTTGAACTCCAACCTGCCGTCGCCGAAGCCGCCCGTTGCAACATCCGCGCCTGGGCTCTTCAGGATCGCGTCAAAGTCGAAGAGGGCGACATTCGCTCCAGAACTCCTGCCGAACTCTTCGACATCGCCACTCTCTACAACAACATCTACTACTTTCCCGTCGAAGAACGCGTCGCACTGCTCCAGCACATCGCAGGCTTCCTTAAACCTGGCGGATTTCTCCTCCTCACTACATGCTGTCAGGGAGGCAGTCTCGGTTCGGAGGCGCTGAACCTTTGGGGAGCAGCCACCGCAGCCTGTGGGCGCCTCCCATCAGAAGAAGAGCTTGTCCGCCAACTGCGCCAGGGTGGCTATAGCACCGTGAAAACAATGAGTCTTCTCCCCGGCGACCGGTTTCTGGCCTTTCAGGCCTTCCGTCCCCGACGCTGAGACTCCGGCAAGGCTGGCACACGCCAGTGTTGCTCACCTGCCAACCGACGAGTATGCTGTTGTGGTATCGAAACCACTCCAAAAAGTAGCGTCCAATGAAAACTCCTGAGACCCCTATGCCTGCTCGTCCCACTTGTGTTGATCGCCGCGAATTCATCAAGACGACCTCCCTCGCCGCCGGCGCTGTCGCCTTCGGCGTGCCGTCGCTTCTGCGCGGACAAAACCTCAACAGCAAGCTCAACATCGCTTGCGTAGGAATCGGCGGCAAAGGCCGCAGCGACACCGATTCGTGTGCCGGCGAGAACATCGTCGCTCTGTGCGATGTCGATGCCGGCTCGGAAGCCTACCGCACGCAGACCGGCAAATATCCAGACGCGAAGTTCTACAAAGATTTCCGCGAGATGCTCGATCAGATGGACCATCAGATCGACGCCGTCACAGTTTCCACTCCAGACCACATGCACGCGATTATCGCTTCGGCGGCGATGAAGCGGAACAAGGCCGTCTTCGTTCAGAAGCCGCTCACGCAAACCGTCTATGAGGCGCGCTATCTACGGAAGATGGCTCACGACAGAAAACTCGTTACCCAGATGGGCAACCAGGGAAGCGCGGCCGACGGGTTGCGCCGCGGCGTTGAAACCATCCAGGACGGACTCATCGGACAGGTTCATGAGGTTCACGTGTGGACGAATCGCCCGGTTTGGCCGCAGGCGATGGAGCGTCCCGCAGGGGAAGATCCGGTTCCTTCAACGCTGGATTGGGACGTCTGGATAGGAGCAGCTCCGATGCGACCTTATGTGGGGAGTCGCGGACCAGAGAAGAGAGGCGGAGTCTACGAGCCGTTCAATTGGCGCGGCTGGCAGGACTTCGGCTGCGGTGCGCTGGGCGACATGGGATGCCATACCGTCAACCTGCCGTTCCGCGCTCTCGACCTCGGCATTCCAACGGAAATCGAGGCTATGCCCTTCGGCAAGATGAACAAGGAATCTTTTCCGGTTGGCTCAAAGATTCGCTATGCCTTCCCCAAGCGCACTGGCCACGTACCTCTCGAGCATCCGCATTGGTGGCATCGTTCCCGGAAGATCGAGCACGATCCGGTGACTCTCTATTGGTACGACGGTGGACAGCCAGATCCCTCCGCTCCCGACGGTCATGACTTCAGCAACAAGCCACCTGCTGAACTGACCGCCGATATCACCGCACTTCTGGGCGAGATTCCGAATAGCGCCTGTTTGATGATCGGCGAGGGCGGCACCGTGTTTTCGCCAGACGATTATGGAACCAGCTTCTTCGTGAAGCTTAAGGGCGACAAAAAGTTCCTCCACTACACCAAGCACCCGGCCCTGGCGCAATATCCTGAGCGCATTCCACGTAATCCACACGGAGGAAAGAAGGGCGCCGGTGGCGGCGTTGCAGCCCATGCGCAGGAGTGGCTTGTCGCCATCAAGGAGCACAAGCCGCAGAATTGCTACTCGCGTTTCGACGTAGCAGCTCCGCTCACCGAGATCATGCTGCTCGGTTGCGTAGCTCTCCGCACCGGCAAGAAAATCGAGTGGGACGCACACAAGATGGAAGCAAAGAATGTTCCAGAGGCCGCGCAGTTCATCAAGCGGCAGGACCGTTCCGGCTGGGCTCTTTCCTAACAAGACAGGCGCCCGCCGACTGACAGCAATTCCGATTGCTGAAGAAGGTCTCACGCTCACACTGGCAAGTGTGGTACCTGCCCGCACTCTGCCTTTAGCTCTGCCTTTGCGTGTCTTTGCGCCCCTAGCCGGACCAGTCGCGGCACACCCATCAGCGTGACAGCAAACAGCGCAATCGATGCCGCGGCGAATCCCATTTGCCCATGCCGAAGATCTTCGAACAGTAGCTTCACCGCCAGCAGTGCCAACGCAGCATAGGCGAGGTGCGTGAGTTCCCGCCGTCCCCAGCGCGATCCTACAAATCCGATCGCCAGTGCCACAGCGCAAACCGAAAGAGTGCGCAGGAATGCCACGTGATGCGCATCCAGCGCGATCAACGCCCTGGTGCCGCTGAGCACCGCCTGTGCCAGCAGAGCCGTTACAGCGCAGATAGCGATAAAGGTCATAACCAGGTGCAGAAATCGTTGCCACGCATTATCCGCTTCGGACCTGGCCAGAAACAACGCAGCCATCGCACACAGCGAAACAATCAATATCGCTGCACCTGGAGAACGGGGTGGCGTTCCTGCCAGGCAGCCATACAGGTACCGCGGCAGATCTGCAACCACGGAAGCGCCGGTCAGAAAGACGACCGCGTGAAACTCATGCATCGACGATTCAAAGCGCCGAGAGAGATACGTCGCTAACCCTGCCGCCACGGCCAGCAGGATAGCGGCAACCTGAAGCGGAAGAGCCCAGAGGGAACCGGCCACAAGCAGCGCCGCACTCCAGACTGCAAAGACGCGAAAGCTACGTCGCTCTTCCCCGGCTCGCAGATACAGAGAGGCGCACGCATAAGTGCCCCCGGAAAGGACCAGGCTGACGATCCCCAGGATCATCGGACCATGCTCGGGAGCGAAAAAGAACACTGCCGTCACAACCAACCCAAATGCGATCGTGGCCTGTATTAGTTCGAAGATCATGATCCCGCGTTTGCGACGCACGACCCATGCCGATATAGCGGCTCCATTGATTGCGAACAGAATCGATGCCGGCGCAATCAGGGCAGCGGTACTCAGGAGTGGATATGCCACCCGCGTATCTTGCGCTCCGGAGTAGATGAAGATCAGACCCCATACGGAGATATCGGCAGCAACTACGATCAAGGGCCAGACAGGCTCTTGATACTCCCGCGATCGTGCAAACTCGGTGACGCACAAGGCCAGCAGGATCGCTGTAACAAACGGTAAGACTTCATGCGTCCTGAAGCCCAGCGCAGCACCGGTCAGCACCGCGATACCTTGTGCAATCCACATGCCCCGGGCCTTCCCATTGCGCAAATCGAGCACAGTGGCCAGCGTCAGAAAAGCAGCCAGCACCCCAGCCGTTACAACCGGCGTGAAAACGTGGAAGGTGAGCGTGCTCTCCCACAACATCGGCGTCAGTATCAGCGCAGCGGTTCCCGCATACATCACCCGGGGCAGGCTGCTGGAGATTCGGCTCGACCACACCAGCCACGCGAACGCATACGCAACGGCGAAAACCGAAACAGGAAGCCTCGGCAGCACTCCGGACTCGGCGACAGCTCGCAGAAGATACGCCCCGGCTACGCCCAGCATCGAGCGCCCGATGATTGGAAATATGCTGAATGTTTCGAGACCCGAGCCGGAGGCGATCAGCACCTCTTGCTCGTGTTCATCCACTTGCGCGGCTTTGATCTCCGCAGGATGCTCCAGTGCGAGGACACGCCTCTCCAAATCATCCACGCGTTCCGAAAGCAATTCCAGTTCACCGGGAGAACGATTCATATCTCACCCGATTCGGTGCCGCAAATCGCACCGTCTTGTATCATCTAGTCGCCCGTGGCTGGCTGCGCCGGCCCTTCATGCGTCCATGGCGGCAACAGTTTGATCAGGGCCCACAGAATGACGAGCGGCAGGATCGAGAGCCCCAAGGCAACCAGCGATCCTTCCCGTGTAACCAGCGCCATTTTGTACGTGGTATAACCCAGGAAACTCTTTGAGAACAGCTGCCCGCCAATCACCACATTCCATCGCATCGCGAAGATGCCCATCAACGCCAGGCATCCCGAGGTGACATAAATCCGCTTGCGCACGTGCTCAGGCAGCTTTACCACCTGAGTGATAAACAGCAGGACAAGCGGCGTAACCGTGCCCAGAACAATCTGAATCACGATGTGCGGAATATAGAGCCTCGTGTGCACCATGAAGTCCAGGCTGCGAAATGATTCATCAGCCTCGTACACGCGGTGAATCAGATCCAGCATCTCCAGGCTGAAATCAATGATGAAGATATAGAAAAGGTACATCGCAATCGTGTCCACGCAGCGCATGTCGATCTTCTGCCTGCGCAGCTTTGTCGCTGCCATGTAGATCAGCATCACCCCGGCGATCCCCGAAACCATCGCTGAGAAAATAAACACCACCGGCATCAACGGCGACGACCACCATGGATTCGCCTTGATCGATCCAAAAATGAAACCTACATACCCATGCAAGAGAAATGCTGACGGGATCCCGATCAGCGTGACCACCCACCCGACCTTTTCGTCAATGCGCAAAGACCGCGCGCTGATGTTGCTCGACCCAAGCGACATGATCTTGTACATCACCCTCAGCAGGCCCTTTGACGATTGCGACAGAAGCACGATGTCTCTGCGATAGTCGAGCCAGATTTCAAAAACCAGCACCGCCATCAGATACCACAGGTACACATAGCCGAACATCGCCATCGCCGAAGTGCTGTGCGGAGTGAAATACATCTCCGGCGAGCGCTCCGGGTGCCCAAGGTGCAGCTGCAGTGGCAGGGGCGCAACAATCAGGAACGAGAGCGCCGTTAGCAGCGCCAGCCTATACGTCGGCTTAACCGCTTCCACATGGAAAACCCGCTCCAGTGAAGCCAGAATGAATGCGCCCGCTACAAGTCCTGTGATGAATGGATAGAGCACAATCAACACGCTCCATTGCAGCCCAATCTCGTTCGGATACATAAAACCTTCAACACCATTCATGACAAAAGCTCCCAGCGCTAGCTCTTAGCTCCTAGATGTTCTTTCGCTGCTAATTTCCTGCCACTCTGCATGGTCTCCCGCTGCCTTCGCTCAATAAAGCTGAGAGCTAGTGGCTAAAAGCTAGAAGCTGCCTTTCTCATCGCACTGATCCATCAAGCCCGTTGTAATAAGCCTTCGCGCCCGTCGCCATTTGGGGCTTCAGCACCTGGACTGGGTGCGTCTTCAGAAACTCGTGGATCGGATCTTTCGGATTTTTGAGATCTACCAGTTGCCGCGCCCCGGTGGGACAGCTCTCGCAACAGGCTGTCGTCAGTCCCTTCGTGATGCGGTGGTAGCACAGCGTGCACTTGTCTGCCGTTTTCTTCTCCGGGTGAATGTAGCGGCATCCATACGGACATGCCTGCACGCAGTAGGCGCATCCCAGGCAATACTTCGGATCCACCAGCACCACGCCATCCGGACTCACAAACGTCGCCCCCACCGGGCATACTTGCGTGCACGGCGAATCCGCGCATTGATTGCACATCTTCGGAACGAAGAAATACTTCCCAGCATCCTCAGCAGCAACTGGAAATCCTTCTTTGCCGCCGTCAGGCGAAATCACCTGCGGATTGGTCATGTTCTCGTCTTCCACGTGATAGCGCTCTACCCACGTCCTGAAGTACCCCTCCGGCACATCGTTCTCCGTTGCACATGCTCGTACGCAGTTTCCGCAGCCGATGCACTTCGGAACGTCGATCAGCATCCCCCACCAGTGCTCGCTCATCTTGTAGTTCGCGGCCTCCTCCGGCGTCCCCGCCAGCAAAGCCTTCCACGCAATCGCCGCGGCAGGCGCAAGTACCAGAAAATGCCTTCGAGAGAGGTTCATTTTGCGCCTCCCGCATCCACAATCGCCGGGCTGTGCGGCTGATGGCACGTCTCACACGGCACGCCGCCGGAGTGATCTGCCGGATTTACCTGCGGAAAGCCCTTGGGCTTCGCTGCTGTTGCAGTGTGGCAGCGTGCGCAGAGAACGGCCGGGTCAGGCTTCGTGGGAGTCACCGTCGCAGGATCATCGGCATGTTTCGCAAGCGCGCCATGGCAAGCCTCGCAGTTCACGTGCGCATGCTTGCCTTTGTTCTTCGCCTCGGCCACATCGGTGTGGCACGCCTCGCAGGCCTGGTGCCCGGCAAACTTCACCGGGTGCGCCGCGATCTCACCCATTGCAGCCCCCCGGTAATGGCCATACTGTCCGAAGCTCTTTGGAACCACATAGCCCCGAATCACAAGGAACACAACAAATGCCAGAACAAACAGCCCCGCAAACCGGAACAGATGCCCTGCATCCTTGAAGGCGTTCATCTACACGCATTCTCCTGACGCCGGGTCACCAGCAAACACCTCTGCCGTGTGACCCAGATCATCTTTTAGCGCTAAGATTGTGCGTTTTAGAAGAGACCTGTATGTGAGGCTAATCACGGATTCGTGTGATGGCCGTCTCGAGATCACTAAAGCCATGCTGCAATTGGCGTGGCTTCGTCAGACCGGTCCTGCCCCTGACCGGCTCACTCGGGCGCTTTTCCGCCACGATATGATGTGGCATGTCTTGGCGCTGCGCCGCAGCTTTCATTCCCTCCCCACTCTTGTTTTTCACGATCGGGTTCGTCGCGCCGGATATGTCGTCTGCACAGGCGCAGTCACTCAGGCCTGTGGAGCAGATCGTCGAGCGCATGCAACAACACGAAGCCAATCAATTGAGAGAACTGAAGCACTACGAGGCGGTGCGTCATTACCAGGTCCAGTACAAGGGTTTTGGCACACATCTTGCCGCGAAGATGGAAGTGGAACTCAATTACAACAGAGCGACGGGCAAAAGCTTCCATATCGTTTCGCTGAACGGATCGAAACTGCTCTGCGACAAGGTGCTCAAAAGAGCTGTCGAGAGCGAACAGGAAGCATCGAAGGACAGATCGTCCACGGCCTTGAATACGACCAATTACCGGTTTCAACTCTCTGGAACTGAGCGGGTCGATGGGCGGCCGGCCTACATCCTTAACGTTGATCCGTTGAAGAAGAGCAAGTTTCTTTACCGCGGCAGAGTCTGGGTGGATTCTGACGAATACGCAGTGGTCAAGATCGACGTCGAGCCCGCACGGAATCCGTCCTTCTGGATAAAAGGAACTCGTATTGAGAACACATACGTGAAAACTGATGGAGTATGGCTCCCGGCGAAGAACAGAAGTGAATCCAATTCTCGTTTCGGCGGCACCGCTTTGCTGGAAATCGATTACGGCACCTACCATGTCCTTCTGGCAGGTCCACCCAATGTAGCGGAAACTCAGGTAGCGAGAATGGAACGGAGAGAAAAACTCCACAACTAAAGGAGCAGCTTTCTGAGACCTTGGCACGGCAATAGACCGCTCTTGCCTTCCTCTTTCTGTCCTGTCAACAGGAAGTCGTTCTGAGGCGCCGCCCAAGCTCAACAAACCAAACATCAGAAACCTTTCTGAACTTTGCAGGTTGAATCCCAACAAGGCGCAAAATAGAAATATCGAGCCGGGCGGGGCGTCAACTTCGGGCCAAAACGTGAGTCGACTGAGTGCACGTTGCGAACTCATCCACGGTCCCCGTCATCAAAACAAAAGGAGGTGCAAGTTGAGCAACTTTGCCTATGGCTTTTGGGGTACAGTCGACCACTCACTGCAGCGGGTCGGAAGAACTGCGGCATGCGTAGTTTCGCCACGGGGAAGGTCAGCGGAAGACGTCGCCTGCGCTGCCCTGGGAGGCTCTCTGCTCTGCGCAATGCTGGGTGCTTTGGTTGGCTTCGCTCTCTCCGATCTTTCGCGCAGCATGGCCACGTTCCAGGGTGCAATCATTGGCTTGCTCCTCGGTGCCTGCGTCGGCGTCTTCTTTGGCTCCTTCGTGGAAGCTGTAGATGAGTACATACGAAATGTGCTGCGAACTCTGGGGCCAAGATGAACTCACATTCACTCATCCATAGCGGATAAGGTTCGGCGGATAACAATTTCAATGGCCCGCCGCGACAGTAGAGGGCGTAAGTGGCCTGAATGTATTAACTATAGGTAAGTGCTTTCATATCTATTAAGTGCAAAAAACGGGCAGGAAGAGTCAGCTTTGGCGGAACCTTGATGGCTCGTTGCGGACTGATGAGCGATAAAGACTATCTTTTAAAGATCTTACGATGTCTATAGATAACTTTCGATAAATGAATAACTTGCAAAAACAGCTAGGTAAAATGGAGAAAGAATGCGTCGGATCGGCATCAAAGCCTTGGATAAATCGAACCGCTCCAAGTCCCGATAACTCTAGCGATTTTGCTCAAGAAAAACATCAACATCGGCCCGGGTCGGCATCGCGGCTTGCGCTCCACTCCGAGTGACAGAGATGGCTGACGCCGCGCAGGCAAAGCGGGCCGCTTCCAGCGGGTCCTTACCTTCGAGCAGGGCGACCGCAAAAGCACCGTTGAAGCAATCCCCAGCCGCGACCGTGTCGACGGCCTGAACAGGGAAGGGCTTCGCCCAGCCAGACTCGCCACTAGATGTGGCGATGTATGCCCCGTCCGATCCGCGCTTCAGCGCTACCGCTGCAACGCCGCGGTCCAGTAGATGCCGCGCGATGGCCTCTGTCGAGGAGTGGTCATCGAGGTAGAAGGCCGCTTCCGTCTCGTTGGGCGTGAACCATGCCACCTGCTTCCAGACAGAGTCGCTGACCGGGGCTGCGGGCGCTGGGTCAAGCATGACAGGAACTCCCAGCTCAGCGCAGAGGGCAATAGTATGCTCGGTGCTGGCCCTGGGGAGCTCGAGCTGGCAGAGCACCATGCCTGCATTTCGGATCGTGTCGATGTGCTGGTCGATGTAGGCGGGTTCAACTTTGCCGTTCGCGCCGGGAACAACGACGATCGCGTTCTGGCCGTTTTCAGCCAGAAAGATCGGAGCGAGCCCGGACGATCCGGGAACCGGTGTTATGAGCGATGTATCCACGCCGGCTTCGTTCAGGTTCTGGATGAGCTGAGGGCCATAGGCGTCCTCGCCAATATGGCCGAGGAACTGGACAGGGTAGCCAAGCCGTGCGATTGCTACTGCCTGATTGGCACCCTTGCCGCCCGGCGTGGTGGAGAAGCTGGTCCCGATGACGGTCTCGCCTATGCGCGGGATTTGGGGAGTGCAGGTGACCATGTCCATGGTGACGCTGCCGACGACGACGATGGGTTTTCGATTCTGGGGCATGGCTGTGTTAGTAGAGCGGTGCAACTGCGATAGCACCAAGTCCAAAGAGGAAGAAGATAAACATAAAGACGAGGAGTTGACGGGCAGCGGGTGGCGCCCCGGCGAACTCGTGCCAGATGAAGACTCCCCAAGCGGCGGAGATCATGGTGGCGCCCTGGCCGAGGGAGTAGGAGACGGCGGGGCCGACGTTGGCATGCGACTGCGAAGCGATGAAGTTCGAGACCGCGCCGCAGCACCAGATGAATCCGCCGAGGAGTCCGGCGATATGCCAGCTCATGGGAGCGCGCCCGTAGTCCGCTCCGTCGACCGGTGGCTTGCCATCGAGTGGTTTCTTCATCAGCAGCCAGTTGGCTGGGATGGTGGAAAGTAGAACGCCGAGAGAAAAGTAGAGGGCAATGGCGTAGGGGCCCGGATAAGAGGGTGCAAGGCCGCCGGGATTGGCAACAACAGTCGCCATAGCGTGAGCGACCAGCGGATAGAAGCTGCCCATGAGAAGTCCGGCGACGAGGCTTAGGATAATGCCTCTCGTAGAAGCAGCTGTGGCAGTGCTCTCGCGTCGGCGATAGGCCATGGCATCGACAATGATGGCGATGGTGACGAGTGCGACTCCGCCGAAGAGGAGGAGGCGATTGGCCGCGGGATGAACGAAGTAGCTGGAGACAGTGCCGACGATGAGGGCGAGTCCGATGCCGATGGGGAAGGCGACGGCGAGACCGGCGATGTCGATGGCGGCCACGAGCAGAAGGTTGGCGATGTTGAAGATGATTCCGCCACAGATTGCGTAGGCGATGGCTTCTCCTGGTGTGTGCAGGACGGCTTGCCAAAAAGGAGTGCCCCGTCCGAGAGAACCTGCAGTAAAGCCCCAGGCCAGAGCGCCGAGGACGACACCGAGAGAGTAGTCCCAGTAGAAGAGTTGGAAGCGGAAGTTGGGGCAGAGCTTGAGGGTGTTGGCCCAGGAGCCCCAACAAAGCATGCTGAGGATCATGAGGGCGAGGGTGAGCTGGTACGTTTCGGGTAGAAACATTGCGAGCCCCGGAGTGGGTTTTGGTGCAACTGGGAACGATACTCGGAGCGGCCGGGAAGAGGCAAATCGGTCCGGATTCAGCCCTGTATCCCAGGTCTCAGAACCGAGACCCGGGAACTCTGAAGCTTGTGAGTTATTGCCGGGCAGATTTGATGGCTTCAGTTAGAGCCGGAACTACTTCGAAGAGGTCGCCCACGATTCCATAGTCGGCGACTTCGAAGATGGGAGCTTCAGCGTCCTTATTGATGGCGACGATGCACTGCGAGCCCTTCATGCCGACGAGGTGCTGGATGGCTCCGGAGATGCCTACTGCAAGGTAGAGCTTGGGTGCCACTGTCTGTCCTGACGAACCAACCTGGCGTTCAATGGGGAGCCAGCCGTTGTCGCAGATGGGGCGGGAAGCAGCGATTTCGGCTCCGAGAGAGGCGGCGAGGTCCTGTACGAGCGAGAGATTGCCTTCTTCGCGGATGCCTCGGCCGACGGCGACGATCATTGGCGCCGAGCTGAGGTCCACGGTCTGGGCGGCGCCGCGGAAGGGCTCGCCGGGCTTAGTGCGGATCTGTGAGGCTTCGATGGACGGGGTGAAGGTGGCTATTTCGGCGGGACCGGACTGACCTTCTTCGGCGCGGAAGGCGCCGGACTGGACGGAGATGAGGGTGGGACTGCCGCTGGATTTGTAGGAGCCGCTGAGGCGGCCCTGCATGAGAGAGCGGATGAAGACGGGGCCTTCGGCGATTTGAGTGACGTCGCCGATGAGCACGCGGCCGAGGCGTGCGGCGAGTGCGGGCGCGTAGTCGCGGACCTGGTAGGTGTGCGGAAAGACGATGGTGTCGGGTGATTCGGCGGCGATGAATTGCTTGAGTGCGGCGTTATAGCCATCGGGCGTGTAGGGGGAGAGAAGCGCATGCTCGATGCGCACGACCTTGCCAACGCTTTTTGTGGCGGCTTCGGCGGCGAGAGCTTCGGTTTGCGCTCCGATGACGATGGCCGTGGGTTTCGAGCCGGATTGCGCGGCGAGAATGTTGGCCGCCGCGATGGCTTCAAAGCTGATGCGGCCAATTCGGCCGTTGCGATCTTCAAGAACTACGTAGACGCCGCTCATATGACTCGCACCTCGAACTTCAATTTTTCAACCAGAGTAGCTGCGGCCTCCTTTGGAGAGCCGGAAATGATCTGAGTGGATTTCTGCTTTTGCGGTTGCGCGATCTTCTCGAGCGTTGCGGCTGGCGTGGCGGATTGGCCGAGATCGGAGTCGGATACCTTGCGAAGTTCTTTGGTCTTGGCTTTTTTGATGCCCATGAGCGTCGCATAGCGGAGCTTGGTGCCGCCCGATTGGATCATGAGGACAGCAGGGAGGGGAAGGTCGATGTTTTGGAACCAGCCCTCTTCGAGTTCGCGTTTCACTGTGATGCCGGTGTCGGTTTTTTCGACATTGAGGATGAGCGAGGCGTGCGGAAGGCCCATGAGCTCGGCCATGATGACGCCGGTCTGGCCGTATCCCAAATCATCTGACTGGAGGCCGGTGAGGACGAGATCAGGGCTCTCCTGTTTGGCGGCAGAGGCGAGGAGTTGGGCTACTCCGAGAGCGCCGAGTTGATTGAGGTTGTCGCTCTCGACCTGGATGGCGCGATCTGCGCCTTTGGCGAGGGCTTCGCGGATCGTGCTTCCGGCGCGTTCGGGTCCGGCAGTAAGCACGACGACTTCGCCGCCGTGCTTTTCTTTAAGTTGAAGGGCTTCTTCCAGGGCGTAGGCGTCGGACTCGTTCATGGCGAACTGGATGTCGGATTCTTCGATCCCTTTGCCGGAGCTTGAGATGCGAACCTGGGCATCGCGCTCCGGGACTTGTTTGATGCAGACGATGATTTTCATGATTGCTACTCCGATTCGATTTGGAAAACTCAGGAGGAACTGCAGTTCTTCGACTTCGCCGCTCCTATCGGATCGGCTGCGCTCAGAATGACAGTCTTCATTGGTTGCTCGACTCAGGGCGATGCAGTTGCTTTGTCGGTAGGCAGAGGCAGGTTGCGGGCGGTGAGCTGGGCGATATCTAGTAGTTGCGGTGCGGAATCGCCTTTTGCGGCGAGGGCGTCACGGAACATGCTGTTGCAGAAAGGACAAGCAGTGCCAATGGTGGATGCCCCGGTGGCTATGAGTTCGTTAACGCGGTTGTGGCTGACACGGTCGCCGGTTTCTTCGCCGAGGAAGACGAGTCCGCCGCCGGCACCACAGCAAAAGCTGCGTTGATGCGAGCGTGGAGCTTCGACGACCTCTCCCGCGAGTGAAGCAACAGTGCGCGGTTCGTCATAGACGCCGCGGTAGCGGCCGAGGTAGCAGGGGTCGTGGTAGACGATCTTGTCGTTTTTGATTTGCGGGGCAGGGGCTAAAGCCCCGTTGGGATTGGGGCTGTCTTCGGCACCAGTGAACTCGTGCCCTGATACCGTTGGTTCGACCTTAGAAGTTCGTGAGGTCGAGTCTGACGGGTGATCTGGGAGTTTGTCGGCGTATCGGGCGAGAAATTCGCTGTGGTGTTCGATTTCGGGTGGGGTGCCGAATTCTTTCCAGTCTTCCTGGATGGTGCGAACGCAGTGGGGGCAGATGGTGACGATCTTCTTGACTTTGTTCTGCGCGAGGGTTTCGAGATTGGATTCAGCGAGTTGCTGGAAGAGCAGGTCGTTGCCAAGACGGCGGACTGGATCGCCAGTGCATTTCTCTTTGCGGAGAACGCCATAACTCGTGCCGAGGTAGTTCATCACACGGGCAAAATCGGCAATGATTTCCCGGCCCTTGGGATCGTAGCCCCCCATGCAGCCTAACCACAGACAATACTCCTGAGATCCGTCGAAGATGGGGAACGCCTGCTTCTGGATGAACTTGTCTCGTTCGGCGGCGCTCATTCCCAGGGCGTTTGAGCCTCGCTCGAGTGCGAGAAAGAGTTTGGCTCCGTACTCATCGTCCCAGACGCCGGTGTTCACGGCGCCGCGGCGAAGGCCGATGATGATGGGGAGGTGTTCGATCCCGACGGGGCACTGGTACTCGCACGCGCCGCAGGTGGTGCACTGGAAATCGGCGGTGATGGAGTTGTATTTGCCGATGATGTTCTCGTCGGATGTGGGACCGTGTTCGTTGAGGTATCCGCGGAGGCCGAGGATGATTTCTTTGGGGTTGAGTTCCTTGCCTGTGTTGTTGGCAGGGCAATGCTCTGTACAGCGTCCGCATTCGACGCATGAGTAAGACTGAAGACTCGTGAGCTGGGTGAGGTCTTTGCCAGTTACGAGACCGAAGTCTTCATCGCCGACGAGCGGCGGAATTTTGCTGAAGCCTCCGCGAGACAGAAAGATGGTAGCCGGGCTGAGCACGAGGTGGAGGTGCTTGGTGTGAGGAATGATGGGGAGAAAGACGAGAATCGAGAGACTGTGTAGCCACCACAGAGCGAGAGCAGCAGGGCTTGCGCTCTTCACCGCGAAGGCTGCGAGGTAAGTGACCATCAAGATGAAGATAAGCGCGGCGATGATGCCTGATTCATAGGAGACTCGCTGGCCGAGCCAGCGCGGACGAACAAAGAAGCGTCGAATGAATAGTCCGAAAATTCCGATGGCGCAGGCCGCGGCGAAGGTGCCAGCGAGATAGGAGTAGAAGCGGCCGAAGAAGCCAGCAGGATCGAGAAAGCCCAGTCCGAAACCGACAGAGAAGTGATTGAGAGTGACAAGAGCGAAGGCGCAGAATCCCCAGAATACGAAGGCATGGGCAAGACCGGGAAGGGGGCGCTCGCGAATGACCTTAGCCTGACAGAGAACTTCCCAGAAGAAATCCCAGAGCCGTTGGCTCACCGGAGCAAGGCTGAAATTTGGGTCTGTTCGAGATTTGAGAATGCGACTGAGGATCGGGGCAAAGCGGCGACAGAAAATTGCTGCCGAGACGGAGATCAGGACTAATAGAAGGAGCTTTTCCCACGTCCCGAAGCTCTGGGGTTCAGCCAGCGTGGAAGAGAGATGGCTCATACTCAAACCCACTCACGATACACGATCAGGGGTACGGTGCGCCCGTTGCGTGATGAGCCAATGCTGCGAAGACAGTTTCCTATTTGCTGGCGTGTTCTTTCGCACATATGTGTGTTTTACACAGCAAAAGGGCGAGATCCCTTGCGAGACCTCGCCCCAGTGCTTACCGAATTTCGAAGATCTGGATTGGTATCCAGTTCACAACTCGGCTTTAGAGATGGGGTAGTTCATTCGAGCTCAGCCCGAGTTTCCCTCCCTTTCCCTGTACAGCCTTTGTTGATCGAGTTTTCGCATTGCCTTGTTCGATCATCGTTGCCGACTTTCGTGAAGGCCATAGGCCAACTCTCTCCTTTGAGGAAGATTTCTCTTCCGTTAAAAAATTAGAGGCTGGGACATGGCAAGCAGTTGTCGGTGGAAAAAAGACAGGAACTCCGGCTGTCACATTGTGGGAGTTAGTAGGCTGCAGCGTAGGAGGAGGGACAGCAGAAATCCTGTCGCATGAGCAAACTCCCGTCAGTTAGGAACGAAAACTACTTCTGCTTCCGGGCTTCGGCTTCGGCGAGCCAGCCCCGACGGAGGCTGTCTGCCGGGATGCTGGACATGTAGGGCTTGATGTCGAGGATGGGAGTACCGTCGAGCATATCCAGACCGCGGACAAGGAGCTTCGGTCCTTCGCGACGAAGAAGTTCAACGACCGTCAGGGCTATCGGGTTTGGACGGCGAGGTGAGCGGGTTGCAAAGACGCCATGAGGCCGGTCGTCTGCAGGAGATGGGCCGAAGAGTTCGTAGCCTTCGGATCGGTCAAATGCCCAGATAACGAATATGTGAGAGAAGCCTTCTATATCGGTGAGTCCGCGCTCGAATTCAGGAAGGATTTCGAGAATACCTTCCTGGTCGTGTTTGACACCGAGCCCTTTGGGTATAGATTTGGTGTCGATGTATGGGCTGCGAACGTAACCGATGGGTGTGGGCGTGAACACGGGTAGCTGCTCCGCTGCAATAAGATGAGGCTCGGTCATTGGTCATCGGCCGCAATCTGATGGTACCGCGGAGGACTGCTCTTCTGCTTCGTAGTCGAATTTGCGGAGATTGCGCAGGCACTCACTCAGCGCGCCGGCAAGCGTCTCGCTCCAGCCGCACGGCTGGAATCTCATCGCCTTCTGGTTTAGTTCGACGTCGGCAGAGGCGAAGAACGCCATATCGGTAGTTTTGAAGGTGACGAATTCCTTCACTGTAATGCGAGCTTCGATTTCCCCGCCGGCGTGTTTCTTCTTGACGGAGAAGAAGTGGAGACGTGCGAGCTCCTCGGACGGGTCCCTCTGAACAAGCTTCCATTCGTTCACGGCTTTGACCTCAAGGGAATTGGGGTGACTTGAGTGCCGATGTTAGCTGATCAACGGAGGAAAAGGACAGGAAATTCAGCGTTGGCAAGACTTGTGAAGCTATGCCGGCGCTAGCAGCGTACGATTTTGGGTGAGTCAATGCCGCGGGTGGCGTTCCTGGTGTCGACCACAAGGAGTGCCTGGTCGACAATGGCGCGATAGTCATAGCTGGAGTGATCGGTGACGATAATGATGGCATCGTATCGATGCAGGTTGTCGAGCGGCGTGTTGGTCATATTGAGCGCATAATGGCGTCCGTGACCGACAGTAGGGAAGTAGGGGTCGTTGTAGGAGACGATGGCACCTTTCTCCCGCAGAAGCTCGATGATTGTAAGCGAAGGAGACTCGCGCAGGTCGTCAATATCGCGCTTGTAGGCGAGGCCAAGAACCAGAATCTTCGAGCCGTTGAGGGATTTGCGGTGATTGTTCAGCCCATTGGCAAGTTGGTCAATGACGAAATAGGGCATGTTGATGTTCACTTCTCCGGCTAATTCAATGAACCGGGTGCGAAAGTCGAACTGTCTCGCTTTCCACGAGAGATAGAAGGGGTCAATCGGGATGCAGTGACCTCCGAGGCCCGGGCCGGGGTAAAAGGCCTGGAATCCGAAGGGTTTCGTTTTGGCTGCGTCGATGACTTCGTGAATGTCTATCCCCATGCGCATGCAGAGCTGCTTGAGCTCATTGACGAGAGCAATGTTGACACAGCGGTAGATGTTCTCGAGCAACTTGGTCATCTCAGCCACGGACGGAGTGCTGACGGGAATGACTTGCCGGAAGATCGAACCGTAGTAGCCGCCGGCAAGCTCGGTGGCAACGGCCCCGCAACCTCCGACGACTTTTGGGATGTCATGACGGGCGACGGTCTCTTCACCCGGATTCTCGCGTTCTGGGGAGAAGGCGACGTGGATTCCAGACCTCTCAGAGTTGCGCGCGACCTTCAGCTTGTGGCGGTTTCCTGATTCGATGATGGGGACCACTATTTCTTCGGTAGTGCCAGGGTACGTAGTGCTCTCAAGGACAACAAGCTGGCCGTCGTGGAGATATGGAGCGATGGACTCAACGGTGCCGGTCACGTAACTGAGATCGGGCTCGTGATACTCATTGAGCGGTGTCGGGACGCAGATGATGACAGCATCCATGTTGGCAACTTCGGAGTAGTCAGAAGTGGCGCAGAAGCCGGATTTCTGGGCCTGCCGAATTGCAGCAGGAAGGATGCGAACGATGTAGGAGCCGCCGCTGTTCAGGGTTTCGACCTTACGCCGCTCAATATCGAAGCCTGTGACGCGGAATCGCTCATCGCTGAAGAGAAGGGCGAGCGGAAGGCCGACGTATCCCATGCCGACGATGCCAATACGTGCCTGGCGAGTTTCGATTTTGTTCTTGAGGTCGGCGATAGAAATGCCTGCAGTGGTGGTCATATTCCGATTGTAAAGGCGCATGAACGTGCTCAGGAGAAGGTGGAGACCTGATCGAATACCATAGATAGTTCGGCAAGCAGTGATTGCGGCTGTTGAAGGAGAGGCCTAGTGGGGAAGTATCTGGTGACAGGAGCGGCTGGTTTTATTGGACGATCGATTGCGGCGGCGCTGCTTGATCGTGGAGAGTCGGTGCGGGGCATCGATAGTTTCATCACAGGCAAGCGCTGCAACCTCGCAGGTCTCGACGAGATGGAATTCATTGAGGGCGATCTGACGAATCCAGCTGACTGTGCGCGGGCGTGCAAAGGTATTGAGGTCGTGTTTCATGAAGCTGCTCTGGCTTCAGTTCCACGGTCGGTCGCGGATCCCGCGAATACCAACTTGCATTGCGTAACGGCAACTATGAACGTGCTGGTGGCTGCACGGCAAGCCGGCGTGCGACGGGTGGTGTATGCAGGATCTTCTTCGGCATACGGGGATACTCCGACGCTCCCGAAGAACGAGGTAATGCTACCAAAGCCGATTTCGCCCTATGCGGTGGCGAAGTTGGCTGGCGAGCAGTATATGCAGGCGTTTACGCGCGTGTATGGACTTGAGACCGTGACGTTGCGGTACTTCAATGTGTTCGGGCCCTTTCAGGATCCGACCTCGCACTATTCGGGCGTACTGGCTATCTTCTGCCGCAAGATGCTGGCTGGCGAACAGCCGACAATCTACGGGGATGGTGAGCAGAGCAGGGACTTCACATATGTCGAAAATGTGGTGCATGGGAATCTCATGGCTGCAGATGCGCCAGCCGACAAGGTTTCTGGGCAGATGATGAATCTTGCGACTGGATCTAGGATCACTCTGAATGAAACGTTCCGCATACTTCGTGATCTGACTGGATACGCGGGTGAGCCACAGTATGTGGAGCCCCGATCGGGCGACATCCGGGACTCACTAGCGGATATTCAGCTTGCGAAGAAGTTGCTGGGATACACGCCCGTTGTGGACTTCAGGGAGGGTCTTGAGCGGACAGTAAAGTGGTATCGAGAGGGGACGGAGGTAGGTTGAGGGAAATATTCGACTAGGGTTAGCAGCCCATTCATATGTGATGTGTCTCACTAACAGTTTGCTTATTCATCAACGACACTATTGGCGTTCGATGCCGGTGCTCTACGAGGCCGGTGAAATCCGTAGCGGCCGTGGGACCGAGCTCCGACGATTGCCCTCGGAGAGCGTGGACGAGGACGCTGATCGTTGGCGGAAACTGTTACGGCAGAAGATGAGCTGCAGGAAACGGCAAAGCGCCGGCTGCTGCAGGCGGATACAACGTCGCTTGAGCAGCTGTGGCTCCTGATGCGAGGGAATCGATATCTATTTCTGAGCATCTTTGGGGCGCTCGTGTCGTCATGCCTGATCTATTGCCTTCTTGCCCCGGAGCAATACGAGAGCACCGCTAAAGTCGAGCTGAGAGGTGCGGCTGAGTCGCAAGTAATCGATCGACGAGAGGCTGCTCCATCAGGATCTCTTGCAGCGAGCCAGGTTCAGCTCGAGACCGTTGCGAACATCCTGAGAAGCGAACGGCTGGCATGGGATGTGATCACGAGGCTGAAACTGGATAGGGAGCGCGAATTCGCAGGGAGCCTCCAAGACAAATTTCCAGATTTCAGTTCTGACCTCCCAACTGTGGGTGCCAGGGAGCACCTGCTTCGCGAATTTCGAGAGAGCCTGACCGTCGAGAGCTTGCCGCACACACTTGTGATCGCAATTCGTTTCCGCTCCCATGATGCTGCGTTGTCGGCAAACGTCGTGAATGAGCTGGTAGCGGCGTACGGCAGGCAAGAAGTGGCTTCACGTATGCAGTCGACGCGAGTGCAAACGGAATGGCTGAATGCGCAGCTTCGTCAAATCAAGGCCAAAATCGATCAGAACGATGCCAGGTTGGCCGAGTATCAGAAGACAAATGGAATTCTGAGCGTGTCAGAGACAAGCGCTGGAGAACGGCCGCTGGCGATTGCTGCAACCGGAGCACTCACGGAGATCGAGACTTTGAGTCGGGAAGCGGCAAACGCCACGGCAGACCGTCTGTTGCGAGAGGCTGAGTACCGGGCGGCCATAGCGGGCGACCCGGAACTTGTGACTACCAGCGACCAGAAGAACGGTTATGCAGGAAACGGAGAGAGGGTTCTGTTGCAGCAACTCCATGCTCGAAGGAGTGAACTGGAGTTGGAAAAAGCGCAGTTGGAAGTTGAGCATGGCCCCAATTTTCCCCGCCTTACCGAGATTGGGAAACAGATTGAGGATGTGGATGCGCAGATGAAGCAAGCGGATACGAGGTTCGTCGAAGCTCTTCGGGGCGCGTGGAAGACGTCGAACCATCGAGAGGAGTTGGTGCGCAAAAGCCTGAATGATGCGGCCCGAGAGGGTCTGAAGGTGAGCGGCGCCGCTCTGACCTACCTGACAATGTGGGAAGAGTCGAACGCGAACCGCCAGGTATACATGCGATTGATGCAGCAGTCAGAAGAGGCGAGTTTGGCTGCAGGTAGCCGCGGATCGTCGATATCTGTGATTGACCCTGCTCGACAGTCAGCAAAGCCTGCTTCGCCGAACGTTCTTGTCGATATGGGTATCACAGTGTTTATTGCGCTCTGGGTCAGTATTTCGGCGGTACTGTTCAAAGATTCCGTTCGGAAGAAGAGATTACATGCTGCAATGCTGATCACGTTGATGAGTCTCGGTGTAGTTACCGGTCGCAGCCAGGCTCCCACGCCCAATACATCGGGCTTGCCAACCGGCGTGGCGCGCGTACCGCAGTCTGTCGAGACTAAGAGTACTCCCAACTCAGAAGATGCGCCGGTTGTGTGGGATTCCGAAGTCGATCGCAAGGGGACCGGAGCGTTTCAGGCAAACTCATCGTCAGGGCAGATGATAGACGGGGTAACAATCGGCCCGGGAGACATGTTGGAGGTGGCAGAAGCACACGCGCCGGAGGTGCACGCCGTGGTTCGCGTGTCACGGGCCGGCACGGTGACTCTGCCCCTCGCGGGGGAAGTGAATCTTGAAAGCATGGACGAGAGGTCTGCGGCGCGCGCGATCGAAGCTGCGTTGCGGGCGAAGGGCATGTTGCTACATCCGCAGGTAACGGTTCTGGTTACCGCGTTCGCGGGAAAGGATGTTTCTGTTCTCGGGGAGGTGGCACGCCCTGGCGTGTATAGCTACACAGTGCATCACCGGCTGCTTGACCTGATTTCAGCGGCGTCAGGATTGAGCCCAAATGCCGGCAGGCTGGTCACAATTTCACACCGGAGCGATCCAGAAAGCGCCTTTGCAGTCGTGTTGGATCCTTCCGGAACAGACGCACAGGGGAACCACAATCCGGAGTTGATGCCGGGTGACACCGTGCAAGTTGGTCGCGCGGGCCTTGTGTATGTCGTAGGCGACGTAATCCGTCCTGGTGGATTCCCGGTCGATCGGAGCCAGGCGATCACGGTCGTGCAAGCTTTGTCTCTGGCGTGGGGTCCTGCACAGAACGCGGCGCTGAAGAACGCGGTCTTGATTCGTGAGCAGGCGGGTGGACGGACGGTGACAACCCTGAATCTCAAACGAATGCTGAGGGGGCTTGATCCGGATCTGCCGGTACGCGATCGGGACATTCTGTTCGTGCCAGATTCGATGGCGAAGAACCTGCTGAACCGCAGCATGGAGTCGGTGATTCAGTCTGCAGCGGGAGTAAGCATCTATTCCGGCCTGGTCTATTCGCAGAGGTTCTAGT
>Ga0068857_100000725_pt1 | contig 24603 bp, 28 predicted proteins | sample KBSCornC72_FD_66591 | JGI IMG/M metagenome (GOLD analysis project Ga0068857, IMG submission 66591) | Corn rhizosphere microbial communities from Kellogg Biological Station, Michigan, USA - KBS Corn C7-2 | ecosystem: Host-associated > Plants > Roots > Rhizosphere > Soil ...
GTTGCTCGTGAATGAGCGTGAAAAGGGAGGGGCCGTTGGGATCACGAACTGCAGCAGCCGCAGACTTGAGAGTGATGTCATAGATGCCGCGGATGCCCGTGCGATCGCGAACAGGTAAGTCGATGCCTCGCAGTTCCGTGAGCTGCTGAGCGAACTCGGGCATGGAGGTGTTCGTGAAGACGAAGCTTCCGTCCACGACGCGAGGGAAGGTTTCCCGAGCATAAGAGGCGAGGAGTTTGTCGCTCTTGTCGGGAGGCAATCGGGGGCCGCCCTTGGCAACGACCAGCTCGTACACAGAAACCCGCTTTTCCTCTCGATGGATGCTGAGATTGAAGCGCGTGGCAAGAAGATCCTGGAGCATGAGGCGCAGATCCCTTTCGCTGACGGAACCAGCTGCCCGGGCGCGGACGTCATATCGATGGTTGTGCAGTGTGCCTGGATTTGCGAGCTGATTGTGCTGCAGGGTATATGCCCACTCGATCATCTCGTCGAGATCGATGTTGCGCAAGATGAGACCGTCGGGGGCGGTCTGAATCTGGGAGCGGGAACTCCCTTCTCCCCCAGGCAGGTCTATAACCGCGGGACGGATTGAGGCGACGTCGAATGAGGTTTTAGACTGGGGCGTCGTTTGAGCTGCCGCCCTGGCTGAGGCGAATGAGCCGGCGACGAGGAGGCCTGCGACTGCAAGAGTGGGAAGCCGCTTCAACATGAAAGGCCATGGTAGCGCGGATTTAAGGGCTGTTCGGCAACGCTCGGAAAGTTCACCCCGACCGCAACTTATTCCCAAATTGATTGTTCAAATGAACAGCAGCCGGTAAAGAGCAGGAAAGTCCAGCCGGTGAAACTGCTAAGGATTGATCCTGAGCCCGAGATGAGGCCGGGCAGCACGGGAGGACGTTAAGTTATGAAGAGCTTAAAGTTAGGCCTATTCGCACTGATTCTGGCGTTGCCTTTTGCGGCTAAGGCTAATGCGCAAGTCTCGGTCGGCATTGGAGTCGGCCCGGCAGTGGTGGAGGCGCCCGTTGACTACGGTCCGCCGGTGTGCGACTGGGGTTATTACCCTTATTATCCTTATGCTTGCGCTCCCTACGGGTACTACGGCCCTAACTGGTTTGTGGGCGGCGTCTTCCTGGGTGCGGGTCCCTGGTATGGCTGGGGCTGGCGGCATGCCGGCTACTACGGCCACGGCTGGTACGGTGGACGCGGCTGGTACGGTGGACGGGGCTACTATCACAGCGGCTATGGCTACCGTGGCGGATACGGGTATCGCGGCGGATATGGCGGACATCGGGGTGGATATGGTGGCTACCACGGCGGATTTGCTCCGCGTGCCGGCGGCGGGTACCACGGCGGATATGGCGGCGGCCATGTAGGTGGCGGCTTCCACGGCGGTGGCGGTGGTGGATTCCACGGCGGCGGGGGAGGCTTCCACGGCGGTGGTGGTGGCGGATTCCACGGTGGAGGCGGCCACGGTGGCGGTCACCGGTAAGGAATCAGCCTAAAGTCAGATCTCGAGAGCCCGGGTGCGTCGGCATCCGGGCTTTTCTTCTGCGCGTTTATTTCGTGAGAGAGACGAGTCGATTGGCAATGGTCTCGGCGGCTTGTGGATGGGCCTGGGTAAGCGCCGCGGCAGACATGGCGGCGAGTCGCTCGGGAGAGGTAAGCAACTGGACAAGATGGTCGAGTACCTTGTCGTGGTCGGCGAGGTCGGTTTCCTTGAGCATGATCGCGGCTCCGACATGCACCATCTCTTCGGCATTGCGCGTCTGGTGGTCGTCAGCTGCGGCGGCGAATGGAACGAGGAGAGCCGGCTTTCCTGCTGCTGCGAGTTCGGCCACTGTCGAGGCGCCACTGCGCGCCATAACGAGATTGGCCTGGGCGAATCGAGCCGGCATGTCATCGAGGAATCCGCTCACCTGCCACCGGGCAGGATCGGCGCCGCTGTCGCGGTAAGCCGCTTCAGTAATTTCGGCATGACGCGCCCCAGCCTGGTGAAGGACGGTGAGTCGGGGAACGGCTTCGAGCAGGGCGCGGGCGATGGCCGGCAGCGTCGAGTTGAATAGGCGTGCACCTTGAGAACCGCCGAACACGAGAAGGTGTGCTGAGTCGCCCGTGGCTGGAGGCAGCTTGAAAAATTCCGGACGGACAGGAATGCCGGTGACTTCGGCATTGCGAAAGTAGACCGCAGCGGCCGGGAAATTCACGGCAGCGGCCTGGACGCGCTTGCCTACGAGCCGATTTGCAAGGCCAGGCATGGCATTGGGCTCAAAGGCCATGGTGGGAACGCCAAGGGAAATGGCAGCGGCCATGCCGGGACCAGAAGCGTATCCACCGACACCGAAAACAACTGCGGGATTGAACTCGCGGATGAGATAGCGACACGCGAAAAGGCTGCGCGGCAAATCGAGCATCGTGTTCAGGCGGGTGGCGAGCGAAACGTTCTTGAGCGGACCGACTTCAATGAGGCGGAGTTGAAAGCCCGCCGCCGGCACAAGGCGGGATTCCATGCCACGCGATGTTCCCAGAAACAGAACTTCAGCGGAGTGCTTCGATACCAATTCGTGCGCTACCGCAAGGGCGGGTATGATGTGGCCGCCAGTGCCACCTCCCGCAATGAGGACGCGGATCCCCCGAGGCTGGTTGCCGGTGGAAGGCTCGGATGACGGTGCGCCCATGCACTTATGGTATTGCGCAACCCTTGCAAAGAATGCGCGGACGATGATCTTAGAACTCCGATGGTTACTACGACGGCGCACAACGCTCGATCACGATCCAGAGCGTGAACGGAAGGTAACCACGTATGAGAAACCTTTGTTTAATTGACAGCAACGACCCCGGAAGTGATGATCGTCGAAACTCCCAAACAAGATGAGGGCTCCAATGGCGACTCAGTGCAGGCTGTGCGGTTTGCATATACCGGATGGTGTGACGTCGTGCATGATGTGCGGTAACCGCAATCTGGCACCGGCGGCGGCGGGCGAAACTGTCGTGCCATCCCTGGGTGTACAGACCACGGTGAAGGCGCCCGGTCAGGCATCGTTTTCGAAGTGGCTGTGGGCGGTGGCGATCAGCCTGATCGCGTCGCCTGTAATCCGTGTGCTGGCCATCGTGAATAGCGAGCTGCCGAGGCTAAGCAGCGAACGATTCCAGAATTATGTGCAAAGCCATCCCGGATTATTGAATCTTCTTTATTTCGAAATTGGGATGAATGCATTCCTGGTGGTCAGTGCGTTGGCTCTGAATTTCCTGTTCTATACCAGGCACAAGATTTTTCCGCATCTGATGGTCGCCTATGTAGCTCTCACAGTCTTGTTCAGGGTAGCGGTGGTCGCTGCGGTGAACTCGATGTTCCCGGATGCGAACCTTTCAGCCAGTTACATCACGCTGGTGCGCTACTTACTGTGGGCCGGAGCGATCGTTCCCTATCTACTGACCTCGAGCGAAGTCAAGAAGAGGTTTGTGAACTAGGCGCACTTAGTTCTCGGTAAAGCCGCACATGCCGCCGCCGCAGCACTGGCCGGATCCGCATGGAGCGGGAGCGGCCTGCTGGGCTGCACCTTTCGTGATGGCGCCGGCTCCGCCGCTGATGAGGCGCTTGACGTGGCCTCCGCATTCAGGACACTGCTCGACGGCAGCGTCACTCATCTTCTGACGCTTTTCGAAGTGACAGGAACACTCTTCGCAAAGATATTCGTAGGCGGGCATGAGATCCTCTATTCCTATTCTAGCCAACCTTGTTTTCGAGCGGCCTTCGAAGGCGAAAAACGATTGGATGCGTGCTAGAATTCGGCATCGATTCGGGCCACAATGCGGGCCCCTTGATTCCCTTTTCAGGCAATTGCCAGTTCCCTGCACCGCGGCAGTTTGCGGCTGGAGGTCGCCATGAATGTTCTCACAGCACTTGAGAGTGCGCCCGCAGAAATTGCGGGAAAGGAGTGGAGCGCGACGAAGCGGATAGCGTTCCGATTCTGCTTCATCTACTTCGGCCTCTATTGCGTCGCCGCACTCCTGCCGGGAGGTCTTCCCATTCCCGGCGTTGAGATCCCGGATCCCTTCACCCTCTGGCCGTTCCGGCAGGTAGTGTTCTGGGTGGCTGCGCATGTGTTCGGCGCGAGTCTTCCGCTTGTTTACAAAGGGAGTGGCAGCGGAGACAAAATCTACGACTGGGTGGAGGTCTTCTGCCTGCTTGTTGTGGCAGCGATAGCAACGGCGTCATGGACGATCGCCGATCGAAAACGGCATCATTATGAAGTTCTTGATCGATGGTTCCGGCTGTACATTCGCTTCAGTCTTGCGATGACCATCCTCATCTATGCGTTCGACAAGCTCGTTCCCCTGCAAATGTCATACCCGTATCTTCGAGCGCAGGTGCAGCCCTTCTCGGCGTTTTCACCAGCCGGAATTCTGTGGAACTCGATTGGCGCTTCCCCTGCATACGAGATCTTTGCTGGAGCGGCGGAGTTAGGGGGCGGCGTGCTTCTGATGTTTCCGCAGACGGTTATGCTTGGAGCGCTCGTCTGCCTCATCGACATGATTCAGGTGTGGATGTTGAACATGACATACGACGTGCCCGTGAAGCAGTACTCCTTTCATCTGCTGCTGATGTCGATCTTCCTGCTCGCTCCGCAAATGCGACGGCTGTTGAATTTCTTTGTGCTTAACCACACGACGGCGCCAGAGATCCGAGCCCCTCTCTTCCGTTCGCCGCGAGCAAACCGCATGAGCCGATGGGTGCAGGTCGCATTTTGGATTTGGGTGCTCGCGCTGTACTCCTACCAGTCAGCTGCAAGCTGGAAGACGTATGGAGGTGGCCGGCAGAAGTCGGCGCTGTATGGAATCTGGGATGTCACGGAGATGAAGGTCGACGGAAATGTTCGGCCTGCGCTGCTGAGCGACAACGAACGCTGGAGGCGATTGATCTTTGACTTTCCGAATCTGGTGACGGCGCAACATCTGGATGATTCGTTTGAGAATTTTGGAGCAGCGGTCGACGCGACGAAGAACTCGCTGTCGCTGACGCGGCAGAATGACAAAACGTCGTATGCGAATCTGAAATTTACACGAGGTGTCCCGGACAGCCTGACACTGACTGGCGCCATGGCCGGGCATTCTGTCGAAATGCAACTTCAGCGGGTGGATGAAAACAAGTTTCTCCTGAAGAGCCGCGGATTCCACTGGGTGCAGGAGTATCCTGTGATCCGCTGAATAGAGCGGTACTGAGACTCTGAGCAGACTGGAAGGGACTGCAGACTGAATGGCGATGAACGAGAACAAGCGACCATGGCCGGTGATTGTGATTGCGTCCCTCTACCTGCTGGTAGGGGTAATTGGATTCGTCGCTCATTTTCCGGAGTTGTGGGCGCGGCATCCCGATGCGGTGGGGATCGAGCTGACGGAACTCGTGGGCGCCATCAGCGGGGTAGGTCTTCTCATGCGACAAAAGTGGGCTCGATGGCTGGCATTGGCCTGGATACTCTTCCATGTGGGCCTGAGCCTGTTTCACCCCATCGGCGAGCTGGCGATTCATGCGGCTTTTTGCGCAATGATTGTGTGGGCGCTGTTCTGCGCGGAGACTTCGAGGTGGTTCCGCGGGACGGCGGCGACGGCATGATGACTTTTCGTTCATAGTTGATACGCTGCTCGAACGAATTCAACGACCTGCAACATTCCTGCATCCAAGGTTGTTGATGAACGTCCTAGAGAAGTCTCTAACCACATCCATTTGTCTAATTTCTCTTGTCTGCGCGGGTTGCCCTGCCCATGGACAGACAACGACTGACTTGCCAGACGCACCGACTCCAGTGTCCTCGGAGATCAGCGCTCAAGTGACAGTGCCGCCCGATCTGGTCGGCAGCTTCGCGGCTACGGATCAGGCGCAAACGGAAAACCCGAAGGTGGACAGCACTACCGGCGTGCCGCAGAGAGAGGCGACATGGCGCAGCATGCCGGGCGACTTTCTACATGACCAGAAGGACCTGTGGACCTTCCCGGTAAGGCTGTTCAAAGGACATTCGGTAATACCGACCGCAATCGTGCTGGGGGGAACGGTAGGACTGATTTATGCGGATCCGCACATCATGCCGTACTTCAGGAACCATCAGAAGAATTGGGACAAGGCCAACGACGTCTTCGATCCCATGATCACGACGGGCGAGGTGATCGCTTTGCCGGCAGGACTGCTGACCGCGGGATACATCCGACATGATGATCGCGAAGTGAATACGGCCCTCCTTGCAACCGAGGCGTACGGGGACAGCGTTGTCATCAACCTGGCAATGAAGGCCATAACCCGGCGCCAGCGGCCAAGCGATGTTCCGCCAGGCGGAGACTTCGGCAACACATTTTTCAATGGGGGCAAGTCGCCCCTGCATGGCAGCAGCTTCCCTTCAGGGCACTCGATGGCCGTGTGGTCGGTTGCTACGGTGGTGGCAGAGCGGTATCGACACCGGGGCAAGCCGTGGATCCCGATTCTCTCGTACACGCTGGCAACGGCAATCAGCTTTTCGCGGATCACCGAGGCGGCACACTTCCCGTCGGACGTGTGGCTGGGAGCCTCGCTGGGATACACAATCGCGAAATACCAGACACTCAAGCCGCGCTGACGATAGAGTTGAACTCCATCGAACAACACTGGCCCAGCTGCCACAGCCCCAAGTTGCTAGGTCTGCTGTGTAGCCCAACGGCGCGCCATGGGTTCTGCAGCTAGCACCTTAACTTCGATGCTGTTCGCCAGTGGTTCGCGCCAGATTCGGTTTCGACCCATCTGGATGATGATTCGCCCGATGCCTGTTGGCGTGGTGCCGTATCGCTGCATGAGGGCGGCACGCTCACGCTGTTTCTCGGGCGTGAAACCAAACTCGAGGAACTCAGGCTGCTCCAGTTTGAAGTCTGACAAAGGAGCGGAGATCTTCGTGTGCATCCAGCGATTGACGTCGTAGCGAAAGATCGCAGTGGGGTTGTCACTGTCGGCTGCCTCGCCCCAGATGTTGTGAGTGCGAGCTGCGCAAAACGCCTTGACCTCTGACAGGAAGGTCATGTCGCCGGGCTCGTCACCCATGTGATCCGCCAGAACCCCATCGGCGACGCGGAATATGTACTTAGACCAGTCGTCGACGGCAGCAAGGCTCATGGCAGTGTGAGTCTGAATAAGGTTGATGCCGATCTCGCCTTTGAGAAGGCGCTCGTAGTTGCCCTCGGCATAGATAAAGTCGCGCAGCTCCTGTTCAGAGTCCCACAGTTCTTCCTTGGTGAGACGGGTGAAAGACTGAAAGATCTTCTGGACGGATTCGGGAGCACTCTCGATTTCCGCAACCAGCTGCTCAAGGAAGTGAATGACGGGCACTTTCTTATGGCGCATGAATCGGAGGAGAGGTCCGAAACCTGCACCGTTGTAAACCACGGCGACCATAAGATGGAGCTTGCGAGCTTCTTTATAGTCTTCGAAGGACATGGTGTTGGTGGAGCTGATGATCTCTTCGATTTCGACGGCAATGCGTCCATTGGAGAGGCGAGCGAAATCTCGTGGCAGAACACGGAAGTGTGTCCCGATGTTGTAGGTTGCCCGGCTGAAGTCAGAGTTCAGCTTTGTGCCGTTGAGGAGCATGCAGGTGTACGTGTCGATGATATCGATGCCTGCTTCTACAACGGCAGAGAGCGACTTGACATGGCGCTCATAAGAGTCGCCGGGTAGACCGAGAATGAGTTCGGAAAGAGTGGGCAGTCCGAACTCCTGGTAAACACCTGCGAGCGCGAGCATCTGATCTGTGCTGATATTCTCGCGCTGGATTTCGCGAAGCACGTTCGGATCCATCGACTGCACCGAGAGCCACATCGACATGGAGCCGTTCAATTTGCGAAGCGCCTTCGCGATGCGCTCCTTCTTGTTCTTGCCTGTCGAAGCGAAGATGGAACGAGGCCAGCTGTACTTCTGCTGAATCTTTTCTATGTGCTCCACGATCTCGTAATCGCGCTCGTACATAGCGAAGTTAGGGTCGGCGAACATAAGGTTCGAAGTGAAATTGGGTGCGCGCAAGACCGCTTCGGCTATGTAGTCCAGCTCCGCTTTGACGCGGTCAAGGCTGAACTGATTGACCTTCGAGATAAGTGAATTTCCCTCGTGACAGAAACTGCAGGAGAATGGACATCCGCGGTTGGTTTCCATCATCGGAGAGAGGATGCCATCGAAGAACTTATCCATGAGCCCGGTGAGATAGGGCGATGGGATCTCATCGAGGTCACGGCGCCGGGGAAGCATCGTACCGCACATGACCTCTGAATCACTGATCCGGTGAAGGAAGCCAGCGATGGGCTCACTCTTCATCTTCTGGCGATCGACGCCGGTCTCCATGGCGCGCGCGATGAGGTTGGAGAAGGCCTCCTCCCCTTCCAGGTAGGCGTAGAAGTCGATTTCGGGATAACGACGAACGAATTTCTTCCGCGGCTCATCTTCGAGTGGGATGTTGGGTCCGCCCATGACGCAGATCGTCTTCGGCGAAATCTCGCGTGCCATGCGGAAGAATTCGAGACCGAGGTTGAAATTCCACGGATAGTTGCTGAGACCGAGAATGTCAGGAGGGTTATCAGCGAGCGCCCGCTCAAGGTCCGGAATGTACTTGAACAGCTGAATATCGATGTCATTGCCATAGATCTTCTTCGCGTAGGCGGCGATGAAACCGACGTTAAGCGGAAATGCGTCTGTGGCGAGAGACAGCGTGGTGTATGTGAGATCTCCGAGATATATCGAAAGCGGCTTTCCGCTTCGCGCGAGCGCTGGACTGCCCATTTGACCTCCTTATGTCGCCGGACCCTAAGCGGGGATATGTCGAAAGTGCCGCGTCGACTGCTGCTGCCGGATCCGCTCCAAGCGGGGAAAAAGCCGAGATTAGGAATGAATGGGGAAGTCGAACAGCTGGAATCCGGCCCAGTGAGCGGAGCTTACCACATGGTTGGAATGCCCTGCATGGCACTTGCGAGGCAGAGCACGGCGATTAGGTAATCCGCGAGTGAGCACTTCAGGAACCTGTGCCCAAGTGACCATTCTCAGGAAAAGGCATGAAGTGCCGGAACGCCAAACCTAATCAACAACATGCTGCGAAGGCTGAGCTGTGGCTTGTTTCGGTGTCTTGTTTCGGCCAGGTCGTTTTGCGGCGGGTTTGCGGGCGGTTTTCCTGGCCGTGCCAGCTGCAGGTGTGCCAGCGAGGAACGTGGCCCACCGGAGTTCGCCAAGCGCTTCCGGCGCCTTTTCCGCCTTTGAAATCGCTAAATCTGCTACCTCGCGGATGATCCAATCGAAGTTCGCCTGGCCTACGGAGTGCAGGTCGGCATCGGGGGCCGGGTTCATGAAGTCGATGGCGTACGGGATGCCGTCCTCTACTGCAAACTCAACTGTGTTGAGGTCATAGCCCAGCGCGCGGCAGAGTGTGAGCGCGTCTTTCTCGACGCGAGCGAGGAGTTTCGGATCGTACGAAGGCGGGTTCTGGATATAGCGCTCATGGTGCGGCTTGCGCGGGTCGTAAGGCATGATGTGCACTTTGCTCTGTCCGACAACGTAACAACGGAAATACTCGTTGAAGTTGACGGCCTTCTGATAGAGCATGCAGAGGTCGCGCGATTGATCGAACGCGTGGAAGAATTCCTCCCGATTGTGGATGTGGTAGACATCGCGCCAGCCACCGCCGTCGACCGGCTTCATGAATCCATGCTCACCAACATAGGAGAAGACGGAATCCCAGTTGAGCGGATACTCGAGATTGCGCATGGAGCGATCGGTGGTGCCCTCAGGATGCTTCTTATGCGGAAGGATGACAGTGGGAGGAACGGCAACGCCTAGTTTCGCCGCGAGTGAATAGTTGAAGAACTTGTCATCGGCAGACCACCAGAATGGATTGTTGATGATGACTGTGCCGTTGAGCGCGGCGTGCTTGAGGTAAGCGCGGTAGAAGGGAATGTCGTGAGAGATGCGGTCGACAATGACTGCGTAGGGTGAGGGCTTATCCAGATGGACGGCGGAGGTCTCGACAAACTCGGCTTGAATGCCCTCGACGTTGCGCGCATTGATGTGCTCCACAAGCGCGCCGGGAAAGCTGTTTTCCATGCCGAACAGAACGCCGATTTTCTTCATACAGCCCTCCGAAGAGCCAACACTTTCGACCAGTTTACGGCAGCACACTCGCACTCCGCCTGCGAGTCAGTGAGGCGGGTCACTGCCTGCTGTGAGTGCCGGGCGTAGGTTATGGGTGTTCGGCGGAATGAGGAGGGCTTCCATGGAATATCGGGTATTGACGATTTCGCGGGAGTTCGGGAGCGGCGGCGGACGGATTGCGCAGTCGATTGCATCGCGGCTGGGATGGAAGCTGCTGGATAGCGCGCTGATCGAGCAGATTGCCTGCGAAGCGAAGGTGGATGCAGGCGTCGTGAGCCGGTTCGACGAACACGTGGAGGGCTGGCTGACCAAGCTCAATCGGCAGGCAATGCGGGGAGCAGCAATGGCTGCCGGAGTGGCTCTGGCCGAGGAAAAGTGCTTCGATCCGGATGTCATGGCGGATCTTACCCGAAAGATCATTGAGCATGCCAACGAGGCCGGCAGGTGCGTGATTGTAGGCCGTGGGGCGCAATGCATTCTGCAGGCGAAGGCAGACGTCTTCCATGCGTTTGTGTACGCGCCGCTGCGTGTTCGAATTCACAGGCTGCGTACACGGCTGGAACCAGGGGCGAACATCGAGCAGCGTATCCAGGATGTGGACGGCGAACGTGCGCTGTATCTGAAACAGCGCTTTGGGAAGGACTGGAAGAATCCGCATCTCTATGACTTGATGATCTCTTCGGCAAGTGACGAGGAGAGAACGGCGCGGGTGATTGAGTTTGCGATGTGGAAGGGGAAGCAGCCTTCAGCCTGCAGCTATTAGCTCGAGTTCCAGGTCTCACGGTTGAGACACTAAGAGCGCACAAGAGGCTCTGGCGGATTGATTGAGCCAGGACTATGCTACAGGTGAAGTCGCCGGGGCAGTCTGTTGTGCCCATGGCGAGTCTGGAAGATCAGAAGAACGTTTGGATTGAACGGGGCCAGCTGCAAGCAGGATCGGCGGGATTTCGCCTCGAGCCGAAAAGCAGATTGAGACGGACCTTCCGCCCAACGCGAGGAGGTACTGAATGGAACCGAACATTTCGGATGCGAAGATCGCAAACGACGTTCTGCACAATGAGGACCACAGCAAGCTGACGCAGGAAGAGATTGCAAAGGCTCTCGCACACCACAGGAAACGCCATCATCCGGAGCCGGAGCAGAAGGCGGCGCCAAAGGAAAAGCAGAAATAGCTCTTAGCTCTTAGCTCCCACCCAGATTCTGGCTACGGCTTGATTTTCGCGTCCCAGTCGTAGTTGAGGGCGTTGATCTCCTTGCGAAGGTTTTCGACTGCGGCGATCTTCTGCTGCTCGAGGTCGGCGGTGTGTTTGCGCGTGGACTGAAGCAGGTCTTCGGCATGGTTCAGTTCGTCGACGAAGCGGCGCGCGGCCTCATTGCCTTTGAGGGCGGTGAGGTTTTCGCGGCAACGAGCTTCGTCGGCTGCGGCGGTCTGTTCCTGCTGCTTTGATTCGGCAATGGCCTGATCAAGGTCAGCGAGTTTGCTCTGCGCGTCGAGAACGGGCTTGAGCTGAGCCTCTGCGTCGGGTACGCGTTTAACCAGCTCGAGCAGATAGGCATTGGTGTTCTGACTGGGGTCGATGGTGACACTGGTGTATTCGGGGCCGCGCTCGCTCACTTCAAGCTTCTCGGTGGCGTGCGGCCTGACAGCGATGCGGAACCGATAGAGGTCCGGAGTAGTGTCATCTGCCTTGATCCCTTCGCCGAGCGACCAGCCATTAGTATGACGCGGATGTTCGATGAGGACGGTTCGGTCTTCATCCCCGGTATTGTTCGCGGAGTAAGTCATGGAGGCCACATCCATATAGTTCTCGATGACGAGGCCTTTGCGAATTTGAAGGTGGTGAAGCGTGCGCCGGGATTTCTGGTCGGTGATCTTGACGCGCATGGCCTGGTCGGCGGCGTAGCTCAGCAGACGGCGCTCGCCGGGATGGATGGGATCGAGAAGGCCTTCGCCGGCGAATTCCCCGCTCTCGAATATGGAGAAGCTGCCGGAGTCGAGGGTCAGCTTCGATTTGTTTTCGAGCCAGACGGCGCGCAGCGGACGCGGGTTGTTGCGGCTCCAAAGCGTGACGTGCTCGGCAGGAAGATCCTGCTGGAGGATGGGGACCATGGCGGATTCGTTTTTGTGGATGGTGACGGGTTGAGAAAGGGAGTACTCGAAAAAGTCATCGAAGGCAGAAGTGGAGACATCGCCTTGCTGCAGCGCGTCTGAGGCGCGGTAAACGCCGCCGCCGTAGCCACCGCCGGTACCGGAACCGAACACTGAGCCCATCACGCCGCCTGAGGATCCTCCGAGCCCCTCGGCGCCTGCGACACCGAAACTTTTCATTTTCGAAGGAGCAGCCAGTCTTGCCATTGCGTGTGGAACCGGTGGCGGTGAGGCAATTGGCTCGTTGATCATCGCCGATTGAACTTCGACGGTTTCCGCGGCCTCGTGGGTTTGGGGACTGGTCTGGGCGGCTGTGGCGATGGCAATCTCGGGGCGGCGCGTGTAGAGCGGTTGCGAAAGCGGTTGAATGAAGCTCTGCGGTGTTCCGGCAACGAGCGAGAGCTGCACGTTGTCCCAGTCAGCGCCGACAGTATTGTCGACGACGGCCCAGCCCTGCACAGTGGCATTACCGGTGGATGTGCGCGGAAAGACCATGCGATAGGTGGCCTTCCAGACGGGGACTTCGCTGATGTAGCTGACGCGGAGCTGGCGCGAGCCGGAGCCGAGCGCGTCGAGCGTGAGATGGCGCAGACCGGTTGCGTGCGTGGTGGAAAGGAGTTCGAGATAGCGATCGAGCTGGCCCTGAAGGTTTGAATCAACGGGACGGACGCTGAGGGTAGGTGAGAGCTCGACAACGCGTACCGCACCGGAGCCGGCGATGACGGTGAGATAGAACTTCTGCACGGAAGAGGTGCTATCGCCGGAGCCAACTTTCTCTTCGCGAGCCTCGATCGACATAAGGCGACCAGAGATCGGTCCACCAGGCGCGCCGGTGACCTCCACTCTCTGGCCTCGAAGTGCGCTGAAGAGTTCGGTTGAGGTGGGATCTTCTGTCATGCCGAGCGAGAGTGTCTTCAGTTGCTCGGCGAGCGGGGTCGTCGAGTTGTAGTTGACGCCAGCTATGCGGCCGCCGCCTTCGTCGAGGACGGTAAGCGATTGGAGAACGTCGTTGAGCTGCGGCGAGGTGAAGTCGATGGTCACACGTTGATTGCCGCTGACGTTGCCAGCGTGTTCGAAGTAGCCGACGCCGTTTTTGTAGAGTACGACCTTGCGAACGGGCAATGGCATCTGCGCCACCTGCGCTGGAGCCAACCGGGCTTTCGGCCCCTGCTGCCTTTCTGGTTTCGTTGGGCTGGATTGCGCGGTGCAGACGGTACTCAGAGCGAGACAAAGTGTTGCGGTGACCCAGAGACGCATCGATCCTCCTCGGGTCTGATCGAGAATCAGACCGTGTAGTGCGGGCACAGATGAAGACTCAAGAACTTCGAAGCGCTACTTCGTTGGACCCCGGCAGAGATGAAAAGGTTCCCAGCCGGAGTCCCAACTATCTACAGAACGGAGAACCAGCGGGTTCTTGCACGTGAATCGCAAAGCAATGGAAATTGAGAATCCCGCGGGTGGGAAGCGCGTCAATTTATTGATGGTTGTACGAAAAAACCTGCTGAAAAGGATAGACGATGGATACCACGTTTCTTGCTCCCATTGAGAATCCTGCCGGAGCGGTGATGCGCATGGCTTACGCAATGGCCAAGCGGCAGTTCGGAAAGGTGCCAACGCCTGTAAAAGTGGTGTATGCGCGGATGCCTGCGGCTTTTGGGATGTTCGTCGGGAAGATCGCGAAGCTCGATAGAAAGCTGGAACTGCCGCCTGAGACGGCGATGCTGGTCCGCGAACAAGTGGCGCACATCAACATCTGCGAATTCTGCATGGACATCGGCCGGATGTTTGTGGTGAAGGCGCAGATGGATGAGGCAAAATTTGATGCGCTGCCGGACTACCAAACGAGTTCTTTGTTCAGTGAAGCGGAGAAGGCGGCGCTTGATTATGTGTCTGAACTTACCCGGGATAAGACGGTGCAGCCAGAGACGTTCGAACGTATGAAGAAGTACTACTCAGAGCGAGCGATCTGCGAGATTGTGTGGCTCGTTGCCAGCGAGCACTTCTACAACATGACGAACATCGGCCTGAATATTCACTCGGATATGCTTTGCGATATCGCGCGGAAGCGGTGACCTTGTCAGCTCGTTGCAATGCGCTTGAGTTGAGCGAGATGGTTTAGGTCGTGACCGGCCATGGTTTCGACGATGGTCTGGAAGGTCATGGCGCCGCGCTCGGGGTGGGTGACTGGCTTCGACGCTGACGTCGCAAGAGCGGTTTTGATCAGAAGCAGGTTCCAATTGCGCAGTGCGGTGAAGGCGGCAAGGGCATCCTTGGCGGAGAAGCCTTTATAGTGCGCGGCCCATTTCTCCTGGTCGAAAGGCTGGAGAACGTGGTGGTCCTCGGCGAGAGTCTGGCGCAGGCGGAAGGCGAAGGCGATCTCACAGTCGGCCAGATGACAGACGATTTCGGCGGGTGACCATTTGCCAGGAGCGGGAGGTTGAGTGGTACGTTCCGGGCCGATCATCTGCAGCTTGTTGGCAATCTCGTGCGATGTAGCAGAGAGGATGGTCTCAAGGGGGCGGCCATCGAGAAATTTTTCGTATGGGTTCAGTTCGCTCATGGGCAGAACAGCTCGTAGCCAGTAGCTTGTAGCTGTCAGTTCCTTTCTACTTTGAGCGGAGTTCCGGAGCAAGTTAATGATCGGGTACAGCGCCTGATCAGTTCCCCCGAGCTACCGGCTACAGACTACTGGCTTCAAAGGTATTCCTGCATCATCTTTTGCCACGTGGGCCAGTCATGGGAGTTCCAGGTGTCCCAGGTGTAGAGCTTGTGAGGGATGCCTTTGGAACTCATGATCCGGTCGAGATTCTGATTCTGGCCAAGGCACTGATCATCCCACCCGGTGGCGAGGATGTAGGTATTGCGACGATAGTGATCAAAGTACCAGGAATCAGCAAGATTGGGCAGATAGTGAGTGGGCAGGTTGAAGTAACAATCCTGGTCGTAATAGCCACCAAGGAAGTTGGCGAGGTCAAATGCGCCGGACATGGTGAGCAGGCCGGTAAAGATGTTGGGATGGCGAAGGGCGATGTTCGTCGCGTGATATCCGCCGAAGCTGCAGCCGAGCGAGACGAGATGTGAGTCCCAGTTCTTCTTGCGGATGAGCGGAACGACTTCGTGAATGAGGTAGTCCTCGTACTGTACGTGACGTGCGATGCGCCAGCGCGGAGGAACGCTGCGGTTGTACCAGCTCTCCATGTCGATGGAGTCGACGCAAAAGAATTGGAGATCGCCGCGCTCAACCCGATCGCCAACTGCACCAATCATGTTGCGATCTTCGAACTCAAAGAAGCGCCCGCCGGATGTAGGAAATACGAGAACAGGAAGGCCGGTGTGGCCAAAGATGAGGAGTTCCATCTCACGGCCGAGCCGGGAGGAATACCACTTGTGGTACTCGCGGTTCATGAGGCGGGGGCAGCTCCTGCAGAGGCAATGTGAGAAGAAGTGGTCAGCTGATAATGTAACAGGGGACCAAGCAACCGAAGGACAAGGAACTCAGCCGATTGAATCTGGAATCCAACGAGAACCAGAGCACGGAATCCACCGTCCTCTCTCAGGAGGATGATGCTCTGCTCCATCCGCGGCTGCGGCTGCATAAAGCATTTCAAAGCAGCTACCTGCCGGACGATCGCGATGTGATTGTTTATGTGCCGCCGGGTTATGACGAAGAGCCGGAGCGGAAATACCCGGTCCTTTATTTACATGACGGGCAGAACCTTTTTGATGGGCGGACTTCGTTTGTGAAAGACCGCACGTGGCAGGTGCGGGAACATGCGGATGCGGCGATCGAGGCTGGAGAGGTGGAGCCACTCGTTATCGTCGGAATCTACAACACCGGCGACCGGCGTCTCTCCGAATACACGCATGAATACAACTGGCAAATGGGTGGCGGACAAGCCGACGCCTACGGTCAGCTCGTCACGCGAGAGCTGCTGCCCTGGATCGCGAACCAGTACAGGGTTCGGCAGGATCGGCAGAACACGGGTCTAGGAGGATCGTCGCTCGGTGGGCTGGTGAGCCTGTATCTTGGGCTGCGATATCCGGCTGTATTTGGCAAGCTGGCTGTGCTGTCGCCGAGCGTCTGGTGGAATCATAAAAGCATCCTCGGATATCTGAATGAGCATGCTCCGCAGATGTGGGAGCGGCCGAGGGTGTGGCTGGATGTGGGTGACAACGAAGGCCAGAAGGCTGTTCGGGATGTGGAGCACCTGGCACGCAGGCTGAAGGCAAACGGATGGAAGCCGGGCGAGACCATGCACTTCGAAAAGGTGCACGGCGGCACACATGATGAGGCGAGCTGGGCGACGCGGGTAAGACCAATGTTGAGGTTCTTGTTTCCCCAAGAAAACTGATAACCTCCGGTCTCAAGCTTTCAGCTCTCAGCTACTTACTTCATGCAGGACGGGCCGCCGCGAAGTTCTTATGGGATTGAGTGAGCTAGCTCACATCCTTATCTGGAGGATTGGAGGAGGATGGGAGCATGACAGAGATCCTCTGGAACACCAATTCGCCCCATTCCCCTCTCCGGGATCATGAACTGGTCGAGCTTCGGCTCGTGGATCTTGGAGGCACCGAAGAGCACCGTTATCTGGTTCGCGAAATTCATGCCGCATGGTCGGCTGCTGCTCAGCAGATCGAGTGGAAGGGATTTGAAGACGCACTTTATGAAGATGAACGGGAGGCTCTGCGGTCATTTGATGAGCGTAAAGCTACGAACTTGAACGCCGGATTTCCGTACACGACGAACCTTAACTAAGACTCGGCAGGCTCCATTCCGGGCTCAAAGGCCCACCTCTGAGCTGCGCGGCTGCAAAGAGCGCCTTGGCCCGTGGCCAGCGCAAGTGCATCGCTCAACAACATGTGACTTGACCGGCTGCTTCCCTGAAGGGGGCTGCTGTGTCTACCCATTTCCCCGCTCTCGTGTCAAGCACGGATACATACACCGTCAAAAAAGTCTGACAGGACGTCTCGCACATCGGACGCCCCGAATGCCACCCGCACGGATCTCTTTTGTTTCCACCATCCTTATTTGGCCCCTCCCATGCCTAAGGATAGGCATGCCCTCAACAAGGGCAGGAGGTAGAAAGAATCGATGCGCACGCTCAAGTTATCCAACGTTCTCGCTCTCGGTCTCGCACTGCTGCTGCCCGGCAGCCTCATGGCGAGTGGACTGGTCGACAAAACCAAAACCCGCAAGGAAGCCGTGAAGTTGACGAAACATATCGAGCGCACAAGTTTGGCGATCCAGAAGGAAGCCGATCTTCTGCACACGTTGAGCCGCAACGGCAGGATCTCAAATTTGACTCACCAGAACGGGTTGCGACAGATTGCGGCCCATGTGAATGAGCAACTGCAGCCTGCATTCAGCCGGCTCGTCGAGTTGAAGCCGGAGTTGCCGGAGTGGCACCAGACGGCTCTCACCGAGATGCACGCCTCCGCTTTGAACCTGGCTGCGAATGCGGATGCTGCCATTCGCAATCGAAATCCAGATGGCTCCGGACAGCCTGCGGTGGTTGATACGGACTACAAACAGCACGTGGCCAACATCTATGAACGAGCCTCGTTGCTGGCACAGGTAGCTGACGCAACAGCGGACTACGGCAGCGCTCAGTTGAAGGGGCATCAGGCTGGATTAGCGATCACTTCGCACGATTAAAAAACCCCGTGCCTGATGTCGCGGGCGAAAGCCACGGATATTTGACGATGTACGGCAAGGCCGATGCCGAAGCCAGATGCGGCAGAGGCAAGGACTGATAAAGAAAGGAAAAAAATGAAAAGCAAGATATTTTCTCTCGTGTTGATGGTGGCCGGAGCGGGTTTTCCCGCTCTGGCCACTGCGCAAATGAATTCGCGCCAGGCCGAACAGGACAAAGAAATTCAGACAGCGGTCATGTCTCAATTGGAGAAGAAGGAACTGTTCCGCGCCGTGAAGGCAGAGGTGAACGATGGCATTGTCACGATCAGCGGAGAGGTCCCGCTCTATGTGGACAAGGTGAATGCCGAGAAGCGCGTTCGCAAGGTGAAGAGCGTAGATGGCGTGCGCAACCACATCGAGGTTGCGGGGCCTTCCATCGCGGACAACGAAGTGCGCGAGAACCTGTCGACCAAGCTGCGTTATGACCGTGTCGGCTTTGGCATCGCTTTCAATAACCTCGGTGTCGACGTGAACAACGGCGTCGTGACCATTGCAGGAAATGTGCGGGACTATGCGGATCGTGATTCGGCGCTGGCGATAGTTTCCACGACAGCGGGCGTGAAGGAGGTTGTCGACGAGATCGAGGTAGCGCCGGTTTCAATCAACGATGACCGTCTGCGTGTTCGACTTGCGCAAGCGATCTACGGCGATACGAACTTGAAAAAGTATGCGATCGACCCGCAGGCGCCTATCCGCATCATCGTGAAGAACGGCCACGTGGAGCTGGCCGGCGTGGTGCTGAACGATATGGACCGCCAACTGGCATTTACGCGGGCGAACGTAGTGCCGGGCATCTTCAGCGTGACGAATAATCTTTCAGTCGCCTCGGAGCTGAAGGAGTAACAGCTCGGATCGCGGCGGTCCGAAGAGGGCCGTCGCGAAGCCTTGTTGAACGCCGATTTAACTTCGGGAATGGTCAGTTCGGCTTGGAAGCCGGGGAAAGTATGGCATTGAATGCCTGGTAAATTTCCCATCCTGTATCGGGTTCGATCGCGATGCTGAATTCAAAGCCCGTCAATGCAGCAAGAGTTGCATCGAGCTTCTCTTTGGCTCCCTTGGGATTGCGGGTATAGAAGATAAAGTCCCGAATCCCCTTATTCGTTATGACGAGAACGCATAACGACTCATGATCGACCTCGATTGCCGCGCAGAGGGTCTCTTCAAAACGCTGAAGGTCGTCACCCTCTTCCTTTGAGGGAAATCCGGTTGAAGTTGGTGCGCGAAGTTTCGCACCGATGATGATGTGGTGATCGTAGCCCGGCAGCGCACCCATGCCGCGATAGTCGGCGGCCATACGGACAATCATGGGAAAACCGTCGCGTTCTCCCCTGGCCAGAAGCCACTGATCCTGATTCGTCATAGTTCCGGGTGCCCTGGCTACAGGAGTTTGTGGTAGAGGCTCCAATCTTTGTCGGGCTGCATTTTGAGGTGGATGCGGTGGGTGAAGACCCGGGCCAGCACCTCGTTGTCGAACTTGCGCTGCACGGAGTCGGGATTCCAGGTGTAGAGGATGAACTCGCGGATGCCCGGTATGGTGGTGGTGGCGACGAAGATGCACTCCCGATTCTGTTCCAGGATCTCGCAGATGTCGTTTTCGATGCGGTTGAGTTCTTCCACTTCGCCCGGGTTTGGAAAGCCGGCGCGGGTGGTGTCGATCATCGGCACCGCCAGCGAAACGTACTGGGTATATCCAGTAACCCCCTTGAACTTGCTGTAGGCGCTGTTGGCGCGGACGTACATGGTTCTGCCGAGGGGATCATGCCCCTGGCGCTGAATCCACGCATCCGGGACCGGTAGCTTGTCAGAACTGAGGGGCTCTTTCGTGGAGAATGGCCACATGCCGCAGCGGCTCCTGGGATGGAGTGTTGTTGAAAGGTTGGGATAAGTATGAAGGAGCGAGCGAGTTGAGAACAGGGATTTTGAGCATTTTCTTGCACCTTGGGGACCTTTTCGGGAATCCCGGTCGGCTTGCCTGAAAGGGTCTCTTTCAGCGATACTTAGGTGTTGTGTCTTGTGCCCCGGGGGAACACTGTCCACGGGGTCCCCGGTGCACCCACAGTGGAGTCCGGGGGGAAAACGGCCGAACGCCGCTGCGCGGGCCCAGAGACTCCCGAAAGACCTCAACAGAGCACCGGAATTTGAAAGGACCTGTAACGCCGTGGTGATGATTCGTTTGGCGCGTGTTGGCGCCCCCAAGCAGCCCTATTATCGTGTCGTGGTGATTGAAAAGGACCGTGCCCGCAACGGCCGGTCGATCGAGGTTGTCGGCACGTACAATCCCCGCACCAGCCCGGCTTCAGTCGACCTGAAGCACGAGCGTATCGCCTACTGGCGGAGCGTCGGCGCGCAGTTTTCTCCCATCGTGGCCAAGCTGGTTGAAAAGAACCCAGCCAAGGCCGCCGCCGAACCCGCTGTGGCCTGAGAAAACTCCCTTTCATCGGATTCATGGTGTGCGCGAGATTTTTCAGCTTCGCGCACACAAACTGCTGACTTTAGGTGGGGTGTGCTGATACTATCGGCGCACCGATCCAAGTCGCTTCTCCTTGGATAGTTAGGTCAGAGGCAAGTTCATGACCCAAGTTGACATGGTTGCAGTAGATGATCTGGTCCGCGAAATCGCGCGGGCTTTGGTAGACGAACCCGGAGCTGTTGAAGTTGAGTCAGTCCAGCGGGACGAAAACACCGTTCTAAGGCTGAGGGTGGCACCCGGGGATGTTGGAAAAGTAATCGGGAAGCAGGGGCGCACGGCCCGCTCAGTACGAACAATTCTGGGTGCTGTGAGCATGAAGCTGCATCACCGCTACACGCTCGACATCCTGGAAGAGGACGACGAAGAGTAGGATGGTCCAACCCCTCAGGGTCTGGCATCTCGTTGAGCGCTTCTGATGGCGCAAGAGGGATGGGTGTGGCTTGCGCGCGTCAAACGCACACAAGGCCGCAAAGGCGAAGTCTTCGCTGAGGTCCTCACCGATTTCCCTGAAAAATTTGCAGACAGACGAAAGCTTTGGCTGCTGGATCGCAGTTCAGCGGCGGGCTCTGACGTGTCGGCCGAGGCGCGCGAAATCACACTCCTCCATCACTGGATGCACAAAGGCGGGGTCGTCCTGCATTTCGCCGGAGTGAATTCGATCTCGGCTGCAGAGGCGCTCGCGGGGTGCGTTATTGCCATTCCGCGTGCCGAACGCGCACAGCTGGATGAAGGCGATGTTTACATCAGCGACCTGATTGGATGCACGCTTGTGGATGTTGCCGGAACTGAGCCAGTCGCCGTTGGCGAGATCGAGGATGTGGATCGGAGCGCCGGCCCGGTGGCGATGCTGGTGGTAAAGCCGGCCAAGCCAATGAGCGACGAAGTTCTGATTCCATTCGCAAAGGATTATCTGCGGCGTGTGGACTTAGTGGCGAAGCGGGTGGAGATGTCGCTGCCCGAGGGACTAGTGGAATTGAACCGGCCTTAGCGGGGTTGGAGGTGTTTCGCTCTCATTGCCTGCGGCGCCTTCTTTGCCAATACATGAGCACCACGTAGTAATAAATCCAGAGAGCGATCCAGGCTGACCAAACCACCCCGTGCTGCTCCAATGTAGGGCGGCCCATGAAATCCTTCACACCACCCAGACGCTCAACAAAAATAAGCGGCCACGCCAACAGGAATGCACATAGACGTTCTGCGGAACTAAGTGGAGTACCCCTGTCGGAAAGGAGATAGAACACAATGCCGCCGAACCCGGCTGCAAAGGTGAGGACAGAAACGAGGAGGGTCCTTTTTACGTCTGGCCAAAACGATCGCAGACAGTGCCTCCGACCTTACTGAAACGCCAGCGGCTTCCAGGCCCCGTTGTCTTTCAACGCCAGCTGCAGCGGGCGTGGCGGACCTTTGGGTGGGACCGTGACTTCGATCCAGAGTTGCTGCCCTTGCTTGAGGAAGGTGGGATCATTTGCGTGCTCTGAGATGTAAAAATCGACGGGAACGGAGAGGCGCATCTGATCGCACGCAGAGCCTGGAGAGGCGGAGACGCTCTGAGTGGAGACCGAACTCTCCGATTCAGGGACTCGGGTAGCGATCAACTTGTTGTCCTTGACCCCGAGCCGCGCCTGGAACCATAAGGTGTCGGGCGCGTTGACATTGAAATTCGGGCTTGAAGGAGTGCCATTCACGTTGCGCGGAAACTGCGCGTTTTTTGCCGAGGGCAAGGTACTGCTGCAGCCATCAACAGTCAGTTGCAGACTTAAATAGCGTCCCCGCATGAGGAGATATGGATCGTAGGAGGAGGCGCGCGTCCACACTCGCGGACAGGTAGCGCGTTGGTAAAAATACTTGAGCGCCACGGTCGAAACGATGGCTACCTGAATGACGAGCAGAGTAATGGATACTCGAGAGAATCTCATCGTGTCTCCTGGAGCGGCGCGGAGGTTTGTGCGATGTGGGCAAGCAAGCCGCGACGGGTTTTCTCAAGCGCCCATCCGCCAGCGAGAAAGAGTACGCCGAGACCGATGAGTCCGAGCGAGCGTCCGAATTTGTCGAAGATATTGCTGAAGTAAAACCACGCGACTGTAGCGCCAAAGCCAATCACGCCCAGGTTGACCAGGCCGCGGCTGGCCTGCCGGACGCCCCACCATATAAGGAAGACGCAAAAGCCCGCGACCAGCGCATGCGCCATGAGGTTCGGTTCCGTTCGCGTGTAGGAGTTGTATGTGGTGCCGTACTGATAGCGGTATGTCCACACGCGCTCGCACCACGGCAGGGCTATGACGAAGGCGACGGCCGCGAGCACGGGGATTGTGGCCTTCCGCATGCGAGCGAGCGAGAAGAGCAGCGGAATGGCGGCAATGATGATCCATCCCCATACTCGGGTGTGCAGTTGCGGGTACGGCTGCATGCCATACCACGATCCCCAGCTCTCTAACAGCAGAAAGACTCCGACTACGGCGGCGATCGCTGAAAGGCCAAAGAGCACGCCCCGGACGATCCGACGTTGCGTGTCGATGAAGAACGTGAGATAGAGGACGGCCCAGACAAAGAGAAAGCGCCCCAAGTAGACATCCGAGCCGATGCGGTTCTCCGCGGCATAGGACCACTCGCAAATCAGCCACGCGGGTATAAGCAGCAGCGAGAGGGTCTGCTGAGCCTGATCGCGAAGAAGTATCCAGCCACAGAGAGCAGCAATGGCCCACAGGAGAACGGCAGCAGGCCAGTGCTCCTGAATGTTGAAGATCTGGCCCACGAGCGCGATGGCGGCGCCAGTTGAGAACGTGCCAACCGCGTGCAGAGTGCTGGAGGTGGCCGGATACTTGTCGCGCGTGATTGCTCCGCCGAGGTGGAAGATGGTGACCATGGCCATGACCAGCACATAGCGCATGCCGGGGCCAAGCTGATCCCAGTGGGAGGAGACGAAAAGAATGATTCCGCTGGCGAGCAGGATCCCGCCGAGGATCAGTGCTACCCTTCCCTGCCATGCCAGCCCCGATTCGCGGGCAGTGCTCTTCGGTTCAGGGGCGGGTGGCAGCGCTGCTGGTTTCTGTGCGGACTCCCAGGAGCGAATGCGGGAGGCAGTAACTGCGTCGAGAACGCCCGCGGATAGCCAGCGGTTCAGGTACGATTCGTAGTCAATCATGATCGTTGCGCACCATTAAAGCACAGGGCCAGTGAAATTGATCGCTGAAGAATCATCAGTCGATCCGGATTCCTCCGGAGGCGATCTGGAGTTGAGATTAGGCGTCATCAGCGTGCGAGAGAGCCGATTCCATACAGTTTTCCAAGTGTCACAAGAGCTGCGGCTTCACATTGCTCTTGGCCACCTGATCTGGGCCGCGATGAGCCGATTTCAGCGCGACCTGCGCGTATCTGAGTGACGCTGCCTCACTGAGCCGCAGGCAGCGTGATACCTGCCGGACCGGGAGGCCGTCCGGATGAGGAGATACACATGACAAAGCTTGTTTTGAGGATTACCTGGACCATCGTTTATTGCGTTTTGATTTCAGGCGCCGGCATCCTGTTTGCGGATCGCCCGGAGGGCTCGCGTCCCGCCACGGATACGGAACAGCAGAGCTATCTCTCGACATGCAGGCGCTGAAGACGGCAATTCCGAACGCGCCAGATGGCGGCTGTTCGGGCACTCAGGAGCCAAGGCGGCCGTGGACAGCCGCTAAAGACGAAACAATTCTAAAAAAATAGTTCCCATAGGTGAGCCGGTTTCCCGAGGCTCTGCGCGTTAACAAGTGAACGAGATTTCAGAGGCCGACGGAGATTGATACGGATCCGGTCCTTCCCCTGGTCCCGGCCTCTTCCCCGATCAAGGAGCAGTAGAAATGGCAAACATCAGTCATGACGCTGTGCTTTCTGCGGCATGGATGCTGATGCGCCGCGCAAGGGAGGCGGGCTCAGCGACGGACCGGAGCGACACATCCGCGCCGGGTGCGAATCAGGCTACAGAAATCAAATTGAGCGGTCAGGCCTACACGAAGGAGGCAGTTAGGAAACTGATCTCCGCCTACCTCGATACGCCGACACATCTGTCCACCACTCTTCCCGGCTGGTAGCACCAGTTCATTGCACATCTAAAGGAGACGCACACATGGAAACGCTCGTAGCGCAACAGACCCTTGATTCAATCGAAGCTC
>Ga0068857_100000729_pt1 | contig 24503 bp, 22 predicted proteins | sample KBSCornC72_FD_66591 | JGI IMG/M metagenome (GOLD analysis project Ga0068857, IMG submission 66591) | Corn rhizosphere microbial communities from Kellogg Biological Station, Michigan, USA - KBS Corn C7-2 | ecosystem: Host-associated > Plants > Roots > Rhizosphere > Soil ...
GTCGCAGGCGCGTGCCAGGCCGAACGCGATGGACTCTATCGCCTGTTCGGCCAACGTGTCGAACCTGTATTCGCTGATGTCGCGGCGCGTGAAGGTGTGAGAGACGCCGTAGCTCGGGCCGTCGAACGAGAGGGTGGCGCGCATGATCGACGCGCCCGTGGCTTCCACGTCGGAGCCGTCGGCGACCTTCGCGAACGGAGCGGCCTCGATCAGCACGAAGCGCCGCGGGCGCTCCATCAGCACGAACGTGCCGTTGCCGTCCCCGTGAGCCTTCGGTGCCGGCGCGTGGATGATGACGGTTGCGCCGGCTTGCGCGACACGACTGTTCTTGGCGAGCGATGCGCTGAGCGGCACGAGCTTGCCGGCCGGGATCGTCTCGTCCGAGCGGAGCGCACGCGCGTCGCCAGCGGGCGGCGAGAGCTGCATGCCCTTGAGGGAAATGACCCCGGCGGTGCTGGCCGGCTTGGGAATGCGGACTGCGGTGCCATCGGAGCGAAGGTGATCGGTGAAGGCAGTTTCGCGTGATCCCAGACGGAGAAGGGTGGAGAGCTGTTCGGTGTGTTGCATGCGGCGGTTTGCCTGTCTGAGCCGAAGACTTCGGCGGTAGAGGCAGTCTGGCCGCCCGGGCCGATCCGATCCTCTTGCGGAATTTCCGATATAAGGGCCCAGGCCTGTGCCTGCGCCCGGCTTTACTACGGCCCCTGCCGTCCTGGTAGGCGGCATCGGGGTAGACATAAAGCGCGTTTAAACGGGCCACCCAGATATGAAACGGCGCGGGGGCGTTGCCTCCGCAGGGGGCGGGGCCGAGGGAGTACCTTGGCTTTCGCGCCGCCTATAAGCTCTGACCATGAACAACCTAGTTGTGATCGACGTAGAACGGTATGACGCGACATCCGAAAGTGCGTCAGTGACGCTTTCGAGTGGGCTCGCGGAGGTGGTCGCGTTCTGCTTCCCGTGCAGTTGCGAGCGGGGCGACGCGGTGCCAAACGTGCTCCACGTCTTGGACGCAACAAAGCTGCAAACCCCGTTCTTCGATGATTGGCCGGAGGCCGACCGCGACGCGGCAACAAGGGACGTGCTCAATCGCACGGGCCCCTTCGCCTATAGCGGGTGTGGCAAGGTCGTCGACTCGAACGCGGGGCTTGTTCTTGTCCGCGGATTCGTCTTCGACTTCGGTGAGGTTCCAGCAGGGGCTGAGTTCGTCGAATTCGAGATCACCCGATTGGATCTGCGGTAGGTCGCGCCGGCGCGTTACGCGTCGGGCTTGGGACGCATGGGACGGATGAGGCAGAACTTCCGGTTTGGTGGCCGCGCGTGTGCGCGCGCGAAATGTCGAGGAAGTCTGAAAAAAGCGTCCCATCCGTCCCAAGGCGTCGCAAACCCGCATGGATGCTGGGTTTGCATCGGGACGGATAGGGCGGTGATCTGCCCAGCTACCGTCCCAGCGATGGCTATTCGTCCCAATCCCGCCGGAATTGCCCCGTCGTGTCGGGCGCCGTCGGCCGCACCCTGATGCCCAGGAAGCCGCGCTCGCCACCGCGCTTGTATGCGGTGAAGCCGCGCTTGCGCATCGCATCGCCGAATGCCTTGGTGCTCCCGGCCTGCTCGCCAGCCGATTCGGCGTATCGCTTCCAGCTCGGGAATAGCAAAGCATTTGCTTCCTTCCGCGACTCGCCTTTCTCGCAACGGTCTTCAAGCCACTGCCCGAACAAGTCCTGATCGTCGAAGTATTCGCGCGTCGCTTCGATGACGACCGGCGGCCGAACCAGGCCGTTCGCCTGCCAGTCCAAGCATCCGTCGACCATCCAGCGGAAGATTGCCGGCCACTCGTTGCGGAGCGCCTGTTCCAGGTCTGGATCGGGCGTCGTCGGCTTGTGAACGAAAGGGATGATGTTCAGGCGGCGTCGGGTCGCCTCGTCAACGTTGTTGAGTCGCGGCTTGTGGTTGCCCACGATCACCAGCTTGAATTCGGGCCGGAAGGTGAACGAGTCCTGACGCATGAAGCGCGCCGTGATTTCGTCGCCGCCGGTCATCTGCTTGAGCCGCGCCTCTGCCCATGTTCGTCCGTCGTCAACCTCGCTGGCCGTCACCAGGCGTGCCCCTTTCAGCATCGCGACGTCGGTCGGATGCTTGTCGAAATGGCTCGCGGTGAACGTGTCCATCGCCGCCGTTCGCGAATACTCACCGAGGATTCCAGACAGCGTATTCAGGAACACGGATTTGCCGTTGCCACCAGCGCCGTAGATGAAGAACATGGCGTGCTCGGTCGTCATGCCAGTCAAGGCGTAGCCCGCTACCTGCTGCAGAAAGCGGATGAGGGCTGCGTCGCTTCGCGTTGCATCGTCGAGGAACGCGAGCCAGCGACTCGGGGCCGTTCCGACGGGGGCGACGATGCTGCCGCACTGCCGCGTGATGTGCTCGCTCGGCAGCGCGCGATGCGTTTCGCCCGAGCGCAGATCCAGGGTTCCACCAGGCGTGCCCACAAGCCATGGGTTCGTGTCCCACAGCTCGGACGTGACGGCGAAACGGCGCGCCGACATCGCAAGCCGCTCCACGGCCGATACAGCGGACGCCTTGCCGAACTTCGGCTGACCCTTGCCGAAGTCACGACACACCTGGCGCGCAAGGGCGAACGCGAGCATCGTGCTCTCGCGGGCCCAACGCGTGTCGTCCCAGCGATACCAGGCGCCGGCCGTATGGCAGTACCGCAATTCGTCGGCATGTCGACGCTCGAAACACTGCGCCAGCACGTCCTCGCTCAACGCCGAAGGGTCGATGTCGAGGGTCGCCGACAGCCCAGGATCATTTGCGGAGGGAGGCATTGTCTGGTTTGCCGCGGGGACGAGTTCACGCGCCAGCACGGCGGCGACGGCTTCCAGGCCCTCACGCGCCTGCAAGTCGTTGATGTCCTCGTTCGGCGCCATGTCTCCAGGCATAGCGATCCAAGCACACCGGAGTTCGTCAGCGATAAGCGCGCATTCCACTTCCTTGCCACGATCCGCGACGAGCACGGGCTTCGCACCCTTCGCCTGGGCGGCCTCGATCACCTTGCGCTGGTTGCCCGCGCCGAAGGCCACGAGGGCAGGGCAGTCCGTCGCCGCGTTCGCGCTCCACGCCTGTCCGATTCCTTCCACGACAAAGCATTTCTCGTTCGCTGCGAGTTCACCTACGCCGAAGAATCCGGTCACGCTATGGCCCGGCAAGTTCAGCTTGCGAGCGCCGGGCTGATCCGAAATGAACTGCAGCGTCGAGAGTCGCCCCTCCGAATCGCAGACAGGTAGAGCCAGCCATCCCCGAACGTCATGCCCTTGGATAGCGAACCGAGGCGCCGACTTTGGATAGACGCGCAAGCCATCGGCCTTGCCGCCCTTGCGCGCGATGTACGCATGATCCCGCGTCGCAGCCTCGCACCGCTTCCAAATGTCAGCAGCCTTGTGTCGCGGCTCAGGCATAAAGGGCTCGCGCCGTGGCGCCAGCGCGGGCGGAGTGACGATCGGTGCAGTACGGCCCCAGCCATCTTCCCTCGCATACTGGATCAGCGTCGCGGCTGTTACGCCGCCGCCTGGCGTGAACGATCGCCAGCGCGCGCGGACGTCCGCCTCGCCGCCGTAGTTGGGCGCCTGTTTGCTCCAGTCGTCGTAGTCCTCTACCGATAGACCCGCCTCCTTGGCAGCCATGCCGATCTTCACCCAGCGATCGTTCCCGCAGCCTGGATTGCACGCGTAGAGCGCGGAAAGATACTCGGCGCGCATGTCAGTTGTCGTCCGAGGCATGCGCGACCCTCCTGCGTTTAAACGCCTTGGGCGGCAACGATTGAAGGGCATCGAGCGCGATTCGCTCGAAATCCATGACAGTCAGTACCGGCTGGAAATTGCGCACGATATGCGCCAGGTCGGGCGCCATTTGGGAAAACGCTTCCGGGCGCCCATTACGCAAATGGCGACGGATCGCCGCGTCCGCGACACGCCAGGCGGCGGCCCTCACGAGCGACAGGCGCTGAGATTCCGGCAATCCCTCCAGCAGCCAAGTATTGCAGCCGAACAGGGCGAGCCACTTTTTCTGTTCAGTCTTCGCGCCGAGAATTTTTCGGCTGGCGATTGCGAATATCTGCTCGGGTGACTTGTTGCCGTGAATCCGGTATACTGGCGGCGCAATAGGGATTATTGCGAGCACTTTGGGGCTGGTCATTTTATGGCCGGCCCTTTTTATTTGCGCTGATCGCAAATATTTGCAGCCAACAGGTCAATCCTGTACTGCGAATGGCGAAGCTCCCCGTCGACGGCGGCATAGACCGTCCCGTCACAGTTGAAGATGATTTGCGCATTCCTGTCGTAGCACCAGCGTTGAAGCGTCGCGACAGTCACGTCAGCGGTTGCTGCCGACGATGCGCCTGGCAACGGACGCAATGCAAGTGAATTGCGGGTGCTCATGCTCAGCGCCCCTTGTCGTCGTTCGCAGCGACACTTCGGGCGGCCAGCTTGGCGTCGATCCAGGAATCGATTTCCTGTTCGACCCACTTGTTTCGACCGCCGACCTTGATCGGCTGGGGCATATCGCGTTCGCGCCACAGGCGTTCGACGGTCGATTTGCTTCCGAGTCGCTTGGTGTTAACCAAGTAGTTCAGGTCGACAAGATTTCGCGCACTCATGGATTTAGCACTCCTTCATGGGTTGTCGATGCAGTCCAATCCGCATCAATCAGTGCCTGAAATCTAAAGTTCGCCTCGGTCAGCGTCAATTGTTTACGTTTGTCGATACCCTCGTTTAAACGCGGTAGCGGTCGAGTTTATTCACCCGTGTAAACAAAGTTCTGGCCCAAATGCGTTTAAACGCCAGAAATACCGTTGCATTAATGTCAAACCTGAGTTGCCGAGTCGGCCTTTTGCGCTTTGCTCAGTTCTGAGTCCAGGTGATCGGCCCAGCGCTGCAGCAGCGCGCGCCGCTCGGACAGGCGCTGGCTCCGGTCGTAAGCGCGACGCACGCTGTTGCCGACGACATGCGCAAGGCAGCGTTCCACCACGTCAGAGTCGGCGCCACTGACGCCGTGGCCCCAACTCGAGAAGCTGCCGCGAAGGCCATGCATCACCATGTCGCCCGACACCTTGGCGCGCTCCAGAAGCGCATTGAGGCTGCGATCGGCCATCGGGCGCTTCGGATCGCGGCGGTTGGTGAACAGCAACTCTTGCGCGGGTGCACGGGCCTTCTTGAGGGCCTCCAGGCGCTCCAAGGCTTGGCGGCTGAGGGGAACCACGTGCGTTTCGGCGGCCTTCATCCGGCCCGCGGGAATCGTCCACAGGCCCGCGTCCAGGTCGAACTCGCCCCAGGTGGCGTTTACCACTTCGTTCTTTCGCGTCGCGCACAGGGCGACCAGCCAGAACGCGGTCTTGATTTGATCGCCTGCCGCGGTGGCTTCCACCTTCTTGAGCCAGTCGCCGATTGCATCGTGACCGACGGAAAGGTGGTTCTTCGCGCGACGCGCGCGCAGGATGCTGCGGCTCGGTGTCGGGTTGCGTGCGACAGACAGGCCGGTGTCGGCGGCGTGCTCGAAGATCGCATGGAGGTAGCCGTGCACGTTGCGCGCGACCGCGGGGATGCGCGCGTCCAAGTCCTGCAGCAAGGTCGAGACTTCCGCGCGAGTGATGCTGTCGATGTGGCGATGGCCCAGCGCCGGCAGGACGTGCGCGTCCAGCTCGCGCTTTCGCTGGTCGATCGTCGCCTGGCGTCGCACCTTGGCATCGGCTACGGCCCGCCAGGCCGCGCAAACGGCGCGCAGGCTGCTTGCAGTGGCGAGCTGTGCCGCGACGGCCGCATGCGCGTCCTCGCGCGCTGCCTGTTCGCGTTCGGCCCGCCTGGCGATTACCGGGTCGCCGCCGGCTTTGATCAGCTTGCGCCGCTCGCGCGCCAGCTCGCGGGCTTCCTCAAGCCCCAAGGTGGGGAAGGTGCCAAGGGCGGCCATGCGCTCGCTCTTGCCAACGCGATACCGCAGACGCCAGCTCTTGGTGCCCGTGGGCAGCACTTCGACGTAGAGACCGGGGACGCTGGTGTCCTTGATGCGGTACTGCTGTTCTCGCGGCGCCGCCGCTGCGATGGCGGTGTGCGTCAGTCTCTTGGCGGGTGCGGGCAAGCGGTGGCTCCGGCGGTTTCAGTACCCGCAACGGTACCCGCTTTTCGGTGGTTTTGACCAGATCGGATTGACACCCGCTGATGCGATCTGACCGGGCGGTCGACTAGAAAAACTCTTTAATATCAACGACTTGGAGTTGCTCTGAAGTCGTCTGACATTTCCTGGCATCAAGAGTTGACGTTCCAGGTGGCGAGTTTCATGGCGGGCCGGAGGGTGGATCGGGATGACCCATTCTCGCGCCGATCGGTCTCGATGGCCGCCGCGTGCCTTCTTCGGGGCGAACAGTTCGTGTGCGGCTTCGGGGCCGTGCGCGGCGCCACGATGAGGCGCACGCACTGTCCGGTGCCCGAGCGGGGAATAAGTGCCCATTGCGCGCATGGCGTCGTGGCGATGGCGCGCGCAAAATGTGCCCATGAGCAAGACGCCGCCGCCCACCGCCGCCGAACTGGCCATCCTGCGCGTGCTGTGGCGCGATGGGCCCTCCACGGTCCGCGACGTGCACGCGGCCGTGTACGCCGACACGGACACCGGCTACACCAGCGCGCTCAAGCTCATGCAGAACATGCTGGCCAAGGGCCTGCTCACGCGGACCGACGATGCGCGGCAGCACGTCTATGCGGCGGCGGTGTCGGAGCGGCCGACGTTGAACCGGCTGGTCGGTGGCTGGATCGACACCGCGTTCTCGGGCTCGTCGCTCGCGCTCGCGATGCAGGCGCTCGACGCGCGGCCCGTCGATGCCGACGAGCTCGCGCAGCTGAAGGCGATGATCGCGCGCCTCGAGAGCCCCGAGGCGCCGGCGGGCAAGCCGCGGAAGGGCCGGCCGTGAGCGGCTTCACGCTGGCCTACCTGGCACGCCTCGAGGGCTGGGGCCTGCTGGCGATCGCCTTGCAGGGCGGGCTGGTGCTGCTGTCGTGGCGGGCTTGGCGCGCCGCCATCGCGGCGCCGGGAGCCCGCCATCGCCTGGCCTGCCTGCACCTGGCCGCGCTGGTCGTCCTGCCGGTGCTGACGCTGGCCGTGATGCAGTCCGCCTTGCTCGCGGCGGCCCACGCACCCCCGCGCGCCCCGCTGGTGGCGGTGCAGCCGTCCGGGGCCGACGCGCTCCGGGTGGCGCTGGCGCTCGCGCTCGCGGCGGCGTGGGGGCTGGGCGTGCTGGCGATGCTGCTGCGACTCGCACGCGAGGCGCGCGCGCTCGCGCGCTTGCGCGACACGTCCGCGCCCGCCTGCGCGCGGGTGCGCGCGTCGCTGCGTCGCTCGGTGCGGCGCGGGCTGGTCGATGCGACCCCCGTCGTGCGCGCGGCGGCCGTCGACAGCCCGCAGGTATCGGGTTGGCGGCGTCCGTGGCTGCTCGTGCCGCGCGACCTGGCCGAACGGCTGGCGCCGGCCGAGCTCGATGCCGTGCTGCTGCACGAGCTCGCCCATGTGCGCCGTGGCGACCTGCACTGGAACCTGCTGCAGCGCCTCGTGCTGGCGCTGCTGTGGTTCCACCCGGCGGCATGGCGGCTGCAGGCGGGCCTCGCACGCGAGCGCGAACGCTGTTGCGATGTGCTGGCCCTTCGTCATGGCGCGTCGCGTGCGGCGCTCGCGCGGGCGCTGGTGAAACTGGCCGAGGCGGCGACGCAGGCGCGCATGCGCGCCACGCCTGCGCTCGCGCTTGCATTCGACATGTCGCGCGGCGACGGCCTGGTCGAGCGCGTGCGCGCACTCGTGGACCTCGATACGCCGGCGCCGGCTGTCACGGCGCGTCAGCGCGTCGCGCCGGCGCTCGCGCTGTCGGCGGCCTGCCTGCTGGCGCTGGCGGCGGGCCGGGCCGCCACGGCGGATCCGTCGCTGGGCGATTTCTACATGGCCAGCGTGTTCGGGCCGACCCTCGACATCGAGGCCCGCGACGCCGCCGGGCCGTTCGCGCTGCGCGTGCGGCAGGGACGCGTGCTCGAGGCCTCGGTGCGCGATCAGCCCGTCGGCGTGCGCCAGGAGGGCAGCCGTGTCACGCTGACCGATGCCGCGCAGGCACCGCTGCTGGTGCTCACGGTCACGCCGCAGGGGCGCGTGCAGTGGCAGTCGCGACGCTGAGGCGTTCGCGCCGGACTCGTCTCGCAGCATGCCGGCGCGAGCTGCCGGTAGCGTCCGGCGGCGATGCGGTCGCGATCGCGTCTTGCAAAGTACGACGGGCGTCGTATAAAGTACGATGACTGTCGTACTTCAAGGGGATCCGATGGCCTGGCTGCGGCGCTTGATGAACTCGTCCACGGTGAACCTCGCGATGGCCACGGCCGTCGTGGTGGTCGCCGCGCTTCCGCAAGTGGCGCGGGCCGCGATCGACCCCGTGCGGGCGCAGGCGCTGTTCGACGAGGCCGCGCGGCTGTGCCAGGGCGACGGCGGGGCCTTGTGGCATCACTCGCTGTGCGGCCCCATCCTGCTGGTCGACTGGTCGGACAACACCGCCGTCGCCAACCAGGCCGATGCAGGAGGCGTGCTCAAGCCGGCCGGCAAGCTGTTCGCGGGCTCGCTGCCGGCGGACGTCGTCATCGCCAACACGCCCATCGAGTGGTCGGGCAGGCGCTGGACGGAGTTGATGTGGCCGTTGCCCGACGACGTGGCGCATCGGCACGTGACGCTCTCGCACGAGCTGTTCCATCGAGCGCAGCACGAGCTGGACATGCCCACGGGTGATGGCGGGAACCTGCACCTGGACACGCTCGAGGGCCGCATCCTGCTGCAGCTCGAGTGGCACGCGCTGGCGCGCGCGCTGGTCGCGCCGGACATGGCCGGGCGCGACGCCGCGGTATCGGATGCGCTGCTGTTCCGGCACGAACGCTATCGCCTGTTCCCCGATGCGCGGGCGGAGGAGCACGCGCTCGAGCTCAACGAGGGCGTGGCCGAGTACACCGGGGTGCGCGTGGGCCTGCCGACCGCGCACGAGCGCACGGCGTATGCACTGCGCGATCTCGAATCCTTCATCCAGTCCGCCACCTTCGTGCGTTCGTTCGCCTACGCCACCGGGCCGGCCTGGGGCCTGCTGCTCGACAAGGCGGACGTCGCGTGGCGCGACAGGCTCGCTGCCGCGATGAAGGCAGGCCGGCCCCAGGGCCTCGACGAGATGCTGCAGGCCGCCTTGAAGCTGCCCGAACCGTCGGCGGCCACCGTGAAGGCGCGCGAAGCCGACTACGACGACACGCTGCGACTGCGCGAACAGGCGCGCGAGCAGGCCAGGCAGGCCCACCTGGCCGAGCTCAAGGCCAAGCTGGTCGACGGCCCGGTGCTGCGGCTGCCGCTGGCCCATCTCCACGCCAGCTACCAGTTCAACCCGCAGACGCTGGAAGCGCTGGGCAGCGACGGCGTCGTCTATCCGACGATGACGTTGAGCGCCGCCTGGGGAACGTTGAAGGTGGAGCAGGGGGCCTTGCTGGACAAGGCGATGAGCGGAGCGGCGGTGTCGGCGGCGGGCTTGTCGGCCGACCGCCTGGCGGGACCCGGCTGGCACCTGTCCCTCAACAAGGGCTGGACGGTCGCGGCCGGCGAGCGCAGCGGCGATTTCGTCGTCAGGCAGGAGGGCGAGTCGCGCTAGCGCACCCGCAGACGGCTGGCGCGATCCGTTGCCGCCGTGCGCCTTGCCCCTGTGCTGGTCCGCGATGTCTTGCTACCGTCGTGGCGCGGCGCGGCGCGGCGTGGCCTCCTGCTGCAGCGGCTGCGTCATCGCGCTTCCGGGCGGCCGGACTGTCCCATTGGCGGCAACGCGCGGGCGGGTGCCGCGTCGATAATCCAGGTCGATGAGCGAAGCCCCGAATCTCCCGGCCTGGGACGCACCGCGCCCGCACGTGCTGCCGGTGGTCGTCACCGACGGCCACATCGACCTGATGCAGCACGTCAACAACGTGCACTACTTGCAGTGGCTGGAGAACGTGGCCTGGGCTCACTCCGTGTCGCTCGGCATGCGGCCGGAGGACTACACGCGGCTGGGCCACGGCATGGTGGTGCGGCGCCACGAGCTCGACTACGTCGCGCCGGCGCTGCTGGACGACCGCGTGCTGCTGGCGACGTGGATCGTCGGCCTCGACCGCCTGTCGCTGCACCGGCGCTACCAGTTCGTGCGCGAGTCCGACGGCGTCACGCTGTTTCGCGGCGCGACCCATTTCGTCTGCGTCGAGATCGCCAGCGGCAAGGTGCGGCGCATGCCGCCCGACTTCACCGCGGTCTATGCGCGCGGCCTCACGGCGTGGCCGTCGCCGGGCGCTTGACGATGCCCTTGCCGTCGTCGTGCGCCAGTGGCACCGACGTGTGCTCGTGCACGACCAGCCAGCGGCCGCCGCGCTGGCGCAGCACCCAGGTCAGGCGGTTGTCGAGCGAGCGCAGTTCCTGGCCGGCGGGGTCGACGGCGCGGTAGGTGAGGCTGGCGGTCAGCGTCGCCATGTCGCCCGAGACCTGCGTGCGCACGTCGTGCGCCTCGACGACGGAGCGCTGGTCGCCGAGAAAGGCGAACCAGCCCTTGGCCATCTCGCGCCAGGTGCCGATGTCGTGCACCCAGGTGCCCCACAGCTCGAAGATCTGCACGTCGTCGGAATAGATCGAGACGAAGGCGTCCGCGTCCTTGGCCAGCACGGCGGCCTGGTAGGCGGCCAGCGCGGCATGGATGGCTTGATCAGCGTCGCTCACTCGAAGTCTCCCGGCGGTTGTCCGAGCGCGGAGTATCCGATGATTTCGGGCAGGGCGGCGGAAGCGGTTCCACTTGCGCGCGGCGGCTCGCGCGAGGCCGTCATCGATGCGCAGCGCGAAGCCGCAGTCGCCGGATCGACCAGCGCGGCGGGACGACATGGCCGGCGTGCATCCTGCGATGTCGCGCAGGATGACCGCTCGAGGTGAGCCGGCGTTCAGATCCCCGCGTACCACTCGTAGCCGCGATCCTCCCAGAACCCGCCCTTGCCGCCGTTCAGGTGCGCATAGGCGTCGGCGACTTCCACGCGCATCACGTACTTGGCCTGCTTGTAGCCGAGCTGGCGCTCGACGCGCAGGCGCAGCGGCGCGCCGTGGGCCACCGGGAGCTCGTTGCCGTTCATGCCGTAGGCCAGGATCGTCTGCGGGTGGTAGGCGTCCAGCAGATCGATGCTCTCGTAGTACAGGCCCGAATCGTCCTTCGTCTCGGCGAGGTTGTCGGCACAGTGGAAGATGACGTAGCGCGCGCCCGGCTTCAGGCCCGCCAGGTCGAGCACCTGCGACAGCGGCACTCCCTGCCACTTGCCGATCGCGCTCCAGCCCTCGACGCAGTCGTGGCGCGTGATCTGGCTGCGCGTCTTCATGGCCTTCAGTTCGGCCAGCGACAACGACAGCGGCCGCTGCACCAGGCCGTCCACCTGCAGCCGCCAGTCGACGAACCGGCCCTGCAGCAGCCGCGCGTATTCCGGGCTGGCCGGCATCGACGACCCGTTGGCGCGGAACACCGGCGACACGTCGCGCTCGCCGTATTCGCGCGCCAGCGGCTGGTGGTCGAGGAGCAGGCGCTGGCTGGCCAGCGTCAGTTTCTCGGTGTTGGCGAGCGTCCCGGCGATGCGCCTGTCCTCGACGGCGCGGTCGCACCCGCCGAGGGCGAGCGTGCCGGCGCCCGCCGCCAGCGTGGTGAGCCAGCGCCGGCGCGCCTGGAACGGCGTCATGCGGCCCTTGCGGAAGGGGACGTCCGGGTTCATCGCGCGTCTCCTTCGACTTCGATCGCGTAGCGCCCGGTGATCATCGAGCGCAGGTTGTTCCAGACCCCCGACAGCAGCACCATCACGAGGTGCACCACGACGAAGGCGACCAGCGCCGACGCGAAGATGAAGTGCAGCGAGCGCGCCGAGGGCCGGCCCCCGAACAGGTCGAGCAGGAAGGGGACGGCCGAGTCCAGCCCGGGCGACATCGTCAGCCCCGTCAGCACCATGCCCGGGAGCAGCACGAACGCGACGGCCAGGTAGGTCAGCTTCTGCAGCACGTTGTAGCGGCGGGCGGCCTCGCCCTTGGGGAAGTTCAGTTTCGCGTGGTCGACGACTTCCTGCGCCAGGTGCGAGGGCGCGAGTTCGGCCTTCGTGGGGAGCAGGTCGCGCCGGAAATGCCGCGAGAGCAGCCCGCCCACGAGGTAGACGGCGCCGTTGATGGCGAACAGCCAGGCGAAGAAGAAGTGCCAGTGCCGGCCGTCGGCCAGGTCCTGGTACGACGGGATCGTCAGCCACGACGGGAAGCCGCGCGGCTGCAGGTTGCCGGCGCCGTCCTTCGACGCGCCCAGCACGCCGGTGGTCTCGACGCTCAGCGGCCCGAGGTGCAGCACGCCGCGCCAGTGGCCGTCGCTGCGCAGCGAGTCCATGGACAGCCACGCGTGGTCGTAGTCGGCGCCGTACTGGCCCCAGTACAGCCGCGGGTGGGCGTTGAAGATCTGCGCGCCCGACATCAGCAGCAGCGAGAAGCACAGGACGTTGATCCAGTGCGTCACGCGCACCAGCGCGGAGTGGCGCGGCACGAGCTGTCGGGGCGGCCGCAGCGCGCGGTGTCGGAACAGGCCCGAGGGCATCCTGGCGGTGGTCATGGCGGGCGGGGAGGTCATGGCCGTTCGTCGGACGGCGATGCCGGACCTTACACCAGCGGCGCCGCGCCGTGCATGCCTTGACGCGCGGAGAGGTCGCAGGCAAGGAACGGTGCGGCGGTGCCGGCGCGCCGTGACGACGGCCGATGCCGGCTCACGATCCGTTCTTGGGTGTCTCCGGATACAGGCCATGGGCCTGCCCGAACACCCGCGCCAGCCCGAAGATCGCGTCGATCAGCGGCGTCTCGACCCCGACCTGCGCCCCCAGCTCGCGCACCGCGCCGACCAGGCTGTCCAGCTCGATCGCGCGGCCGGCCTCGACGTCCTGCAGCATCGACGTCTTGAACGCCCCCAGTTTGCGGGTGATGGCGTGGCGCTCCTCGGGCGTCTGCGTGATCGCGAAGCCCAGGCGCTCGCCGATGCGCCCCGATTCCCGCATCGCGCCGGTCGTGAGCTTGCGCACGAGCTCGTCCCCGATGATCCGGTCCGTCGTGGCGCCGGTGATCGCGCTGATCGGGTTGGTGGTCATGTTGCCCCACAGCTTGTACCAGATGTCGCGCTGGATCATCTCGCTGGCGGTGCATTCGAAGCCGGCCGCGTCGAATGCGGCCTTCAGTGCCGCGACGCGCCCGGAGACGCCGCCGCGCGGCTCGCCGATGACCAGGCCGCGGCCCATCTGGTTGTGCGCCTTGCCGGGCTCGACGACCGATGCCGCGGCGTGCACGACGCAGCCGATGACCTGATCCAGCGGCAGGTGGCGCGCGATGCTGCCGTCGGGGTCGACGCTCTTGAGCGCGAGCCCGGCCGCGGCGCCGGACAAGCCGTGGCAGAACCACCAGGGCACCCCGTTCATCGCGGGCACGATCAGCGTGTGCGGGCCCAGCAACGGGGCGATGTGGCGGCCGACATCGGCCAGCGCCGGCGCCTTCACGGCGATGACGACGACGTCCTGCACGCCCAGCGCGGCGGGGTCGGCGCTGGCCGTGACCGGCCCCGTGATCGGGCCGGTGAAGCCGTCCACGCGCAGCCCGTGCTCGTTCAGTGCCGCCAGCGTGGTGCCGCGTGCGACGGCGCTCACCTGGTGCTGGCCGGTGGCCGCCAGCCGCGTGCCTACCAGCAGGCCGATGGCGCCGGCGCCGTAGATGCAGACTTTCATCGAGAGACCTCTCAGACCTTGAGGAATGCCGCGATGCCGATCGCGATGCCCACGCCGGCCACGCCCAGCGTGCACCACTCGAGCCAGCGGCGGCGCGTCAGCAGCGCGATGGCGGCCAGCGCGATCGCCACCTGGATGGCGGTGGTCGCCTCGGCCCAGCGGTGGTGCTCGTGCATGAGGCGTTCGCTCGTCTCGTCGAACTTCTTCGCCTCCTCCTCGAGCGACTCGGCCTTGGCCTTGATGGGTTCCTTGTCGGCCTTGTACTTCTCGATGTTCTTCGCGTAGACGTCGCGGCGATCGGCCGGCACCAGGTCCAGGGCGACCTCGGAGATGGCCTGCCGCGCATTCTTGGCCTGGTAGAAGTTCCACTGGTCGGACGCCTCTGTCTTGCGGATGGCCGCGTCGTTCTTGGCGAGCGCGGCATCGGCCTGCGTGGCGCCGCCCATGTACGAGAAGAGGGCGCCGACGGTGGCCAGCACCGCGGTGATGACGGCCAGCTGGCCGGTCATGCCCTTGGCGCCGTGCTCGATGGCGTGCTCGACCTCGTGGTCGTGGGGGCCGTGCACATGGAATCCTGAGGTCATGGAGGTTCTTTCGAGTGGGATGGCGACACCGATCCCGGTCGCCCAGCCGGCGATGGTAGCGAAGAACAATGAACGTCCCGCGGCCGCCCCGGCGCGGAAACACGCGGTTGCCGGATGGACATGTCCGCAAACGGCGCGTCCGTCGCGGTCAGCCGTGCCAACATCGGCGACCGATCATTGCAGGACCGCCATGAAGCCCGAACTCGCCACCCGATTCCACCAGCTGCACGCCGACGGCCTGCTGCTGCTCGCCAACGCCTGGGACGCCGGCACCGCGCGTCTCGCGCAGGCCGCCGGCGCGCGCGCCGTCGCCACCAGCAGTGCCGCCGTCGCCTGGGCCCATGGCTGGCCCGACGGCGACGCCCTGCCCATCGAGCTCGTGCTGCAGACGACGCGCGCGGTCGCCGCGGCCGTCGACCTGCCGGTGACGGTGGACATCGAAGGCGGCTACTCGGACGACCCGGCGCGCGTCGGCGAGCTCGTCGCCCAGGTGGTCGGTGCGGGCGCGGTCGGCATCAACATCGAGGACGGCAGCGGCGATCCCGCGCTGCTGGCGGCCAAGATCGCGGCCGCCCGCCAGGCCGCCGAGGCGCAGGGCGTCGACCTGTTCATCAATGCGCGCACCGACATCTGGCTGCGCGGCCTCGCCGAGCCCGCGCGACGCGTGTCGGAAACGCTGACGCGCGCCGCGCGCTACCGCGCCGCGGGCGCGAGCGGGCTGTTCGTGCCGGGCATCACCGACGCCGGTGAGATCGCCGCCATCGTGGGCGACTGCGGCCTGCCGCTGAACGTGCTGGCCTGGACGGGCCTGCCGGACGCCGCCCGCCTGCGCGAGCTCGGGGTGCGCCGCCTCAGCGCGGGCTCGGCCATCTCCGAGGCGACGCAGGGCCTCGTGCTGGGCTTGATGAAGCAGTTCCTGGCCACCGGCGCATTCGAGGGCGGCGACACCGGTCCGCTGGACTACCGCGCCGTGCAGGCGCTGATGGCGCGCCGCTGATGGCACGCCGCTGATGGCGCGCGGAGTCTAGGCCGCGAGCTTGAACTGCGCCATCGCGTCCGACAGGCGGATGGCCTGTTCCTTGAGGCTGTCGGCCGCGGCTGCGGTTTCCTCGACGAGCGCGGCGTTCTGCTGCGTGGCCCGGTCGAGTTCGGAGACGGCCAGGTTGACCTGGCCGACGCCGTCGGCCTGCTCGGACGACGCGTTGCGGATCTCGCCGATCGCCGCCGACACCTTCGCGACGGAGCTGTTGATCTCCGCCATCGAGGCGCAGGCGTCGTGCACCAGCGCCGCGCCGGCTGCCACGGCCTGGCCCGACTCGCCGATGATCGTCTTGATCTCCGCGGCGGCGGCCGACGAGCGCTGCGCAAGGCTGCGCACCTCGCTGGCCACGACGGCGAAGCCACGGCCCTGCTCGCCGGCGCGCGCGGCCTCGACGGCCGCGTTGAGCGCGAGGATGTTGGTCTGGAACGCGATGCCGTCGATGACGCCGATGATGTCGCCGATCTTGCTGGAATGCGAAGTGATGCGGTCCATCGTCGACGTCATGCGCGAGACGACGTCGCCGCCGGCCGCGGCCTGGGCGGCGGTGGCGACGGCCAGGTCGTCGGCCACCTGCGCCGCGGCGGCGGTCTGGCGCACGCTGCCGGAGATCTGTTCCATCGACGACGCGGTCTGCTGCAGGCCCGCGGCCGAGCGCTCGGTGCGCACCGACAGGTCCTGGCTGCCCGTGGCCACCTCCGAACTCGCCACCTGGATCGAACTGGTCGTCGCGCGCACGTCGCCCACCAGCTGGCGCAGCGACGCCTGCATGCGGTTCAGGCCGTCGAGCAGGGAGGCGACCTCGTCGCGGCCCTCGACGGCGATGGCGCGGCTCAGGTCGCCGGCGGCGACGGCCTCGACCGCCGACACGGCCTGCTTCAGCGGCGTCGTGACCGAGCGCGTGATGAACCAGGCGCACAACGCGCCCAGCAGCATCGAGACGCCGGCCAGCACGACGACGGTGGCGCGGGCACGATCGGCCTGGGCGCTGCTTTCGGCGGCGACCGCCTCGGCGACCTCGCGCTGCTGCCTGCCGAACGCGGTGACCGCGGCCATGTAGTCGCCGGCCTGCGGCAGCAGCTTCGCCTCGACCACGTCGTTGGCCGATGCATCCGCCGCGTCCAGGAGCTTGAACACCTGGTCGCGCGTGTCGACGTAGCGCTTGCGCTTGGCGCCGATGTCGGCGAACGCCGCCTTCGCCTCGGGCGACGCGGCGGCCGCCTCCAGGCCCTTCTGCACCACGGAGATCTCGGCCGAGGTTTCCTTCATCAACGGCGCCGACCACGTCTTGAGCGCCGCGACGTTGCCGGACTTGGCCAGCGCCAGCGTGCGGCTGATGTTGAGCTGCGTCATGCCGCGCCAGCGGTCGGCGTCGGCGGCCTGGCGCATCGCCGCGTTCGTCCGGGCGCTGTCGGCCTGGGCACCGGACAGCGCACGCACGCCGACCGTCGCGATGCACGTCACGAGCGCGAGCAGGGCGATGAAGCCGAGTGCGAGCCGGCGGGCGAGTTTCAGGGAATCCAGACGCAATGCCATGTCGATCAATCTCCGATGTCGTACCGGATTTCGGCCGTCGCGGGCGAAACTTGGGCACTCGGGCGATTGCATTTCCTTTGTGAACGACCGGTCCGGTTGAAGATGGCTATTTGCGCAACACCCCCTGGGTTCGTCGCCTTGGCCGAGGCCACGGTCGAGCCAAGAATGTGACGATTTGCCTCTCGCCAGCGTGCATCGTCCGCTCAACTTCCATCACCTCATGCGGGATCACTCGCTGGCGGTCGAGCTCGGCCGCATGACGGAGTGCGAGGCCGCGACGGCCGTGGCGCGCGCCATGCAGCAGTCGCTCGCCTGCGCGCGCGTGACCTTCTGGAACGTCTCGGGCGCACTCGGCCGGCGCGTGATGCGCCGTATCGCCGGCTACGACGGCCGCGCCGGCCGCGCGCTGGCCGAGCCGCTCGAACTGCAGGAAACGACGGGCGAATTCTTCAACAAGTTGCGCGAGACCGGCTTCCACGTCTGCACCGACACCGCCACCGACCCGCTGCTGCGCGACATCGTCCGCACCCACCTGCAGCCCACGCAGGGCGTGACGATGATCGTGGCGTCCTTCCATGTCGACGAACAGGTGTGGGGCCTGATCTCCTGCGTCCACGACAGCTCGCGCCGCTGGACGGCCGCGGAGATCACCGCGCTGCGCAAGTGCGCGTCGGAGCTGTCGCGGCGGCGGCTGCAGCTGGCGGAACGCTGAACGGCCCGGCGTGCGCCCGGTCAGCGCGGGCGACTGGCCGACGGCTCGAGATGCAGCGAGCCGCAATGGCCGCAGCCGCCCGGCCGCCGCACCCGGATGCGCAGGAGCAGGCGGCGCCCGCAGCGCGCGCAGGTCCAGTCCTTCGCGCACGGCTCGATGCGCGGCGGCTGGGGCGCGCACTCTTGCAGGGGCAGCGGAAGGTCGTCGGCCATGGAGCCGGCATCATCGTCGAAGGCGGGCGCGACGCGCTGCACGCTGCCTGTCGGGATTCCTTGACGGATCCGGCGCGGCGCCTTCTCGTCCTCTTGCAGCGCGGCGCCCGCGGCTACGAGCGGGCGGCGTCGAACAGGCGGCGCAGGTCCGCCGGCGCCTCGGCGAGGTGGCGCGGCGACACCGCCTGGAGCTCCTCGCGCGAGCCGAAGCCCCACAGAACGCCGCACGCGTGCAGGCCGTTGCGATGCGCGGAGGTGATGTCGACATCGCGGTCGCCCACCATCAGGGACTGCGCATCGACGGCGCCGGCCTCGCGCAGCACCTGCAGCTGCTGCCACTTGTGCACGCCGATGTCGCCGCCGCTGACGAATGCGAACAGCTCGCGCAGGCCGAAGTGCCGCAGGATGGCCTCGGCGAAGTCCGCGCGCTTGGAAGTGCACAGTCCGAGCGTGGCGCCGGCATCGCGCAGCGCGTGCAGCATCTCGGGGACGCCGTCGTAGAGCGTGTTCTCGGCGAAACCCGACTCGCCGTAGCGGCGGCGGTAGTCGGCGATCAGGCGCGAGTGCACGGTCGGGTCGTCGCTGGCCGTCAGCTCGACGGCCGACTCGTACAGCGGCGGCCCGATGTAGCGCGCGAGCGCCTGCGGTTCGCGCTCGGGCAGGCCCTGGAGCCTCAGCGCGTGGTTGATCGAGCGCGCGAAGCCCTCGAGCGGGTTGCTGAGCGTGCCATCGAGATCGAAGACGACGACGCGGCGGCCCATCGGCATCAGCGCGCGGCGTGCGTGCGCCGATAGCTCACGAACGCGAAGTCGAAGTCGTTGGGCGCGGCGGCGTGGTGGCGCTCGCGGCCCGTCTCGACGAAGTGGTTGCGCGGCCACGCCGGGAAGCGCGCGTCGCCCTCGAAATCCCTGTCGATCTCGGTCAGCACCAGTTCGTCGGCGTGAGGCAACGCCAGCGCATAGAGCTCGGCGCCGCCGATCACGAACGCGCGCAGGCCGTGCGGGTTGGACGAGACGGACTCGAGCGCCTTCTCGAGCGCCTGCTCGAAGTCGTGCACGACCACGGCGCCGTCCGCCTGCCAGTCCCGCTGGCGCGTGAGCACGATGTTGGCACGCCCCGGCAGCGGCCGGAAGCGCGGCGGGATGGAGTCCCAGGTCTTGCGGCCCATGATCACCGGGTTGCCCATCGTGGTGCGCTTGAAGAACGCCATGTCCTCCGGCAGCTTCCACAGCAGCGCGTTGTCGTGGCCGATGACGCCGTTGCGCGCCACCGCGGCGATCAGCGCGACCTTCATACCGCCACCGGCGCCTTGATGGCCGGGTGGTGCTGGTAGTCGAGCACCTCGAAGTCCTCGTAGTCGTACTCGAGGATGGACGGCGGCCGCCGCTTGATGTGCAGCGTCGGGTAAGGGAAGGGCGTGCGCGCGAGCTGGGTGTCGACCTGTTGCGCGTGGTTGGCGTACAGGTGGCAGTCGCCGCCGGTCCAGACGAAGTCGCCGACGTCGAGGTCGCACTGCTGCGCCAGCATGTGCGTGAGCAGGGCGTAGCTGGCGATGTTGAACGGCACGCCCAGGAAGATGTCGGCGCTGCGCTGGTAGAGCTGGCACGAGAGCTTGCCGCGGCCGCCCTCGGTCTCGGGCGGGGCGACGTAGAACTGGAAGAACGCGTGGCAGGGCATCAGCGCCATCTTCGGCAGGTCGGCGACGTTCCAGGCGCTGACGATGATGCGGCGCGAGTCCGGGTTGGTCTTCAGCTGCCTGACGACCTCGGCGATCTGGTCGACGTGGCCGCCGTCGGGCGTCGGCCACGAGCGCCACTGCACGCCGTAGACGGGCCCCAGGTCGCCGTCCTCGCGTGCCCATTCGTCCCAGATCGTGCAGCCGCGCTCCTGCAGCCACTTCACGTTGGAGTCGCCGCGCAGGAACCACAGCAGCTCGAGGATGATGGACTTCAGGTGCACCTTCTTGGTGGTCACCAGCGGGAACCCCTCGGACAGGTCGAAGCGCATCTGGTGGCCGAACAGGCTCGTGGTGCCGGTGCCCGTGCGGTCGGCCTTGAAGCGGCCCTGGTCGCGCACCAGGCGCATGAAGTCTTCGTATTGCGAGCGGACGGGGCGGGTCATGGGGCCGATTTTACCGGTCGAGCCATGCCGGCCGCGGGGCCGGGGATTGCCGCTTGCCGCCCTGGCGCCGCGCGACGACCGTTCATACGTCACGCCGGGCGCGCCCGGCCGCTCGGGATTTCCCGTGACCGTGATCAAAGTCCTTCATAGTCGCGCGGGCACGCCGACAATGCTGGATGAGCCTGACGGTGCCCGTGGCTCATCCGCGGCGGGCACGGCCGGGTCGCCGGCACGGTCTGTCGGGCGTCGTCGGGCATCGTGCCGCACGAGGGCACCAGGAGCGCGGAAGAAGTGATTCGCAGGACGAGCGTCCAGGTCGAAGCCGGTCAGGCGGGCGCGGGGGCGCGCGTGCGCGCCGGCGCCCGCAGCGCGTTCGCCGGCGTCCTGGCGGCCTTCGTCCTCGCCGTGGCCGCGCAACCGGCGCCGAACGCCGCGCCCGCCGCTCCCGCCGCCGCCTCGGCTGCGGCCGCCAGCATCGGCTGGGGCCGCATGGCCAACACCGTGTTCGAACACCTGGGCCAGCACGACGGCCTGCCGCATGCCATCGCCACCGGCGTCACCGAGGATGCCCAGGGCTACCTCTGGGCCAGCACGCAGGACGGCGTGGCCCGCTGGGACGGCTACCGCTTCAAGGTCTATCCGGCCCTGCCGGACGATCCGCATGGCCTGCCGGTCAGCTATGTCCGCACCATCGCGAGCGACCGGCAGGGCCGCGTCTGGGTCGGCATGGACGGCGGCGGCGTGGCCCGCTTCGACGCGGCCCTCAACGGCTTCATCCGCTTCGGCGGCTCGACGGTGGTGCAGCTCTCGCCCGACGCCGAGGGCGGCATGTGGGCCGCGAGCACCACGGGCCTGATGCACGTGCGGGCGTCCGGCAAGGTCGAGGACGCCTGGCCGCACGGCGGCAATGCCGATCCGCTGCCCGAAGCGTCCGTGACGGCCGTGCTGCAGGACCACGGCGGCGCAGTCTGGGTCGGCACCGCCTCCGGCCTGGTCGAACGCTTTCCCGACGGCCGTCGCGGCCGGCGCATCGAACTGCCCGGCAACGCCGACGGCGGCGTGCCGGTCGATTCCCTCTACGAGGATGCGCACGGCCAGATCTGGATCGGCACTAACCTGCACGGCGTGATGGTGCTCGACCCGGGCAGCGGCCGCGTCTCGCGGCTGCAGCCGGCGGGCGCGGCCGACCCCGGGCTGCTGACCGACAGCGCCTCCGCGTTCGAGGAGAACGGCAACGGCGAGGTGTGGATCGGCACGTCGACGCGCGGCCTGCTGATCGCCGACACCGACTCGCTGCAGGCCCGCCGCGTCGTGCGCGACCGCAGCGTGCCGAGCAACCTGCAGGCGAACTGGATCTGGGGCCTGCACCGCGACCGCGGCGGCGAGATGTGGGTGGCGTCCACGACCGGCCTGAGCCGCACGCGCCCGCAGCAGGACGCGATCCTGTCGCTGTTCTCGTCCGACGGCTCCGCGTGGACCGATCCCTACGTGTTCTCGGTGGACGTGGACGCCCGCGGCGTCGTCACGCTGGGCCAGAAGAACGGCATCGAGGTGATCGACCCGATCGAGCACAAGATGGCCGCGCTGCTGGGCGGCGCCGAGGACGATCCGTCGCATCCGCCCGCGATCAGCAACGCCACGGCCGTGGTGCACACCGCCGACGGCACGCGCTGGATGGCCTCGCGCGACGGCCTGTTCCGGCTGGCGCCCGGCGCCCGCAAGCTCGAGACCATCGCCATGCCCGAGCGCGGCGCCGTCAAGGGCGTCATCGCGCTGGAGGTGGACGGCTCGACCCTGTGGGTGGGCGGCAAGGGTGACGGCATCTGGCAGCTGGACCTGGACTCGCCCACGCACGCGATGCGCCAGCCCGTGCCCGCGAGCGCGCTGACCGACCCCGAGGTCAACGCGATCGTCCACGGCCCGGACGGCGCGATGTGGATCGCCACGAACAACGGCCTGAACCTGCTGCGCCCCGGCCAGCCGGTGCAGCGCATCATGCCGGTGGCCAACGACCCGACCGGCCTGTCCCCGGCCGTCATCAACACGCTGCTGACCGACCGCCAGGGCCGGCTCTGGGTGGGCAACAACGCGGGCGTGCAGATCCTGGAGAAGTTCGACGCCGCCGGCCGCGCGGTGTTCCACCACATCGGCAAGGGCGACGGCCTGACCAGCGAGAACATCGACACGATGCTGATGGACGCGAACGGCCGCGTCTGGATCAGCACCGACGACGGCATCGCCGTGGTCGACCCGGCGACCTACGCGCTGCGCGTGCTGCATCCGGCCGACGGCGCGGCGATCTCCACGTACTGGGTCAACTCCGGCGCCGTCGGCCCCACCGGCGAGCTGTTCTTCGGCGGCCTGGGCGGCCTGACCGTCATCCGGCCCGAGCGCCTCACGCACCGCGTGTACTCGGCGCCGCTGGTGGTCACCGACGTCGAGATGGGCGGCAAGCCGGCCGCCCTCGCCGACGCGAGCGGCCGCAAGCAGCTGACCGTGCCGCCGGAGGCGGGCGGCTTCTCGGTGGAGTTCTCTCTGCTGGACTTCACGGCGCCCGAGCGCAACCGCTACGCATACTGGCTCGAGGGCTACGACAAGACCTGGCGCGAGGTCGACACCACGCACCGTTCCGCCGGCTACACCAACCTGTCGCCCGGCCGCTACGTGCTGCACATGAAGGCGGCCAGCCGCGACGGCGCATGGACGGAGCGCCCGCTGGAGGTCGACGTCGACATCCTGCCGGCCTGGTACCAGACCTGGTGGTTCGACCTGCTCAAGGTGCTCGCCGTGCTGCTGGTGATCGCCGCGGTGGCGGCCGTGCGCGTGCGCTACGTGCAGCAGCGCAGCAAGGAGCTGGCGCGGCTGGTGGAGCAGCGCACGCAGGAGCTCACCAAGCTGCAGCACCAGCTCGAGGAGCTGGCCTACAGCGACGCGCTCACCTCGCTTCCGAACCGACGCATGTTCGGCGACTACTGCCGCCAGATGATCGCCGCGGCCGAACGCCAGGACTCGGGCTTCGCGCTGCTGCTGATCGACCTCGACCACTTCAAGCAGGTCAACGACACGCTGGGCCACGACGCCGGTGACGCGCTGCTGGTGGAGACGGCACGCCGCCTGCGCGAGGTCGCCCGCAAGGCCGACGTCGTGGCGCGCCTGGGCGGCGACGAGTTCGCGATCCTGCTGGCCGACACCGGCGTGCCGAGCGCCGTCGACATCGTCTGCCACCGCATCTGCGAGGCCTTCGACGCGCCGATCCCGTACGCGGGCCACGACATGCGCACGAGTCCCAGCATCGGCGTGGCGCTGTTCCCGTCGGACGGCGCGACGCAGGACGAGCTCTACAAGTCCGCCGACGTCGCGCTGTACGTGGCCAAGCGCGAAGGGCGCCGCACCTGGCGCTTCGCGCAGCGCAAGGGCCGGGCCACCGTCACGCGGCTGGGCGGCGCGGCGAACGCGGCCACCGGCACCGACGGGCCCGCGGACTGAGCCGCGGCGGCGCCCTCAGTGGCTGCCGCCCAGGTAGGCCGCCTGGACCGCCGGGTCGTTCTTGAGCTTCTCGGCCGGGCCGTGCACGGCGATGCGGCCGTTCTCCAGCACGTAGCCGTAGTCCGCCACGTTGAGCGCCGCGGCGGCGAACTGCTCCACCAGCAGCATGGTGACGCCCTCGGCGCGCAGCCGCGAGATGATGCGGAACACCTCGTCGACCAGGATCGGCGCGAGCCCCATCGACGGCTCGTCCAGCAGCACCACCTCGGGGTTCATCATCATCGCGCGCGCCATCGCGAGCATCTGCTGCTCGCCGCCCGACAGCGTCCCCGCCAGCTGCGTGCGGCGCTCCTTCAGGCGCGGGAAGTAGTCCATCGCGCGCTCCAGGTCGGCGGCGATGTCCCCCCTGGCGCGCGCGCCGGTGTAGCGCGGGAACGCGCCCAGCAGCAGGTTGTCGTTGACCGACATCGTGGCGAACACGCGCCGCCCCTCGGGCGAGTGGGCCAGGCCCAGCCGTGCGATGCGATGCGAGTCGCGACCCGTGATGTCCACGTCGCCGAGCATGACCTTGCCTTCGCGCGGCGCGATCATGCCGGAGATGGCGCGCATCGTCGTCGTCTTGCCGGCGCCGTTGCTGCCTATCAGCGTGACGACCTGGCCCTTGGGCACCTCCAGCGAGATGCCGTGCAGGACCTCGACCTTGCCGTAGCCGGCGTGCAGGTTCGTGAGAGTGAGCATGGTCTTTGCGCGCTTCGTAGTGGTGTGCGCCGTCAGGCGCTTGCTTCGATCAGGCTCCCGGGAAGCGAGGGTCGCCACCCGAGCCGAACCGGGCGCCCCCTTGGCGGGCAGTGACCGGCGGGAGCGTGGGGGTCGTCATTCACCGCCCAGGTAGGCCTTGATGACCTGCGGATCGGACTGCACCGCGGCGGGCGTGCCTTCGGCGATCTTCTGGCCGAAGTCCAGCACGGTGACGACGTCGCACACCGACATCAC
>Ga0068857_100000735_pt1 | contig 24402 bp, 22 predicted proteins | sample KBSCornC72_FD_66591 | JGI IMG/M metagenome (GOLD analysis project Ga0068857, IMG submission 66591) | Corn rhizosphere microbial communities from Kellogg Biological Station, Michigan, USA - KBS Corn C7-2 | ecosystem: Host-associated > Plants > Roots > Rhizosphere > Soil ...
GTGGTTTGGGGGTTGCCGGTGACGGTGACGCCGCGGCCGCGGCGGAATTCGAGTAGGCCCTCGTCGCGGAGGGTGCGCAGGGCGCGCAGCACCGTGTTGGTGTTGACGCCGAGGACGGCTGCCAGGTCTTTGGCTGGTGGCAGTCGCTCGCCGGGGAGCGCTTCGCCGTCGGCGATCGCGCGTCGGAGCTCGGCGGCGACTTGTTGGTGCAGCGCGAGCGGGTCGTCGCGGCTGATCTTGACATCTGCCATGGTGCTATGCATACTAGCGTCATTCGATGAGGGTTGCATCCCTGCGATGAGTATTTTTCCGCCACCCGAGCGCGACCTGCTTCCAGCCGAGCCGGGGTCTGATCCGGATGATCTGGAAGCCATCATCGAGGAGGCACGCTGCCGGGCGCGACGGCGGCGCCGTGGGTACGGCGCTTGCGCTCTTGTGGTCGTGGCGGCTGGCTTGGTCGCGTACCTCGGCTTCAGCAATGGCGGCTCTGCGGTTTCCAAGGTCGGACACGATTGGCCTGCCGTGGCGCTTCCCCCGGCCGGCCCGGCCGGCTTGACGCCGGCGGCGGACATCCAGGGCGGCGAGATCACCGCGCTCGCTGTTGATCCGCACTCACCGGAGACGGTGTTTGCGGGCACGCGTACCGTGGGCCTGTTCAAGAGCACGGACGGGGGCGATAGCTGGCAGCCGCTGACCAACGGTTTGCGCGCGACGCTGATCGGCTCGCTGGCGATCGCTCCAACGGATCCCCAGACGGTCTATGCCGGCACCGGTGTCGGCGTGTTCAAGACCACGGACGGTGGTGCCACCTGGCGCGCCGCAAGCGAGGGACTGTTTGGCAAGGAGAGTGTGTATCAACGCCAATGGCGGCTGGAAGAGGGATACGTGCGGAAACTGGTCGTCGACGCTCGCGACCCCGACACGGTGTACGCAGGCACCTACCAGCGAGGCTTTTTCACAACCACCAACGGCGGGACGAGTTGGCAACATGTCAGCGCCCGCGGCGTGGTGGCAATCGACCCAAACGACCGCGCCACGATCTATGCCGCAGGAAACGAGAAGGCGCAGACCGTGCGTATCTCGAGGAGCACCGACGCCGGCAGCACCTGGCGCACTGTCGGTCCGCGGCGAGCGCACTGGCCCCTCGACAGCATCGACATCGATCCGCAGGATTCGCAAACGCTTTATGCGAGCTCGGCCTACGGTGTGCACAAGAGTGTGGATGGTGGGCGCACGTGGCGTGCTCTCAGTCTGCCGGGCAGATGGGTGGAGTCGTTCGCCATTGATCCGCGGAGTTCAAAGACGCTGTATCTGGGCTTTGACGCCGGCCTTTTCAAGAGCAGGGACGGCGGTCGCAGCTGGAGGGTGCTCCATGTCGGGCGGGCGGCTCGTAGTTCGATCGATGCGCTGGCGATCGCTCCGACGAGTTCCGCGACGATCTACGCAGGTACCCGAGCCGGCGTCCTCAAGAGCAGCGACTCGGGCCGAAGCTGGGAGGTCGCGGCCGCAGGCATGACCGCGGCACGGGTGGGCGCCCTTGCCGCTCCCACTCGCGATTCTGCGTACGCCCTCGTCTGGCAGCAGGGCCTGTTCAAGCGGGTGCATCGCGACTGGCGACCCGTCCTCGTTGGATCACAGGGTGTGGATTTCAGGATGCTCGCCGTCGACCCGCAAAGGCCCAAGACGGTCTATGTGGTCGAGTGGGATGGTCCCATCTTCAGAACGAGGGACGGCGGCGAGCACTGGACAAGGCTGCCCAGGCCGCCGGTTTCGAAGAACACGGAAATCACGGCGCTGGTGGTCGACCCGCGAAACCCGCGGATCCTGTACGTGGGCACGAACGCGTATGGCGTCGGGGTCGACGGAGTGTTCAAGAGCAGCGACGGTGGCGCGACGTGGCACGCGCTCGCGAGGAACGGACTCGGCCCAAGCGAGGTCTCGGTGCTCGCGATCGACCCACGGTCTCCCAATGTCCTGCATGCGGCCGGTGTTTCCTATTTCAACTCGAACGATGCCGGCGCTACCTGGAATGACCGCCCCTACGTCGAGCAATCATCTGGCGATGTGCGCGTGCTCGCTCTCGACCCAAGCGAGCCGGCGACGCTCTACGCAGGTACCCAAGGGGCCGGCGTTCTCACGACGGACGGACGCGTAGGTACCGCAGGAGCCGGCGTCTTCAAGAGCACAGACGGAGGCACGCACTGGCGCGACTTGAATGTGAGCTTCAAAGATCAGCCCATCAACGCGCTTGCCGTGAACCCGCAGGCCCGCCAGACGGTCTTCGCCGGTACCGATCAAGGACTCTTCGTCAGCATCGACGGCGGCAGGCATTGGGACCGCTACCAGGCCGGCGAGCTCCTCGCACGAGGCATCAACGACCTCGCCATCGATCCGACGGGGAGCATCCTCTACGTCGGCGGCAACGCCGGTGTATTCGAGCTGCGCCTTGCCAGCCACTGAGCGCGGGGTACCCGACCGCAGTGGAGGTCGGTGGGTCTCTGGAGAGCTGCCAGCCCTTCGGCGCGACGTTGCCGGCCTCCGCATCGCAAGCCGCGCTCGCCGAGCTCTGAGCGTTTCGACCGGCGCCCGAAAAGACGTCATCCGAACCGGATGATGCACCGCCATCGCCGGTGGCTCAGTGTGTGCGGACAGCGTGCCTTGGTTCCGGTCGACGGCAGGGGCCGCTGGTCGTAGTTGAGGATGTTCTGACATCCCGGTCAGCCGTTGAAGGCGCCGGCCGGGTGGGGAACCTTGATCGATAGAGCAGGAGAGCTCGTAGGGTCGCCACGCTCGGGTTTGCTCTTGGCGACGAAGGAGGAGGCGTTGTCGTGAATACCACGGCATCTGAGATGGGTGCAAGCGGCGTCGGGAAGGTCGCGGCGAAGGGTGGGCGTGCGAGCGGATCGCGGGCGGGCGGTGCGGTCGCTCATCCGAGCCTGTCTGAGCGGTCGGCACGGGGGCGGGCCAGGCGGAAGGACGTCCCGCGATCGAGCCATGCCGAGTTCGAGCCGGGGCCTGACCGGCCCGACCCGGTCGGTCTGCTCCAGAGTCAGGCGGTGTCGCGGGTGCCGGAACTGGTGCCGATCCGGTATGGCCGGATGCTGGCGTCGCCGTTCGCGTTCTATCGAGGTGCGGCGCTGATCATGGCGGCGGACCTCGCGCATACTCCCGACTCCGGGATCCGGGTTCAGGCGTGCGGCGACGCGCACCTGTCCAACTTCGGCGTGTTCGCCTCGGCCGAGCGGAAGCTGACGTTCGATCTGAACGACTTCGACGAGACGCTCCCCGCTCCGTGGGAGTGGGATGTCAAGCGCTTTGCCGCGAGCCTCGCGGTCGCCGGCCGCGAGAACGGCTTTCCACGACAGGATTGCGATGCCGTGGTGCGACATGCTGTCCGGGAGTACAGGTACGCGATGCGGCAGTTCGCCAGCATGCCGAACCTGGCGGTCTGGTATGCCGCTTTGGACATCGAGGCGGAGCTTGCGCAAGTGCGCTCCCAGTTCCGCGCGAAGCGCATCAAGCGCACCGAGAAGAACCTCGCCAAGGCTCGGACGCGCGACAGCATGGCCGCCTTCTCAAAACTCACTCACGTGGTCGACGGCGAGCCCCGCATCATCAGCGACCCACCGCTGATCGTCCCCGTCGAAGAGCTGTATCCACAGGCGACGGCCGACGATGTCCTCGGGGTTTTGCGGGAGTTCATCCGCGGCTACCGGCGGTCGCTGCAGACGGACCGTCGGGTGCTGCTCGAGCAGTTCCGGTTCGTCCACCTCGCGCGCAAGGTGGTCGGGGTCGGCAGCGTCGGTACACGCGCCTGGATCGCGCTGTTCCTTGGCCGCAACGGCGAGGATCCACTGTTCCTCCAGGTCAAGGAAGCACAGGCGTCCGTGCTCGAGGAGTTCGCCGGGAAGAGCGTTTACGCCCGCCACGGCGAGCGGGTCGTGGCCGGGCAGCACCTCATGCAGGCCTCAAGCGACATCTTCCTCGGATGGCGCACGATGGCCAACCCGATCGAGGGCGTCGAGCGAAACTTCTACGTGAGACAGCTAAAGGATTGGAAGGGATCCGCAGAGATCGAGAGCATGGATCCCGCCTCAATGAAGGTCTACGGCAGACTTTGCGGCTGGACGCTCGCACGCGCCCATGCGCGCTCCGGTGATCGCGTTGCGATTGCCGCATATCTGGGCAGCGCAGACACATTCGACCAAGCGATCGCGTCTTTCGCCGAGTCGTACGCCGACCAGAACCAGCGTGACTATGACGCGCTGCAAGCCGCTGCGGACACGGGCCAGATCGAGGTGCAGACCGGGCTGTAGCCCGCCCCACACGCATTGCGCAATGCTGAGTGCCTCCTCAGGACTCGGTGGCGTGGGTGGTCGGCCGCTGTGCGGGGAGACCTGCGTGTTCCGCTCAACCAGGGGGTTCCCATGCCAACTTTCCGGGCGCCCGCTGGCCAGCGGCGGGCCTGATGAACGCGCCGATGGGTCGGTTACGAGCCGACTGGGTCTGTGATGCCGGCGGGCCCCGGTTCCTGCCTGGGGAGGCGTAGTGCGGCGAGGAGTCCGAGGAGGGCAAATCCGACGAGGACGATGATGGCGACGACGTACGACCTGGTTCCCAGCGAGATGGCAGAGACGAGGATCGTGCCGGCGATGGCCGTGCCGAACGAGGAGCCGAGGTTAGAGACGCTGCGGGAGAGCCCCGAGATCTCGCCCTGCCGCTCCTCGGGGAAGCTCGACTGGACGACGTTCACGGACGGCGTCAGCATCGCGCCCACGCCGAGTCCGAACAGGAACAATCCCAGCAGGAACGCGATTGCTCGCTGGGATGTGTCCACAAAGGGGATCATGAGCGCCAACCCGGCGACTGCCGCGACGAACCCGGCGGCGATCAGCCCACGCTGGGAGTACCGTGCCGCCAAGCTGCGTGCGGCGAGCGACGTGATCAGGATGCCGGCGGTCGCCGACGTGAAGATCAGCCCGGTTCTGATCGGGCTGTATCCGTGCACCTCCTGCAGATAGACGGAGACGACGAAGGACGTTCCCATCATGATCAGCCATTGCATGTTCTGCGTGGCCAGCGCCAGGTTGCAGGTCCGGTTTCGGAACAGGCTGGTCGAGAGCAGCGGCTCCCGCCCGGCTTGTTCGACCCGGCGGATGTAGGCGTAGAAGCCGAGCAGCAGCGCGACGCCGACCGCCACGAGTACCCCACACAACGCGTTGTTGACGCCGGCCTGGAGGATGCCCGCCACGATGAAGAACATCCCCACCGCGGATAGGACGGCCCCGATCAGGTCGAAGGGTCGGTTCGGATCAGCGGGGAGCGGATCGGTCAGGTTGCGGCTGAGCAGGACGATGACGACCACGATCAGGGCCTGGAAGATAAATGCCGCCCGCCAGTCGATCCAGGTGGCGATCACGCCGCCGATCAGCGGACCCGCCGCTGCGCCGATTCCGCCCATGCCGCTGATCGCGCCGAACGCCCACGCCCGCGACGTCGTGTCGGTGAACCACAGCGTCGCCAGGATGTACACCGGCGGGATCAGGAGCGCCGTTCCGACGCCCTCCAGGATCGAGTTGCCGATGATCAGCACGCCGAGGCCGGGCGCGATCGCGCTCAACAGGGCGCCGACGGCGAACAGCGCCAAACCGCCGATCAGGCACCGCTTCCGGCCCCAGCGGTCGGTCAGCTTGCTGCACGGGATCATCAGGATCGCCATCGTCAGCAGAAACAGGGTAATGACCGTCTGCACGCCCTTGACGTCCGTGTCCAGATCGTCGCTGATGTCGGCGATCATCACGTTCATGTTCGAGCCCGCGAAGCTGCAGATGAACTGCGCCAAGGCCAGCGGCGCGATCAATCTACGCGAGCTACGAATCGCCTCACCAGCCGAGGAGCTCATCGGCGCGCCTTCCGATCTGCGGCGCGACCGAGCGCCGTCTGACCCCACGGCCAAACTCGGCCGCCATGCCGAGAAGCCGTGTCGGTTGGGCGAGATTGCGCACGAAACACGAGAACGCCTTTCGTCGGACCCGACTACCCTAGCCCTTGGCGTCCTCGTTCCCCGGCACATGTCTCGTTGTTGAAGCAGGACGACGTCGCGGTTGCGCCTCAGGGGCGTCGGCACGCGGCGAATGGAACACCTGGACTCCTGTCAGCGGGCGAGAGTGGGCGACCCACGTTGCCGGGCCGCCCACCCGTCAATGCGCGCTAGAACGCCGTGCGGAACTTCTCCAGCACGCCGACCCAGCCGCCGTCGTAGTTCGACCGGCTGGTGGCGCCGTTCTCCAGGCGCTGCCAGCCGCCGTGCTCGAGCTCGACCCGCGTTCCTTCGCCCTCGGGCGTGAACCGCAGCTCCAGTTCCGTCTCGGCCATGTCGGCGTCGAAGCCCGGGCGCCACGTCATGCGAAGGCGCCGCGACGGCTCCCAATCGAGGACGCGGCCCCAGACCTCCTTGCGGCCGTCCTTCGCGGTCTCGACGAGCTCGCCGTCGATGAAGGCCAGGCGCTCGGCGTCGTCGCCGAAGACGCCGTGCGTGGCGAGCGGCCACCACGTCTCGATCTGATCGGTGAAGACGCGGAACGCCGTCTCGGGGCTCGCGTCGACGACGATGGTCTTCCGTACCGCCTCGGTCGTTTCAGTCGTGCTCACTTCTTCCTCCCTTCGTCCTGTTCGACCGCTTGTTTGAAGCTCTCGAGCGCGTCGGACCAGAAGCTGTCGAAGTAGTCGCGGAGCTCGGCGAGGCTCGCAGTGTCGACGCTGTAGACCCGCCGGGTTCCGTCGCGTTGCTCGGTCACGAGACCCGCCTCCTTCAGCACGCGGAGATGCTGCGACACGGCGGGGCGGCTGACCGGCAGTCCGCGAGCGAGCTCGCCGACCGCGCGTGGGCCGTTGCGGAGCCGCTCGAAGATCGTCCGTCTCGTTGGATCGCCGAGTGCTTGGATGGCCACTGAGTAAGCCATGACTTACAGTAAGCATATGCTTACGGATTGACGGTGTCAAGTAGCTGCGGGTGGAGGGCGGTTGGAGGTTCGAGGCAAGCCGCGCGGGCATGCCCGTCTTGGAAAGCGCGGCACTGCCGGGTGGCGCCATTCCGGTGATGAACCGCGAGCTCGAGGTCGTCGCCCAGCGCCGGCGCCAACGCGACCGGAAGAACCACATCACCACGCCTACCGGCGCATGATCGAAAAGCGCCTGCGGCTGGGACTCGTCGGCGCCGGGCGCGTGCCACCCCGCAATCGCGGCGCGCCTACCAGGCGCTGGGCCGCTCCCGCGGACCAGCCGACGCTAACGCCGCCACCGGGGCGGCGGCGGCATGGTCCTGGTCGCTCAGCGAAGCCAGCGTTCCCACCGAACATGCGGAATCTCGCTGGCTCGGCGAGCTTGGAGGCCGTTCAGCGCTCCAAAATGGAGTCTCGACTCGAAACCCGGCCAAACCTGAGAACGGATACGAGAACAACGGAGGCTGCGGGGCAGGGACTCGAACCCCGACTACCTGATCCAGAGTCAGGCGTCCTACCATTAGACGACCCCGCAAAGGAGGTGCAGCTTACCAAAGGGCGTGATCGGCCCTGCTGCCCGGGACCTTAGAGACGGAAGCTCGAGAGCAGCCGCTTCTCGGTCTCGCCCTCGATCTCGACCTCGACCTCGATGTGGTCTTCCAGCCCCGATCCGCGCAGCTTGGAGCGCAGGAGGTTGTCGACCTGGTAGAGACCGGAGGAGTTGTTCATGACCACCTGGACGAGCACGCGGCCGCCGCTCTCCGCGGAGCGGATGTTGACCTCCTCGATTGCCGCTGCCGACAGCGAGTGGATCGAGAGCCGGCCCGACTCGAACGGGATCCGGGAGCGGCCCTTGGCCATGTCGAGGGCGTCGGCCACGCGGACGACGCCGGCCTCCACGGACAGCGGCTGACCGTCGGAGCGGTGGCAGATGATCGTCTGCAGCACCTCGGCCTGGATGATCGTGCGCTCCGGCTCCTCGTACAGGCCCTCCAGCAGGTCGGGTAGGCGGTCGGCGGCCAGGAACAGGCTCATCTCCTCGTGGTTGTGGCGGTGGATGGCCATGCCCAGGCAATGGGTCAGGCAGCCCAGCACGACCACCACCTCGGCGTCCTCCTGGCGCATGCCGTAGTCCTTGACCATGCCCGGCTCGACGCCGGCCCGGCGCAGTTCGCGCAGCAGCTTCAGCCCGATGTTGGTCACGATCTGGATGTGCACCCACGAGTGGTCGTTGATCTGCAGCCGGGTGACGGCGTTGACGTTGGCGGCGTGCCACAGCGCCTTCAGGCCGGCGTCGGCGTTGGCCCGGTCGACCACGTCGCGCAGCGTGCGATTGCCGCGGGCGGGAAGGTTGATCCGCATGTCCCGCACCGCCTCGGCGGGGGTCATCCGGGCGCCGCGCTCGGCGCGGACGCTCACCGGGGTGCCGGGGGCCGGCTCGGAACCGGCGGGGACTTCCTCGGGGTCTGGTGCGGTCGGCTGGTCTGATGCCTCCACTGGCGGGAGGCTATCTCAGCGGCCCTTCGGCAGCACGCGCCAGCCAAAGGCGAACGCGTCATGGAACCACCCGGCGCCGTCGCCCATGTAGTCGAGCGTGACACCGGCGCCGCTGCCGTGGCTGTTGATCGTCCAGCCATTTCCCAGGTAGATGCCGGTGTGGTAGATCGTGCTCGAGTCGGTCAGTCGGCCCCTGGGGTTCGAGCTCCAGAACAGGATGTCGCCGGGGCGCAGGTCGGCGCGCGCGATCCGCTTGGCGAACGGCACGTGCGCCGACATGTCGTAGGTGGTGCGCCAGGCGATCTGGGCATCGCCACTCCAGCTCGTGCCGTCGGCCAGGGTGTAGGTCTGCGACTTCAGCACCCACCAGACGAACCCGGAGCAGTCGAACCCGCCTTGGACTCTGGTGCCGAACAGGGTCTGGGGCGAGGGCGATGTGCCGCCCCAGATGTAGGGCGCCCCGGCGTACCGGATGGCGAAGCCGAGCACCTGCTTCTTCAGCGGGGTGTAGGCGGGAAGGGCGGTGGTGACCGCCTCCTGGTTGGTCACCGCCCAGCGCCACCAGCCGGACAGGTGACCGAGCTGGTAGGCCTGCACCGCCAGATGCGTGCGCTTGAGCTGGGACGACGGCCAGGTTTCCCAGTCGTCCGCGCCCGCCGGCGCGTTGTAGCGGCCGCCCGCCTGGCGGACGGACTGCTCGGCGCCGAATCCCCTGGGCAGCGGCGGCCGCCAGCCGTCGGCGGCGCGCAGCGTGTTCAGCTTCCTGGCTGAGCTCCGGATCCCCAGTATCCGCACGGTCGCGCGGTCGAACTCGAGCTGGGTGATGGCGCCGCGGGGGCCGTCGCCGGCGGTGATCCACCCGGCCGTGACGGCCTGGGTGAAGGCGTCCGGCTGGAAGGGCACGTTGTTCACCCGCTGGTTGGCGTGGGCGAGCACCCGGGCCGCCGCGGCCCTGGTTGCGAGTGCGCCGGGCCGGAACCGGCCGTCGCTCAGCGCGCCCATCCATCCCTGGTCGACCGACCAGACGATCTGCGATCGCGCCCAGAAGCCGCTGGCGACGTCGGACGGCGCGGCCGCCGCGCTCGCCCCGGAGGGAGCGGCGAGCGCGGCGAACGCGACGGCGCTCGCGATGATCCCCGTTCTCAGACCCACAGTGGATCTAATCGAACAAAATGCAAGAAGTCTTTAGTAAGGAGACTGTTACCCCGGTTGCTGGAGGAGGCGGAGGATGATGTCGGTCTTGCCGTTGCCGTCGAACGGGACGAGATCGGCGGCGCTGCTGTCGAAGCTGGCCGTCGTCCCGTCGGCACTGACCCAGACCGCGGTCGACGATCCGCTGCTGGGGCTCTCGCCGGCCATGCTGGCGATGATCGCCCGGCCCGCCGAGACGTCCCAGACCACGGCCTGGGTGGAGCCGGCGGGGAGTCCCGGCAGGGACGCATCGTTGCTGGGGAAGGCGACGTAGCGGCCGTTGCCGGAGATCCGCGCTGTCGACGGTGTCGTCAGCGGGATCCGGGTGAAGCCCTGGCGCGAGCTGACGTAGATGTCCCAGCTGCCCGCGCGGTCGCCGCGCGCGAGCGGCGCCATCGTCATGAATGCCACCCGCCGGCCGCTGTCGCTGATCGTGGGGAAGAGGCTGCGGCCGCCGGCGCCGGAGACGCGGCGGAGGGTGCCTGTTCCCCTGTCGGCCACGTACACGTCCCAGCTGCCCGGCTGCTCGTGGGCGGCCAGGTTGGAGGCGGTGGTCGAGAAGGCGATGAAGCGGGCATCGGGCGTCATCGACACCATCTGGGTATCGCTTGGGCCGTTCGCCTGAGCCCCGCCGGGGCCGGTGCTGATCCGCCGGGTGGTTCCGGCCACCCGGTCGCGCAGGAAGATGTCGGCGGCCCGGTTGGTGTCGCCGGCCACCAGGTTGGTCGCGAACGATGCGAAGGCGACGTAGCGGCCGTTCGCGCTGACGGCGGCGGCGCCGGAGGGCAGGTTCGCGGGCTGGCCGGCCCCCGACCGGCTGACCAGCTCGGTGGTGCCGGCGGTCCGGTCACGGAGATAGATCTCGACGTTGCACTCCTGCCCGGTCGGGCAGGGAGAGGGCTGGGCGTCGGCGGTGAGATCGCCGGCCGTCGAGGCAAAGACCACGAAGCGCCCATTCGGGCTGACCGCCAGCGGGGTGCTGCGCCCGTCGGCGGGGTGGGTGGAGGTGCCGGCGCTGACCAGGGTGACGGTGCCGGCCGCGCGATCGAAGGCGAACACGTCGTCCTGGCCATTGCGATCGCCGCGCACCAGGTTGGTGGCGCTGGACTGGAACACGACCACGTTTCCGCCTGCGGCCAGGATCGGCGTGCCGCTGGCGGCGTTGGCGTCTGAGCCGTCGTTCGTGGCGCTCGACCGGAACGTCGTCTGCTCGCCGGCGGAAGCGCTGGAGTGCCCGCCCAAGGCGAGGCTGACGGCGAACGCCGACAGGGTGAGCACGGTCGCCGCTCGTCGCAGCAGGCTGCCGCCGGGTATGCGAGGACCCCTCATCGCATCTGTACTATCGGTCGCGAAGCAACAGCGTCTGAGTAAAGAACCTGTTAGGCCGCAGCCGGCCGCCAGATCAGGCGACGGCATCCACCCAGTCGTCGTAAAGTGAGAAGTAGCGACCGCGGGCTGCGATCAGCTCATCGTGGGTGCCGGACTCGATCACCTCGCCGTGCTCGAGCACGACGATCAGGTCGGCACGGCGGATGGTCGACAGGCGGTGGGCGACCACGAACGCCGTGCGGTCGGCGAGCAGCGTCTCCAGCGCCTGCTCGATCCGCGCTTCGGTGGGGATGTCGACGCTGGAGGTGGCCTCGTCCAGGATCAACAGCCGTGGGTCGGCCAGCAGGGCGCGGGCGAACGCCACCAGCTGTCGCTGGCCGATCGAGAGCCGTCCGCCGCGCTCCTCGATCGGAGTGTCGTAGCCGTCGGGCAGCTCGACGATGAAGTCGTGGGCGCCGACCGCGGTGGCTGCGGCCACGATCTGCTCGTCGCTGGCGTCCGGGCGCCCGAAGGCGATGTTGTCGCGAACGCTGCGGGCGAACAGGAAGCCCTCCTGGGGCACCATGCCGATCTGGCGCCGGAGCGATTCCATCGTCACCGAGCGCAGATCGTGGCCGTCGATGGTGATCCGGCCGCCGGTGGGGTCGTAGAAGCGGGCCAGCAGCTTGACGATGGTCGACTTTCCGGCGCCGGTGTGGCCGACCAGGGCGATGGTCTGGCCCGGCCGGGCCGAGAACGAGATCCCGTGCAGCACCTCGGCGTTCTCGCCGTATGCGAAGCGGACGTGGTCGAAGGCGACCGCACCGCGCACCTCCGGCAGCTCCCAGGCGTCGGGCTCGTCCAACATCCGCGGAGGCGTGTCGAGCACGTCGAAGATCTTGTCCAGCGCGGCCGTGCCGGCCAGAAACGTCTGGTAGAACTGCGACAGCTGCTGCACCGGCTCGAAGAAGTACGACAGCAGCCCGATGAACACGAACAGCTCGCCGGCCGTCATGTCCCCGTCGAGCACGCGCAGGCCGCCGTATCCGAGCACCACCGCCATCGCGGTCGCCGACAGCAGGTCGACCACCGGGAAGTAGACCGCGCTGACGTTGACCGTCTGCACGTTGGCGTCGCGGTAGGAGCCGTTGACGTCCACGAACCGGCGGTAGTTGGCCCGCTCGCGGCGGAACGCCTGCACCACGCGCACCCCGGAGATGTCCTCCTGCAGGTTGGCGGTCACCTCTGCCAGCCGCTCGCGGGTGTGCCGGTAGGCGCGGGACGAGTAGCGGCGGAACAGCGCCGTCGCCACCGTCATCCCAGGGAAGATGGTCAGGGTGGCCAGGGCCAGCCGCCAGTCCAGGTAGAGCAGCACCGCGGCCGACCCGATCAGGGTCAGGGTGTTCTGAACCAGGGTGGTCGGCCCGTCGGTGACCAGGGTGTTCAGGGCCTCCACGTCGTTGGTCAGGCGGGAGATGGTGACGCCGGCCCGGGTGCGCTCGAAGTAGCCGAGGTCGAGCTTCTGGATGTGCGAGAACAGGTCGACGCGCAGGTCGGTGAGCACACGCTCGCCCACCCAGCTGGTCAGGTAGCTCTGCAGCGCGCCGAATCCCAGGCCGGCGATGGCGACCGCAACGAACACCGCCACCCACAGCTCGATCTGGCCGCGGTCGCCGGGCACGATGCCGTGATCGATGGCCTGGCGCGCGATCACCGGGCCGGCGATGGTGGTGGCGGTCGACGCCAGCAGCCCCAGCACGGCCACGATCGCCCGCCCCCGGTACGGCGCCATGTAGCGGATCAGCTCGCTGACCCGGCGGACGGTGGCGCGCAGGCCGAGGCTCTCGGCGCCGGCCCGCTCCAGCCGGCCGGCGAAGGTGGTCGCCCTCATCCGACGCCCTCCTTCTCGATCGGCGCGCCGTCGGGGTCGAGCTGGACGAAGGTGCGCTCGATCAGACCGTGCTCGTAGATCTGCTGGTAGACCGGGCTCTGCTCGAGCAGGACGGCGTGCTCGCCCCGGGCCACGATCCGGCCTCGGTCGAGCACCACCACCTCGCCGGCCAGCGAGATGGTCGAGAGCCGGTGGGCGATGATCAGCGTCGTCCGGCCGCGCATCACCTCGGTCAGCGCACGCTTGATCTTGGCCTCGGTGCTGGCGTCGACCGACGCGGTGGCGTCGTCCAGGATCAGCACCCGCGGGTCCATCAGCAGGGCGCGGGCGATGGCGATCCGCTGCCGCTGGCCGCCCGACAGCGTCAGCCCGCGCTCGCCGATCTGGGTGTCGTAGCCGTCGGGCAGGTCGATGATGAAATCGTGGGCCTGCGCCCGCACGGCCGCCTCGCAGATCTGCTCCGGGGTCGCGTCGGGCGTGCCGAAGGCGATGTTCTCGGCCACCGTGGTCGAGAACAGGAACGTGTCCTGGCCGACGATCCCGATCGCGCCTCGCAGCGAGTCGAGGGTCGCCTCGCGGACGTCCATGCCGTCCACCCGCACCGCCCCGCGATCGACGTCGTAGAAGCGGGGGATCAGCGCGGTCAGGGTGGTCTTGCCGCAGCCGGTGGGGCCGATCAGGGCCACGGTCGAGCCGGGCGGGATGTCGAGGTCGATCCCGTCGAGCACCGGCCGGTCGGCGTCATATCCGAAGCCGACGCCTTCGAACCGCACGGCTCCGGGGCCGTCCGGCAGCGGCTCGGCATTCGGCCCCTCGACCACGTCTCGCTGCTCGTCGAGCACCTCCAGCACGCGTTCCCCGGAGGCCATCGCCCGCTGGTACTGGCCCACCCACATGCCGATCATCCGAAGCGGCATCACCAGCAGCAGCAGGTAGGCGTTGATGGCGAAGAAGTCGCCCAGCGACAGGCTGCCGTTCACCACCTGGAAGCCGCCGACGAGCAGGACGCCGGCGATGGCGACGCCGGGAAGCGCCGACAGCAGCGGCACGTAGGTCGCCTGCTGGCGGGCGGCCACGATCGCCATGTCGAAGATCCGCTCCGAGCCCCGGCGAAACCGCGCCGTCTCCCGCCCCTCCTGCGCGAACGCCTTGACCACCCGCACACCGACAACGTTCTCCTCGGCCTGCGCCGTCACGTCGGCGACCCGCTGCTGCACCTCCTTCAGCACCGGATGGCTGACCCGCGAGTAGCGGTAGGCCAGGTACACCATCAGCGGGGTGATGGCGAGGGCGATCAGCGTCAGCTGCCAGGACAGCAGCGACAGCGCCACCAGCACGATGGTCACCGTGATCACGTGCTGGGAGAAGAAGATCAGTCCATAGCTCAGAAACACCCGCACGGCCTGCAGGTCGACCGTGACGCGCGACATCAGCTGCCCGGTCTGGTGGCGGTCGAAGAACTTGTACGAGAGCCGCTGGAGGTGAGCGTACATCCGGTTTCGCAGGTCGTACTCGACCGCGATCGAGAGCCGGCCGGCCAGCCACCGGCGGAAGAACATAAGGATCCCCTTGATCACGCCGGCGGCCACAATCAGGGCGGCCAGCGTCAGGATCTGCCGCCGGCTCTCGCCGCCGTCCGCCGCGTCGATCACGCGGCCGGTCAGGTAGGGGATGGCAAGCCCGCTGGCCTGGGACAGGATCGCGAGCACGGCGGACAGCGCCACCTGCCCGCGGTAGGGTCGCAGGAAGCCCAACAGTCGGCGGAACGTCACTCCGCCAATGTAGCGGGAAGCCGGTTAGCCGCCGTTGCGAAGCTGCTCGAGCAGCACCTGGAAGGACACGCCCTCCAGCTGCGCGACGACCCAGAGGCCGCCGATCACAAGGATGCCGACCACAGTTGCGCCGAACGTCAGCTCGCCGACGACGCTTCCGCGCTCATCGCCAAACCACCGCTGCATCTCTGACCCCCTGAGCCTGGAAAGCTGTTCACCGGCGCACGACCCCCGTGCGCCATAGGGGAAGCATCGGCTGCCGCGAGCCGCGGCCGCATCACCCAAAGACGTGGTTTGTCAGGCCGGCCGGTCGGATGTCCAGCGCTCGATCGAGCGCCGCTCACGCGCCTCTGCCCAGGCCGCCAGCCGTTCCGGCCGGCGCTCCTGCTCCGACCCCGCTGCGTCGGCCTCCTCCGCCACCTGGGCGATGGTCTTGCGGTCGAGGTCGCCGATCTCGGTGATCTCGCACCCGATCCGGTGGCGGCCGTAGGGAGCGGGATCCATCCTCACGACCCGGGCCTCGACCTTCAGCCGGCGGCCGCCCAGCGGGAACACGAGCCGTAGCAGGTCGCCAGCCGACAGCTCCCGCTGCGACACGAAGGCCAGGCCGGTGGCGGAGACGTCGACCAGACGCACCTCGAGCTCGGCGTCGCGGGCCAGCGTCCTGCCGTACAGCATTCGCGCCACCAGCGGCACGGAGACCGTGACGCGAGGCGAGGCCCGGCGAGCCTTGCGGCGGGTGACCGAGGTGACCTCCAGGTGCACCAGCGTCTCAGCGGCGGTGTGGAAGAACGCATCGGCAACCAGGAACTCGACCTCGTAGCGGCCTCGAGACTGGTCGAGCACGCGGGCCAGCAGCTGCAGATCGGGGCTGACCGTACCGGCGGGCACGAAGCCGTGCAGCAGGTCGCCTTCCGGGTGGGACAGCGTAACGGTGAGGCCGCCGCCGGCAGCCGACAGCACGTCGACGCTCCCGGGGAGCTCCGGGAGCACGCCGAGGGCCAGCGCGAGCAGCTGTTCGCGATTTGATTCCGACATGGATCGACCCTCTCATCGGCCGCAGATAGCCATCCCTATAGATGCAGACGCCACCGGCGCGATACGCTGAGGGGGTGGGAACGGCCGACGCCTGGATGGTGATCTTCCTCGCGGTCGTCCTGAAGCTTCCGCTGCTGCTGATCCTGTGGGCGATCTGGAAGGCGGCACGGCTGGCCGACAGGGCGGAACCGCCGCCTCCCGTGCGCATCAAGCGGCTGGCCCTGTGCGGCTATTGCGGCCACCGGATCGCGGTCGGGTACGACGCCGTCGACATGCATCGCCAGGCCGCCACCATCGCCGCGTCGACCGGTGAGGCTCCGTTCGACGTCGAGACGCGGCTGATCCGCGCCGAGCTGGCCCAGCCGGACTCGTTCCCGGTCGAGCCCACCCGCTGCCCGGGCTGCGGGGAGGCGGGAGTGTGGGCCCCGATCGAGACGCTTGATCCGATCGCCATGCGCGCCATCGACCAGGCTCGCCGGCTGCAGGGCTCCTAGCCGCCGCTAGTAGCGGGGAGCGCGGCGACCGCCCAGCGTCTGGCGGCGGCGGGCGCGCTCGAGCGTGTCCAGGATCTCGGGACGGCGGTCGTCCTCGCTGCCGGCCTGCTCGCTCAGCGTGGCCAGCAGCCCGATCGAGTGGCGATCGGCCTCGAGGATGGTGGTGATCTCGCAGCCGACGCGGTTGCGTCCGTAGACGACGGGCGCCGAGGCGACGACCCGGGCCTCGAGCCGCACGGGGCGGTCGGGCAGCGGGGCGATCACCTCGATCACGTCGCCGGGATGGAAGCGGCGGTCGGTGATGAAGCCGATGCCGGTGGTGGAGGCATCGACGACCCGCACCTCGATCACCTCGTCACGGTCGAGCTCCCGCGCGTACAGGATGCGGGCGGTGGCCTGTGGATTGAGCGGTGCGCGGGGGGCACCGCGGCTGGCGTAGTGCTCCTCGATGCCGCTGACGTGAAGGTGCAGCAGGAGGTCGCTGCCCGACTGGAAGAAGGTGGTCTTGATCAGGAAGCGGATGTCGTGCCCGTCGCCCTCGCCGTTCCGCATGCGGTGCTCGAGCGTCAGGCCCTCGCGCACGTGGTTGCGATCGCCGTACGCGTAGATCAGGGCGTCCTCGTGGTCCGCCAGCGTCAGCATGAACGACCCGCCGTCCTCGGAGAACACCTCGATGGAGGCGGGCATGGCCGGAAGCATCTCCAGCGCCAGGCGGACCAGATCTCGGGGCGTATCGAACACAGATCGGATATCGACCGGACGCGCAGGAGGCTTGAGCATCGAACGTCCATCAGCACGGCAGGCACAGCGATGCCCACCAGCGGGCGTAGCGGGCGTAGTGCGCGCGATCACCGGGGCGGCCGGTGATGGTGGCCTCGGGATCGGTCCAGGCCGCCTTGTCCCAGGGCGGTACCGCGCCGGAGCCGAAGGCGGGGGCAGCTGCCCGGGCCTGGTCGGCGGGCACCAGCCGCGGCGTCACCGAGCCGCCCGGGCCGTCCCAGCGGTCACCGGCCAGGTCGATGCCCGCCTCCCGGAACGAGCCGGCGTGGCTGCCCGCCGCGCGGTACACCGGAGCCGGGTAGGGCGCCCAGTCGCCGGGCGCCAGCTCCCACCAGGGCCGCGTCCCGTTCCAGCCCAGATGGGCGGAGGCGCGGGCGCCGACCACGGTGCCGTCGGCCCGCAACTTGACGATCAGACCCTCCCAGTCGTCCGCGTGCGCGCCGTCGATGCGGTCGATGCCGGTGCCGGCGGTCCGTGAGTCGGGCAGGTATTCCCAGTATTCGAGGTAGACCGCGTCGCCTTTGCGGACGCCGTGGACGAAGACCACCGGGTCACGGCTCGCGCAGCCGCGGCTACGGCAGCGGCGGAAGTCGACCGGCAGGCTGGAGTCGCCGCGCTCCAGCACGAACGTGGGCGCGTGGCGGGCCGCCAGCCGCAGGTAGCCGGCATCGCCCGCGGGCCGCGTGGCCAGTCCGGCGCGTGCGGTGTGCGCCGCGCCCAGCAGCAGCAGCGCGGCCAGCAGCGCGAGGCCCGCGTACTCCACCGTTGCCTGTCCCCGCTCGCGCATGCGCGCAGACGCTACGCGGAGCGGTCGCGTATGTGTGCTGCGGGATCGTGCCGGAGGTGCGCCGTCAGTGCACGGCGGCGGGGGCCGGCACCGCTCCCAGTGCCGCCTCGGTGCCCTCGCGGATCGCCTCTTCGAACGATCGCGCGCCCAGCGCGTCGCCCACCCGAACGACCCTGACCCCGCGCTCCTGGAGCTCCTCGAACAGGGCCGTGTCGCCGCTTCGGCCGGCGCTCACCACCAGCGCGTCGACGCCGTCCAGGCGCACCTCGCGGAGCGAGAACACGTGCTCGAAGACGACGCCGTCACCGTCGCGACGAAGCGGCCGCAGGTGATGCAGGATCTCGACTCCGGCCAGGTCGAGCCGCTCGATGTAGAGATTGCGCTGGTACTGGTGGATGGCCTCGCCCACGGCGACAGCCGCGGTGACCAGGCGGACCTCGACCCCGCGCGTTGCCAGTACCTCCGCCACCGCCAGGCCGGTCCAGTCGCCTCCCCAGTCGGCGACGACCGCACGGCCGAAGACGTTTGCGCCGTCCAGCACGTCCCATGCGTGCAGCACCGGCCCGCCGTCACCCGGGATCTCGGGCTGGTAGCGGACGGCGCCACTGGCGACGATCACCCGGTCGGGGTGCTCCGCCAGCACCTCGTCGACCCCCGCCCGGGTGCCGTAGCGGACGTCGCAGCCGGCCAGCCAGCCTTCCGCAGTGGACACCAGGCCGTGTGCGATCTCGCTGTGACCGGGTGCACCAAGGGCGTGGCGCATCTGACCGCCGGGCGCATCCCCGGCCTCGAAGACGATCACCCGGTGGCCGCAGGCCAGGGCGGTGCCGGCCGCAGCCGCACCGGCCGGCCCGGCGCCGACGACCACCACGGTCTGGCCGTCGTCGCCCGCCGCTGTCGGGCGCGGAAGTCGCGCCTCGAAGCCGGTCCACGGGTTGATGGTGCAGGCGATCGGCAGCCCGGCGTGATAGTGGCCGATGCAGCCCTGGTTGCAACCGATGCAGCGGGTGTGCTGCTCGCCGCGGCGGGCCTTGGCCGGCATCGAGGGGTCGGTGATCAGCGCCCTGGTCATGCCGCACGCGTCGCAGTCGCCGCGGGCGATCATGGCGTCGGCGTCGGACGGCTCGACGATCCGCCCGGTGGCGATCACGGGGACGCCGACGGCCTCCTTCATGCGCCGGGCGAAGGCCGCCACCGCGTTGTGCTCGACCGGCACCGGCGGCACGATCCAGGTCGAGCCGCGATAGGTGGAGGAGCTGCCCAGCGCGACCGACAGGTAGTCGATCAGTCCGGCGTCCGCCAGCTCGGCGGCCGCCCGCCGCAGGTCGTCCTCGTCGTTGGCGTCGAACGACCAGTGCTCGTCGGTCAGCCGGCAGCCGACCACGCCGCCGGCCCCGATGCCGTCCCGCATCGCCTCACACACCTCGCGCAGGAAGCGCAGCCGGTTCTCGAAGCTGCCGCCGTACTCGTCGGTGCGGCGGTTGGAGTGGGGTGACAGAAACTGCGTGGGCAGGTAGTCGAACCCCGCACAGACCTCGACGCCGTCCACGCCGCCCTCGGCGGCATACGCGGCTGCCTGGCGGTAGCCGTCCAGCATCTCGTGGATCTCGCGCCGCGTGAGCGCCCGGGGCTCGGTCTTGAAACGGGCGCTGGGGACGCTCGATGGCGCCACGGCGGGCGGCCGCGGCGGCGCGGCTATGACCTCGCGGCCGCCGTGGAACAGCTGCACCATCAGCTTCGTGTCGTGGGCATGCACCGCGCCGGCCAGCCGCCGGTAGGCAGCAACGATCTCCGGCAGGTAGCCGCCCAGCGTGTGGGGCGTGAGCAGGCCGGTGTGGTGTACGGCGGTCGCCTCCACGCAGATCAGGCCCGCACCGCCGCGGGCCCGGGCCTCGTGATAGGCGATCAGGTCGTCGGTGGGCAGGTGGTTGTGCACCAGACTTGTCTGGTGCGACGTGGACACGATCCGGTTGGGGATGGTCGCGGGGCCGACCCGAAGCGGCGCGAACAGGTGCTCGAGCATGCCGGCGACTCTAGATCATCGATTCCGGGCGCTGCGCGGGCACGCGCATCGACGGGAGCGGACAGTGGCCTCATCCTCGGTTTCCCGAGTCTGCCCCCCGCAGGAGCCCACCATCCGCTCTCCGTATCGATGCGGATCGAGGCGCTGCCGAGGTGCCTGCCCCGGAGGCGCAATGCGGTGATCGCGAGCGATCTCCGCGCCGGTGGGCTCCACTCCCGCGATCGAAGTGCTCCGTCGGAGGTCGACGAACGCGGTTGGGTGAGCGAGTCCACGGTTTCGGTAGCCGAGCCGTCTCCTGGGGGAGACCTCTTGCTTTGCGTGCCCACTTCGCAGTGGGTTTGCCTTTTCGATCCGTACACTCAGTGTGAGGCATCGAGGGCGCCGCGCACTCCCCCAAAAGGGAGGTATCGCATCACCTGTTTCCGGTACGCCGCGGGGAATGTCGTCCATCCATAGGGGGCATAAAACGGACGCTGAGACGTCCGATGTAATCCGATCTGCTCCCCGGCGCCGCGTGCCACGGGTGCCCGGCTCCTCTTCCCGGGAGGAATATCCAATGTCTCGGACGCGCCTTGCGATCGCGGCTGCATGCGCCGAGATCGCCTCGGCCGCGCTGTCCCTGCCCGCGTTCGCCGCTCCCCCCAGCGACGGCTCGGCCATCCAACCGTCAAGTTCACAAACCGGGCCTCGGTGCGGCTCGCGTTGAGCGCTGTCAATGTCAACTTTGGCAGCGTCGATCCGCTGGCCAGCTACACGAAGAGCGGCGGCACGGCGAACGTTCGCGCGAATGCGAACTGGACGCTGACCGCCAGCGCACCGGTGACCTTCACCGAGGACAACGGTGGCACGAACACGATCCCCATCGGCCGCCTGGCACTCGGTGTCAACGGCGGCGGCTACGGCGCGCTGGTGGCCGGGCAGCAACGCTGTCTCGTCGGGCACCGGCACCACCAACGCGGGCCCCGACACTGCGCTCGGCTACCAGCTGACGCTGGATTGGGCCGACGATCTGAACACGGCCGGGAACAACTACCAGGCCGTGCTCACCTTTACGGCAACCACGCCGTAGGCGACGGAGACGCGGACGGGGCGGCCCGATAGCGCGGGTCTTCCCGTCCGTTTTCTGGCAGGAATTCGCCAGTCCGCTTTGAAACACCCCGGAGGTGTCTGCGTTCCCTGTCCGGGCGTGTGTCTGTGGCGTCGGCCTGCTGCTGGCCGTGCTCGCTGCGCCCGCGGCGGCCGCGCCCAACCTGCTCACCAACGGCTGGTTCGAGACGTTCGGTGGAGCCCAGACCGTGTTCTCCGACACCGTGCCCGACCTGGCCGCGTGGACGACCGTGTCCGGCGGTTTCGCGCTGACCGCCGGGGTGCTGACCTCGAACCGCGCCGCCCCCGGCCGTGCCGAGGCGGTGGTCACCAACTCGGACGATTACTCGTCCGGCACCTTCCAGGTCAGGGTGACGCCGCTCGACACGCACCCCGAGTTGACAGCGGGCCAGGTTCGCGCTGCCGGCGATGACCGCGGCCCCACCGGCCGGCTGGGGCGGGCTGATCGTGACCGCGGGCCGGCCGGGCCTCGTCCCCGACGTCGTGTCGGCGAACGCCGGGGCCGCCCACCTGCAGCTGTTCTCCGGGTCGGCGGCGTTCGCCGCCGCAGTCCAGCAGACGGTTGCCGTGTCGGGGTCGACCACGTACACACTGCAGGCTGCGATCAGCTCCGAGGCCGTATCGGGCGCCGCTCAGTGATGGCGGTGGAGTCGCCCAGCGGCACCACCACGACGCTGGGCATCGTCGACCCGATCTCGTCGCCGCGGCGGCTCGACCATGCGCTGGATGCCGTGGTCAGCTCGAACAGCACCTGGCAGCTGTCGGTGGCCGGCAGCGGCGACTTCGCCGATGCCGCCGGCAAGACCTTCCCGCTCGCCCAACTGGGCTGGCAGCGAACCGGTTCAGGCGCCGGATTCACGCCGTTCAGCACGGCGGCCGGCACCATCTCCACAGGGGCGGCCACGCCGGCCGGCGGCACGCCGACGCCGCTCGACCTGCGGCTGACCGTGAGCTACGCAGACCCCATCTCGTCCCTGCCCTTCCAGAGCAGCCTCACCTACATGGCAGCCACGCCCTGAGGAGATCCCATGCGCCTGCGAACCCTCGCCAGCTCACTCGTCCTGCTCGCACTGCTCACCGGCGGCGGCTCCGCCGCCGCCGGTGCCGCGCCTCCGCAGGCGCTCGATATCGGGGTGGCGCCCTCCAAGCTGCAGATGCGGCTGGTGCCCGGCCAGACCAGCCGCACCCGGCTCGACGTGTTCAACAAAGGCGACGGCCCGGCCGTGCTCGACGTCTACTTCAACGACTACACCATCAGCACCGGCTCGGTGGTCACGTTCGCCGAGGCCGGCTCGCAGCCCAGCTCCGCCGCCGACTGGTCGTCGCTGAGCAGGCGGATCCTGCGGATGGCGCCCCACAGCCAGCGCAGCGTGGAGCTGGTGGTCAGGGTGCCCGAGGACGCGGCCATCGGCACGCACACGCTGGCGGTGGTCTTCCGCACGCGCGAGGTGCAGCAGGACGGCAACGTTCGGTACCAGCCCGCCGTGGCCTCGCTGCTGGCGGCCGGCGTCCAGAACGCCGACGGCACCGGCCTGGTGATGGACGGCACGGCGGTGGTCGAGGGCATCGACGTGCGCTGGCTCTCGCTGGGCGACGTGGTCGCCGCGGACGACACCGCCGGAGCGGTGGTCGACTGGCTGATCCATCCCACCGTGGTCGCCCACGTCGAGGTGCGAAACCGCGGCAACACGTTCTTCAACATCCTCAAGGGCGGCACCAGGTTCCGCTCCGCGATCGCCCTCGGCGGTCATGACGGCGACGTCCGGGCCCCCACCTACACCATCCTGCCCGACTCGGTGCGAACGATCGACGCCCAGTGGACCGGGGCGCCGTGGGCAGCCCGGGGCGACGCAAAGGTTCGCCTCTTCTACAACGACAACGCCAGTCTGAACGTGGCGCCCGCGGAATATGTGATCGTCCCCTGGCACCTGATCACGGTGGCCGGCCTGCTGTTGGCGCTGCTGGTCGGCTGGCGAATCACCCGCCGGGTGCGCCGCGACCGGCGCCGCCGGGTGCGGGTCGAGAGCCCGTCCCCGTGGCTGAAGGCAGGTGTGTAGGCTGGCATCTCTGCTCGAGTCGGTGCCCAACTTCTCAGAAGGCCGTGACCGGTCGGTGCTGGACGCCATCGGCCAAGCCATGGCCGACGCCGGCGGCCGGGTGGTCGACGTCCACGCGGACGGCGATCACAACCGCTCGGTGTTCACCGTCGTCGCCCCGGCGGAGCAGCTGGTGGAGGCGCTGGCGGCCGGCATCGCGGTGGCGGTGGCGCGGATCGACCTGCGCAGTCACGAGGGCGTGCACCCGCGGGTGGGCGCGGCTGACGTGGTGCCGATCGTGCGTTTCGCCGACGACGACGACCGCCCGGAGCGGGCGGCCCGGCTGCTGGCACGGCGGGTGGCGATGCTCGGCGTCCCGGTGCTTGGCTACGGCGAGCTGGGCGACGGCAGGCGGCCCGCGTTCTACCGGAAGGGCGGCCCCGGCCGGCTGGCGGAGCGGCTGGCCACGGGCGAGCTCCAGCCTTTGGCCGGGCCCGACGAGCTGCACGAGACGGCCGGGGCCGTGCTGCTCGGCGTGCGCGGGCCCCTGGTCGCGTTCAATATCGATCTCGACATCGCCGACGTCGGGGTGGCGCGGAGCATCGCGGCGGCGATCCGCGAGCGCGACGGCGGGCTGCCCGGGGTGCAGGCGATCGGGCTGGCGCTGCGAAGCAGCGGCCGGGCACAGGTCTCGACGAACCTGATCGACATCGACGCGACTCCGCTGTGGCAGGTCTTCTCGGAGGTCGAGCGGCTGGCCGCCGAGCGGGGGGTGGGGGTGCACGGTTCGGAGCTGGTCGGCCTGATGCCCGCCAGCGTGGCGGCCGAGGTGGCCGGGCGGGCCCTGCGGCTGCCGGCGATGGCGGCCGACCGGGTGCTCGAGGTGGCCGCGGCGGGCGAGTTCGGCACGGCGCAGTAGACTGACGGCTCGCGTGGGGGACACCATCGAGCTGACCGGGAGCGGCCTTCAGATCGCCGACGTGGAGCGGGTGGCGGTTGATGGCGCGGAGGTGCGGCTGGGCGCGGAGGCGGTGCGCAAGATCGAGGCGGCCCGCGACCTGATCGAGCGGGCGGTGGCCGAGGGCACGCCGACCTACGGGGTGAACACCGGGTTCGGGCGGTTCGTGGACGTCGCCATCGAGCCCGACGACGTCGCCCGCCTGCAGCTGAATCTGCTGCGCAGCCATGCCTGTGGGGTGGGTGAGCACTTCCCCACCGAGGTGGTGCGGGCGGCCATGCTGCTGCGGGCCAATGCGCTGGCCACCGGAGCCTCCGGCGTCCGGCTGGAGACGGTGGAGCGGCTGCTCGACCTGCTGAACGCCCGGGTGCATCCGGTGGTGCCGTCCCGCGGCTCGCTGGGAGCCAGTGGCGATCTGGCTCCCCTGGCCCATCTGGCCCTGCCGCTGGTTGGCGAGGGGGTGGCCGAGGTGGCGGGGGAGGCGGTGCCCGGCGCCGAGGCCCTGGCGCGGGCCGGCCT